>Ga0169931_10002000_pt1 | contig 33493 bp, 33 predicted proteins | sample Kivu_15m_20L_FD_129675 | JGI IMG/M metagenome (GOLD analysis project Ga0169931, IMG submission 129675) | Freshwater microbial communities from Lake Kivu, Western Province, Rwanda to study Microbial Dark Matter (Phase II) - Kivu_15m_20L... | ecosystem: Environmental > Aquatic > Freshwater > Lake...
TCTTCATGTCAGGGGGGAGATGATATGAAGTTTGAGAATGCGGCAGATAAAATATGTTCTTGCATGAAATCCACCTTCAAACACAAAAACTCAGATAGCATTGATAATAAAATATTTATGCTAGACTACGAGTTATGTTTGCTTGATATTGCTTTCGATGTAGATCCATTCGATGCAAAAATGGGTGAGGCAATCGCTTCAAAATGTCCTGATTTAAATGCTACTCATGAGAAGTATGTAAAAGAAGCCAAAAAATAATTTTGTCTCAGATTCAACTTTGAAGCCACAGAAATGTGGCTTTTTTTTTTGCAATTATGAGTAAATTCCAAAAAGTTCCTCAGCAACTGTTGACTTCCAAACGCTTTCTTGTCAATTTTGATTGATTCGTCGCGGCGAACTTCCTTTTCAAAGTTGACTCAATTATTGAATAGACTGACAAGTGTATTTTTAAAGGACAAAAAAAGGGTCAACTTTCGAAGACCCTTTTCTAGAATTATAATCGAGTTGGATTATTTACCACGCTCCATTTTTTCTTTTAATTCAGCCAAACCACCTAAATCACCTAAAGTTGATTTTTCATTGTTTTGGTTGATAGCTTTAACCGCTTGGTCGGTAGAGTTACCTCCACCTTTCTTCGCAGGCTTAGCAGATGTTGAAGAAACTTTATCCTCTCCTTCTTCGAATAGACGTGTGTGAGAAATAACGATTTTCTTCAATTCTTTGTTGAATTCAATCACTTTGAAATCCAAAACTTCCTCCACTTTCGCAGTAGAACCATCTTCTTTCTTCAAGTGCTTAGCAGGACAAATTCCTTCTACACCATAAGGAAGAGAAACAATTCCAGATTTATCTTTCATATCGATGATTGTTCCGCTATGAACTGAACCTTCAACAAATACTGTTTCGAATACATCCCAAGGATTTTCTTCTAATTGTTTGTGACCTAAAGAGATTCTTCTGTTATCTCTATCGATTTCCAAAACAACTACTTCCATTTCCTCACCTACCTTGCAGAATTCAGATGGATGTTTGATTTTCTTCTGCCAAGAAAGGTCAGAAATGTGAATCAATCCGTCAACACCTTCTTCTAATTCAACAAACACACCGAAGTTAGTAAAGTTGCGAACTTTTGCATTGTGACGTGAACCAACAGAATATTTTACTTCGATGTCATTCCATGGATCTGGCATCAATTGTTTAATACCTAAAGACATTTTACGCTCTTCACGATCTAAAGTCAAGATTACTGCTTCAACTGAATCACCGATAGCCATGAAATCTTGTGCAGAACGTAAATGTTGTGACCAGCTCATCTCTGAAACGTGAATCAATCCTTCAACACCAGCTGCGATTTCGATGAATGCACCGTAATCAGCCATAACTACAACTTTTCCAGAAACTTTGTCACCAACTTGTAAGTTAGCATCTAAAGAATCCCATGGATGTGGTTGAAGTTGTTTCAAGCCAAGAGCGATTCGTTTTTTGTCGTCGTCGAAATCCAAGATAACAACATTGATCTTTTGATCCAATTCCAACATTTCTTCAGGATGCGAAACGCGCCCCCAAGAAAGGTCTGTAATGTGAATCAAACCATCTACGCCGCCCAAGTCGATGAATACACCGTAAGAAGTGATGTTTTTGACAACACCTTCCAATACTTGACCTTTTTCCAAGCCGGAAATGATTTGTTTCTTTTGCTCTTCCAACTCAGCTTCGATAAGAGCTTTGTGAGAAACAACAACATTACGGAATTCTTCATTGATTTTAACAACCTTAAATTCCATGTTTTTACCTACGTAAATATCGTAGTCACGGATTGGTTTAACGTCAATTTGAGAACCTGGTAAGAACGCCTCAATTCCGAATACGTCAACGATAAGACCACCTTTGGTACGGCATTTAACGTAACCAGTAATGATTTCACCAGAACGCAATACTTCGTTAACGCGAATCCATGCACTGTGCATTCTTGCAGTTTTGTGAGAAACGATTAATTGACCTGTTTTGTCTTCCAAAACTTCAACGTAAACGTCCACCTCATCACCAACTTTCAAATCCGCATTGTAACGGAATTCGTTTGCTGCAACAACACCTTCTGATTTGTAACCGATATTTACAATTACCTCTTTTTTGGTAATCATTGCAACGGTTCCTTTAATAACTTCTTTTGGATTGATAGAAGTTAAAGTTTTTTCGTACTGATCAGACATTTCAGAACGTTGCACTTTCGTGTAGCCGTCTAATTCTAATGCTTCCCAGTTAAAATCCGCAGATCCTTGCGGTTCGATTGAATTTGCCATGTGGCTTTTTAAAATTTGTATTCCGATGCCCTACACAATCGGAAGAAGTTAATAATCAGTCACTTGGTAGGGTTGTGACACTTTTTTAAGGTTGCAAAGATAGGGATTTGAAAAACACAATGTATTGATTCGGTACAAATACTTCAAATAATCTTTTGAAATCAATGCTTGAGTCCATTCCGAAAAGTCATGACTCCTTTCATATTACCTCTCGAACATTCCCTAAATCATCAGGATGAATAAGTGCTTGCCAATCAAATTTTTCATCGGGCTGAACATGATAACCTAGTTTTTTCCAAAAAAGCGAATTTATCCAACTTTGATTTTGATTCACATCTAAAATCCACAGGCCTAGTTGGTCACTGTCTAGAAAAATTGATTGTAAATCTGTTCTTTGGTTTAACCAAAAGTAAATTTCGTCTAATTGAGGAGGGAATTCTGTTGTATTTGTCATTGTAAGTTGAAATAACGCTACGATGTTACTAAGATTTTGTGACTCAGTAAGGATTTAGTTGAGGTTTTACGGGGTATTTCGTTAACAATTTTTTGCTGCGTACTTTTCTTGATACCACATTAACTCGTCTCATCAAATTAAATAGTGAATTAAAGTGATTTGAGTTGAATATATTTGACGAACTTAAATTTTATGCAGTATCAAGAACTCAATCAACTTCTCAACGACGCACAAGCTCCTTTGGCTTTTGTGGATATGGTGGCTTTAGACAAAAACATTGAACAAGTCCACAAACGTTCGGGCGGAAAAAATATCCGCATTGCAACCAAATCCATTCGAGTTAGAGAAATTTTGACTTACATAAAATCCAAACTCCCCGAAACTTGTGGGTGGATGACCTTCACTGTAGAAGAAGCACTTTGGCTAGCAGAAAAAGGATTTTCCGATATTTTAATGGGTTATCCAACCTTGTCTCAAGCTCTTGTTAAACAGGTTTTTAGTAAAGGATTTGGTGACAAAATTACTTTTATGGTTGACTCGAGTTACCATGTCAATTGGCTGAATCAACTTGCCTCTGAGTTTCAAATTCAAGCAAGAATTTGTTTGGATGTAGATATGAGTAGTTCATTTACTGGGCTTTATTTCGGGGTTTATCGTTCTCCTATCAAAACCAAAGAACAAGTCGCTCAACTTTTAGATGAAACAAAAGCTTGTGAAAATGTGAGTTGGGTTGGGTTAATGGGTTATGAAGCTCAAATTGCTGGTGTTGGAGATGAAGTTCCTGGTCAACTTTTAAAATCGAAAATCGTAAAAATTCTGAAAGGAAAGTCAATAATTGAGGTAGCAAAACGAAGAGAGGAATGTCTTCATGAATTTGATAAGCGAAATATATCCCTTGAATTTGTAAATGGCGGAGGTACAGGAAGCATGGAAAGTACACGAATGGAAAATCGGGTAACTGAAATTACTGTGGGAAGCGGTTTTTTTCAATCCCATTTATTCGATGCGTATAGTAATTTCAAGCATTCTCCTGCTGCTTTTTTTGCCGTTCAAATTGTAAGGCAACCGCAACAAGACATATTCACTGCTTTAGGAGGGGGCTACATTGCTTCAGGTGCAACGGATCCATCCAAACAGCCTATACCTTTTTGGCCGAAAGGTTTAGAACTTATTAAAAATGAAGGAACCGGAGAGGTTCAAACACCTTTAAAATACAAAGGGAAAGAAAATTTAAAAATTGGAGATTGGGTGATTTTGCGCCATGCAAAAGCTGGAGAAGTAATGGAACGATTCAATGAAATTCGATTATTGAGAAATGGAAAGTTTGAAGGTATAATGTTGACTTATCGAGGTGAAGGGAAGTGTTTTCTATAATCCACGTACTACCTCAACTATACGTTGAACTCGTTTTTCCTCTATTTTTAAGATGGTTTCCGAAAATGCGGATTTTTCATCAAGTAAAGTTTTAACTGCTCCTGAAAAATGGATAGAAGTTGGTTGAACAACATCCAGAATCTTTTGAATGTTTGCGCTGCTCACGCCTCCACCTGGCATGATTTCAATTTTGTCAGCGGCATAAGCCCTCATTCTTTTTAGCATATCAATGCCTCCATTGACATTTGCCGCTAAACCAGAGGAAAGAATTCTTTTGAATCCCATAGAAATTAATGCATCCATTGATTTTTGCCAATCATAACTTTCATCAAAAGCGCGGTGACAAGTGACATCAATTCCTTGAGCTGCATCGAGTAGTTTTAGTAGAGTTTCATTGTCTAAATCAAAATTGTCTTTTAAAGCTCCAATTACAACTCCATGAACCCCCAATTTTTTTAAGAAACGAATATCGTTAATCATCACATCAACCTCGCCTTTGGAGTAATGAAAACCGGCTGCTCTCGGTCTAATTAAAGCGTGTACTTCAACACCTTGATTTAGTGAGTATTCAACAAATCCACACGAAGGAGTAAGTCCTCCTTGATCTAAATCTAAACACAACTCAACTCGGTCAAGTTTGTATTTCGCTGCTAAATCAACAGCTTCAACAGAGGCTGCAACTAATTCTATTTTTGGGTTAGTCATTGTTTTATGTAGGAATTAAAAGACAACTAAAGTAGTTTATTTTACATTATCTGTCATCGTCGGTATTTCCTTTGCTTGTGTTACTTTTTCGCAATCTATTTTTTTCGAAAAGAGTTTATCAGTGGTAGATTTCTCCTTACTCGGTCAAAATTATCGGCACCATCCAACATGTTAACATTACGCGATTCAAGCCATCGAAGAATGGGGCGTGTTAAAAGGTTTGTGGATGGACGTAAAGTGAATAAGTAAATGTCACCCTTGGGGAACTTTTGGTTATGATCCTGTTCCAAAAAGAAAGCATGAACATCACGAATATTGTAAGCATTAAAAAAAGGTGGAACTTTCGAACCACCTTTTCAATTAAACATTTCGTTTTTTTACTTCACGTAAACTCTCTTGTTTACTACGCCTCCGTTGGCTTTAACATTTACTGTATAAATACCGGTTGTGATGCCGTCAAATGAAAGTGAGTTGTTCACGTCACCAATTTTCGCTGTTTTCACCACTTGACCGCTCATGCTAACCAAAGCAATTTCACCACCGATTAGGTCTGGAGTCACATTGATAGTTGCATGGTTCAATTTACTGATGATGCTCACTTTATCTTCCATTGCTGCTTGGTCTAATCCAGCAGGATTTCCACCTTCTCCAGCGTTTATAGCAGCATCGGGAGTTGCTTGAAAACCGTAACCGTGAATAGTAATTTCACTCGCATTAGGCTTTACAGAAAGCTGTACCCAACCGTAGTGAGTGTTGCCACTTGCTGCAAATTTAACACCAAGGTATTTGTAATCTTGCCCTAAAAAAGAACCTTGTTGAAGAGGAAATTGACCTAATAAACCTGCATCAGCCAAAATATCAAGTCCAAGAGCTACGAATGAGGATTCACTGAAATTTTCACTATTTGAAATGGATGCACCTGTATTTAAAGCCTCGGCATTAAAACTAGAACCTTGAGGTCCACTTGCCATTGAACCTATTGCACCATTACCTTCTGGGAAACCACAACCAGCAGCGAAACCTGTGTAGGTAATAGGAATTCCCATATAAGTAAGATTTCCATTCAATGCCTGAACTTGAAACCCAACATCTGGAGTTGCATCATTATTAAAGTCAAGGTTGTAGGGTTGTGAACTTCCAGTCAATACAACGTCTGGATTAATATCAACTGAAACAACTTGCGCATTTACAGAAGTTGCTGCCAATACAGAACCAGCTGCCGTTGTGTAGCGCAATAATTTTGAATTTAGGGTATTTGTTTTATTCATGCTGTTAAGATTTGATCCAAAAATAAGTCAAAGTGTTGATTATTTAAGCTATAATGTAAGAAAATTAGCCAATTTTTCCAAATCATCCTGACTACAGAGTCCATCCTTCTCCGAATTAATTACTAAAGTCGAAATTCCGGGATTCGCATTTTGCCAAAGATAAAATTTGTGGGACTCCTCCTCTACTCTACTCACTGCTAATTGTGAAATGATTCCATCTTGCGATTTTGAAATCCCTTTTTTGGAATAATCCTCTATCAAAGAAGTTTTATCCTTCATCAAATGAATGAGCTTAAGATCCAAATCACTGCTAATGAAAGATAACAAATGATAAGGAATAAAAAATAAGGTTTTTGATAATTCGTTGAATTCAAGGTCCGCAAGTTGAGATTTTAAATTGGTGGGATTTTCTACTTGAACAATACTGTAGCCTTCTTTCTTCATATCGTCGAAAACATTTGCATAATCGCCATAAAGATGACCTGTCAAGACATTTATATTTTTAGTTATCTTCTTATTAATCTGCTGGTTATGCTCATCGAACTTGACTTGATCAACCAAGTGGTTTTTATAAATTTCCATCAACCAACGGTGTGGCTTTATCATATTTGGAGCAATTTTCAAGCATACCAAAAACGCTTGTTCTGCTTCCTCGAAAGCGTTCAATTTAAAAAGCGTTTCTCCTAAATGGCAATGTGCTCTTACAAAATTGAAATTCAAGTCAATACAAATAAGAAATTCATCCAAAGCTTCATTGTATTTTTCTTGTCGTAAAAGAGACAAACCGAGTCCATGATGTGCGTGAACATTTTGATCATCAATAGCCAATGCTTTAATAAATGCCTCTTCTGCCTCAGCAAACCTTTTTCTGTCTGCAAGAATAAAAGCTATATTCAATTGTACTTGAAAATTATTCGGATATCTGGTCAGAATTTCTTCCAAAATTGGTTGAGCTTTACGGTATTGGTTGGTTGCCAAAAAGTATAAACCTTCCAAGAATTCCAAATACATTGGCTCCTCCGCATTTTCATTTACTGCTTCTTTGGCTGCTTCTTCAATGGGTTGAGGATTGTTTTTTAAATACTCAATTAGCTCTTGACATTCCGCATACATTCGTTTGTTCAAATAACATGTCGCCAAACGCTGTCCGTAGCGGTGAAAACCTGTTTTTTCAAATATTTCTTTGAGCGTTGTGATAGCTTGTTCAAAACGACCGCCATTTATCTGATTCCGAGCAACATAATATCGACTTTCATTTACAATTTTTTCAATTTGCTTTGAAATTTCCTCTCCTGGCGGGTCAATATATCCTAGTTCAACTAATTGTTGCATAGCCTCTTGTGCGGCAATTGGATCTTCTTTAATTGTTTCGTCGTGTTCACCAGTATCACCAGAAATATTTTGCCAAGAATCAACATATTTTGCCAAAACAGGTTCTTCGAAAATTTGATAAAGTACTTTTCCCTCCATGTCTTTTCCGACAGGTAAACCAAAATAATGCAGCAAAGTTGGTGTAATATCCAAAACCGAACCGCGTGAAACAATCTCACCTTTTTTAATTCCAGGTCCTGCCATCACCAAAACGCCGTAAGGGCTATGCTCAACTGCAGGTCCCGAAGGTTCGTTGGGAATATAAGTTGGTCGTTGATGCTCAGAATAAAAACCATGATCCGAAATGAGAAGAATTGTAGTGTTTTCATCCGCCAATTCTAAAGTCCTTCCGAGCATTAAGTCATGGAAACGATAACCTGCTTCAACGACATGTTGGAAATTTTCAAAACCCTGCTTGTCAATTTCTGGGCGATGAGGTGCTTGAAACTTCATTCCAATGTGACAAAAATGGTCAAGAGCATCATGATAAACGGCCATAAAATCCCATTCGGTTTCACTTTGAATTAAGGTTGATGCGGCGTGAACTGTAGCTGCTTGCGAAATATTCTTCAAAATACCGTCAATCCTCGGATGCTTAACCAAATCTCTATTTTGAACAATATTTGGAACAAAGGGAGCCAACATGTGTGCTGTAATTTCATGCGGATGAACCAAACATTCACGCAGTGATTCTTCCATTTCAGGGGGATGAATTGTACCCGCGGGAAAAACCCAAGGTTCGTTTAAAGGCTTGTTGGCAACTTGAAAAAGATTCGAAACCATCACTCCATTAATCGGCTCAACAGGATTACTTGGCCACCAAGCAACAACATTGCTCTTCAATCCATTCTGTTGTAGTATGTTCCATATCGCTTTAACTTTTCGCGATGTAGAAGTAACAGGACGAATGCCATTACCATCAGGACTGGGTTCAATAAAACCACCAATTCCATGAATATCAGCTCGAAAACCAGTTGCAATTGAAGTCCAAAGCATTGGGGAAAGTGGAGGGTCTAGTGTTTGCAATTGTGTTCTAACTCCTCTTTTAACCAAACTCTGCAAATTGGGAAGTTTTCCCTCCGCAAAAAGTTTATCAATTATTTTCCAATCGGCAGCATCCCAACCAACAAGCAAAACCTTCTTTTTCATGTGGGCAAAAGTATGTACAAATGAGTTGCAGTTTTGCTAAAATCACTCATGTGTTTTTAAACCAAAAAACTATCTTTGTTGCAATGGAAAAACAAGTCATCCTCAATGCGCAACACCTCGAACTCACATTGAAGCGTTTGGCTCATGAATTGATTGAATCTCATAACGATTTTAAAGACACTGTTTTAGTTGGCTTACAGCCTCGGGGAGTCCATGTTTTATCTCGACTAAAAGATGTTCTAGAAGAAATTTTAGGGCATTCTGTAGTTTGTGGAAACCTTGACATTACTTTTTATCGTGACGATTTCAGACGACGTGAGCGACCACTAATTCCAAGTGTGACCAATATTGATTTTAGTTTAGAAAACAAAAAAGTTGTTCTCATTGACGACGTTCTTTATACTGGTCGTACCATTCGCTCTGGCTTGGATGCTTTGCTAACCTTTGGTCGTCCAGCGAAAGTGGAATTATTGGTCGTGATAGATCGACGTTTCCGAAGAGACTTACCCATTCAAGCTGATTATATTGGTAAAACAGTGGATACCTTGATTTCCGAACGCGTTTCCGTGGAATGGAAAGGATTGGAGGGAGAAGATAAAGTGCTTTTATTTACAAAAGAGAATAATGGATAATTTAAGTGTAGATCACCTTACAGGCATTAAAGACCTCACTAAAGAGGACATTGAATTAATTTTTCGCACCGCAGATAGTTTTAAAGAAGTAATCAATCGACCGATTAAAAAGGTTCCTTCTCTCCGCGATATTACGATTGCCAACGTTTTCTTTGAAAATTCGACACGAACTCGCCTTTCTTTTGAATTGGCCCAAAAACGTCTTTCTGCTGATGTTGTCAATTTTTCCGCAGCTGGAAGTTCGGTGAAGAAAGGTGAAACTTTGGTGGATACCGTCAATAATATTTTGTCAATGAAAGTGGATATGGTCGTGATGCGTCACCCAAATCCAGGAGCTGCTTTGTTTCTTTCCAAAAAGATAAAAGCGAAAGTTGTGAATGCCGGAGACGGAACTCACGAACACCCTACTCAAGCGCTTCTAGATGCCTTCTCCATTCGCGAGAAATTGGGTGAAGTTGCTGGAAAAAAAGTGGTGATTGTTGGTGATATTTTACACTCTCGCGTTGCACTTTCAAATATTTATTGTCTGCAGAAATTGGGCGCAGAAGTAATGGTTTGTGGACCGACCACCTTAATTCCAAAGTATATTCAAGAATTAGGCGTTAAAGTTTCCCACAATCTTATTGAAGCCTTGGAATGGTGTGATGTTGCTAATATGCTTCGAATTCAGCTGGAAAGACAAGACATAAAGTACTTTCCTTCTTTGCGCGAATATTCCATGCAATTCGGATTGAATAAAGAAATCCTCAATAATCTGAGCAAGGAAATTGTGGTGATGCACCCTGGACCTATTAATCGTGGGGTAGAAATAACGAGTGACGTTGCCGATTCCAAGCAAAGCATTATTTTAAATCAGGTTGAAAACGGTGTCGCAATTCGAATGGCTGTGATTTATTTGCTAGCAGCGAAGATTGAAAGATGAAACTAGTCTAAGATAAATCGTTAATTTTGAACAAATCTGAGCTATGCACTTTTCACACGAACAAAACGGAAATGTAATTGTGGTTGCAACCCATGTAGATAAATTGGATGCGGTGAACGCACCTGAGTTAAAAGCACTTTTTACGCATCTCAATAAAAATGGACACAATCAAATCGTTTTAGATTTACATGAAACCAAATATTGTGATTCAACAGGTTTGAGTGCTATATTAATTGCCAATCGTTTATGTAAGGATACAAATGGCTCTTTTGCACTTTGTGGACTTCAAGCAAACGTTTCAAAAATGATTGCTATTGCTCAATTGGATAAAGTTCTTTCCATTTCATCAAATAAAGAAGAAGCCTTAGCACTTATTCAATAGTGGGATTTACAGTTCAAATTTTGGGGAGTGGTGCAGCTCTACCCACCGGACAACGTGCTCCGTCTGCACAATACCTTCAATGCGAAAACCGACATTTCTTAATTGATTGCGGTGAAGGAACGCAAATGCAGTTTAGAAGATTCAACGTTAAACTTCAAAAAATCAAGCAAATTTTTATTTCTCATCTGCACGGCGATCATTTTTTCGGTCTTCCGGGATTGATTAGTACAATGCATTTATTAGGGCGGACACAAAATCTTACCATCTATGGTCATCCCGATTTAGAAAAAATTATTAGTGGAATGCTTGAGGTAGGTGGTCACAAAATGACATTTGAAATTCAATTCGTTGCCTTAAAATATGATTCGCCTACTTTAATTTTTGAAGATAAGGTTCTTGAAATTTGGAGTTTTCCGCTCAAACACAGAATACCTACTTGTGGGTTTATGTTTCGTGAAAAACCAAAAGAATTTCAACTCGACGGTGAAGCAGTAAAGGAAGCTGGTTTGTTAATTGAGCATTTTCACCGCTTGAAAAAAGGCGAGGATATTGTATTGGAGAATGGAAACAAATTGAATCACAAAGATTTCACTTTCCCACCTAAACCGGCTCTATCCTATGCTTATTGTTCAGACACCAAGTATTTCGAGGATTTGGCAAATGTTGTTTCAAATGTTGATTTATTGTATCACGAAGCCACCTTTACCGAAGCGATGCTAGAACGAGCAAAAACTACATTTCACAGTACAGCAAAACAAGCCGCAAAAATGGCACAGAAATCAAATGCGAAAATGTTGATACTTGGTCATTTTTCCTCGCGCTACGAGGATACGCGTTTACATTTAGAAGAAGCTAAATCAATTTTTGCCAATTCTGTTGCGGCGGAAGATGGGATGCTATTCGACCTAAGAAAAATGTTCTAACAAGCTACTTCAAGCACTTAAAATAATCGTAAGGTTCTTTGCAGTCATTGCATTGGTAACTTGCTTTACAAGCGGTACTGCCAAACTGACTTACCATCCCCGTGTTTCGTGAACCGCATTGTGGACAAGGTACAACTGTTGGTTCTGAAAAAAGAACGCTTTTGTCCACTTCATTTTCTGGAGGAGCAATACCGTATTCCCTTAATTTGATTTTTCCGTTTTCTGATAGCCAATCCGTTGTCCATGCTGGTGAGAGAATTGTTTGTATTTCAACGGAAGGAAGACCTTTCTCGGTCAATTTTTCTCGTATGGATTGCTCCATTACTTTCATTGCCGGACAGCCACTGTAAGTTGGTGTAATTACAATTATCCATTGTTCACCAACTTGCAGTGCGTCTCGTACAACTCCCAAATCCACAACGGATAAAACAGGAATTTCAGGATCACTCACCTCTTCCAACCATCCCAAAATTGCTTCTCTTGTTACCATTGCATGTTTGGATATGCGCGTTGCATGTATTGTAATTCGGCTAAAATAAAGCCCATGTGTTCAGAATGTCTGCCAATTCTTCCTCCACCAAAAGTCCAACCGTTTGTAGGAATTTGAAGAGTGGCTTCGTTCATTACTGCTTCCACAGTTTGTTGCCAAGCTTGTTTTACCTCGTCGTATTTTGGTAAAATTCCGTTTTCAATTAAACTTTTTTCTACGTCGTCTTGAAAGAACAATTCATCAGCATATCGCCATAAATCATCAACTGCTTTTTGCGCACGATTATGAGATTCTTCGGTTCCGTCTCCCATTCTAATTACCCATTCAGAGCTGTGTTTCAAATGGTACTTGGTTTCTTTCAAAGATTTCTCAGCAATTGCAGAAAGTTGTTTGTCTTTGCTGTTTTGCATCAACTCATAAAGTGGTTTTCTGAAAGCGTCAAAAATGAATTGACGAACCATGGTGAAGGCAAAATCTTTATTCGGTTGTTCTACCAAAAGCGTGTTGACGTACTGATGTTCATAGCGCAACATCGCAATTTTGTCGTGGTCACTACCGTTTCCTTCTATTTCTGCTGCGTAATCAAAAATGTTCATTGCTTGACCGATTAAATCCAGTGAAATATTTGTCATTGCAATGTCCTCCTCTAAAATTGGTCCGTGTCCGCACCATTCTGCAAGGCGTTGACCCAAAATCAAGCTGTCATCTCCAAGACGCAAAAGATAATTGTAAAGTGCTTCGTTTTTCATTTTACATGTGTTTTACGCCATCAGGCACTTCATAAAAAGTTGGGTGACGATAGATTTTTGAATCGGAAGGTTCGAAAAACATATCCGCCTCTGTTGGATCACTTGCATGAACTAAATTGGATTCAACTACCCAAATACTAATTCCTTCTGAACGTCGGGTGTAAACGTCTCTTGCGTTTTCCAATGCCATTGTTGCATCAGCAGCTCTTAAGCTACCTACATGTTTGTGATTTAGTCCTTGTTTGCTTCGGATAAATACTTCCCAAAGCGGCCATTCTTGATTTGACATAATGTTTCTGTTTGATTGATGAAAATAATGTTTAAACTGCCATTCTTCTTTTTGCTCGTTTTTCTGCATAGGCATTAGCTGCTTCTCTAACCCAAGCACCGTCTTGTTTAGCTTTTAGTCTTGCTTCGACGCGTTCTTTATTACAAGGTCCGTTACCAGCTAAAACTTGCCAAAATTCGTCCCAATTAATTTCACTGAAATCATAGTGCCCACGTTCTTCATTCCATTTAAGATTCTCATCAGGTATGGTTAAACCCAAGATTTCTGCTTGCGCAACAGTGGCATCAACGAAATTTTGGCGCAATTCATCGTTTGAAACGCGTTTGATTTTCCATTTGATGGATTGAGCGGAGTGTGTTGATTCTGCATCAGAAGGACCAAACATCATTAATGCTGGCCACCAAAAACGATTTAAAGCATCCTGTGCCATTGCTTTTTGAGCTTCCGATCCTGCGCAAAGAGCCATCAAAATTTCATAACCTTGACGCTGGTGAAACGATTCTTCTTTACAGATTTTCACCATTGCACGAGCATAAGGACCATAGGAAGTACGGCAAAGTGCTACTTGATTCATAATTGCAGCACCGTCAACCAACCAACCAATTGCACCGATATCAGCCCAACTTATAGCTGGATAATTAAAAATACTTGAATATTTTGCTTTTCCAGTGTGAAGATCGTCAATCGTCTTTTCTCTGTCAGCCCCCAATGTTTCAGTTGCACTGTAAAGATAAAGTCCGTGACCTGCTTCGTCTTGAACTTTCGCTAAAAGAACAGCTTTTCGACGTAAGTTTGGAGCTCGTGTAATCCAGTTTCCTTCCGGTAACATACCAACAACCTCTGAGTGGGCGTGTTGAGAAATCTGACGAATTAAGGTTTTACGGTAATCATCGGGCATCCAATCATTCGGTTCAATTTTGATTTCCTTGTCCACTTTTTCTTGGAATCTGCGCTCCAATTCTGCAAGGTCTAAGATGTTTTTAGTGTTATCAACGACATTCATATTTGTGAAGATTTGTTACAAATTTACCAATTCCACTCCCTCAAAACATGATAAAAATCATATTGAAGAGAAGTTTTTATTAAACAGTGGGAAATATCAAATGTTTATCTTTGATCGCTCTTAAATTAAAACAATGACGCCAAAATTTCATACCTTAAAGGTGAAGGACATTAAAAGAGAAACCAAAGAAACGGTTTCGATTGCTTTTGAAATTCCGACAGATTTACAGAATGACTACCAATTTTACGCTGGTCAATACTTAACATTAAAGACAAACATTGACAAAGAGGAGGTTCGACGTTCGTATTCTCTTTGCTCTGCGCCTTACGAAGGAGAATGGCGAGTTGCCGTAAAACAAATCGAAAATGGTAAGTTTTCAACTTTCGCAAATAGACAATTGAAAAGTGGGGATTTGTTAGATGTGATGCAACCTATGGGGAATTTTAAGTTGGTTCCAGATGCAAATGCAAAAAAGAATTACGTGCTTTACGCAGCAGGAAGTGGCATTACTCCCATTTTTTCAATTCTTAAAACTATTTTAGAAAACGAACCTCAAAGTACGGTTACTCTTTTCTATGGAAATAAAGGTTTTTACGGTATTATCTTTCGTGAAGAACTAGAAGGATGGAAAAATAAATACATCAATCGTTTTCGTTTAGTGCACATTTTTTCACGTGAAAGTCCAGGTAATAAAATTCAAAAGGGACGCATCGATAAAGAAAAATGCAATGATTTATTTCAAGCATTTTTGAAAAATGAAAAAATTGACGCGGCTTACATCTGTGGACCTGAACAAATGATTTTAAATGTTAAAGGTAGTTTGGAAGAAAATGGTGTAAATTCCAACGCAATTCATTTTGAGCTTTTCGGAACACAATTAAAAGTTGAAGAAAAAGCTAAAGATGAAGTTAAGGCTTCATTTTCGTCAAAAGTTGAGGTGATTTTGGATGGAGATTCATTCGATTTTAACTTAGATTCAAACGGACTTTCCATTTTGGATGCGGCACAACAAGCCGGTGCAGATTTACCTTTTGCTTGTAAAGGTGGTGTTTGTTGTACATGTAAGGCAAAGGTGATCGAAGGAAGTGCAAGAATGGATGTGAATTATGCTTTGACACCTGAGGAAGTTCAGAATAATTACATTTTAACTTGTCAAGCACACCCAACAAGTGAACAAATTGTGGTTTCATTTGATGATTAGAAAAAAGAATTATGGGATTTTTTGACCTATTTAAAAAGAAAGCTGAAAATAAAGTACCGAAAGGTTTTGTAGAAGCAAGCATAAAAATTAGAAGATTGACGGATAAAGCAGTTGAGGTAGCTATTATCCCCACAGATTCTTCTCAACAATTTTCTTTCTCTCCAGGACAGTATATAAACGTACTAGTCAATGTGAATGGTGAAGAATGTCGGAGGTCTTATTCTTTGTGTAGTTCACCAAAAGAAGGTTTGGCTATTGGAGTAAAAGCAATTCCAAATGGAAAAGTTTCTAATTGGTTCAATTCAACGGCAAAGGATGGAGATTTAATTTATTTCAGTAAACCTGAAGGTAATTTCATTGTTCCGAGTACTGCCAAAAAACTCGTTGGAATTGTTGCTGGAAGTGGGATTACGCCTTTGTTAAGTATTGCCAAATCAAAAGTTGCAAACGTGGAAATGAGTTTGATTTACGGCAATAAAACACCAAAGGATGTCATGTTTGAAGAGGAATTGAAGAGCATTGAAAATCTGAAAATTCAGCATTTTTATTCCCAAGCAGAAGTTGAAGGTGCAAGATCTGGGAGAATTGAAGAAAGTTCATTAATGGAATTCATCAAGTCGGATTTAACGATTCTAAGAAGTGATTTATTTTTATTGTGTGGACCAGAAGCCTTGGTATTTTCAGCAAAGAAGACCTTGAATTTCTTCGGTGTTTCAGAGGATAAAATAAAATTTGAATTGTTTACAGCTCCAACTTTGTTTGTAAAAGAGGAAAAAGCTGAAAGTAATTTCAAAGGAACTTCGAAGGTTAAAGTGATTTTAGATCAAGAAGTAAACACAATGGAAATTCAAGTTCCAGGTCCAACGATTTTGGAAAGTGTTGATAAAGCTGGTTTGGACGCGCCTTTTTCTTGTCGCGGTGGCGTTTGTTCTTCATGTCGAGCAAAAGTTTTAGATGGAAAAGCTAGTATGCGTGTAAACTACTCTTTAACGGATGAAGAAGTTAAAAAAGGCTACATTTTGACTTGTCAAGCACACCCTGAAACCCCAGAATTAACAGTTAGTTTCGATGAGTAAGAGAGTGGTAGTTGTTGGTGCTAGTCAGGGTATTGGTGCTGAAATAGTTCACATTTTTGCTGAAAAAAAATACGAGGTTTTGGCGCTTGCAAGAAACATCGAAAAGCTAGATGATCAATTCAAGGGACTAGAAAATGTAAAGTGCTTTCCGTTTGATTTATCTTCAAATGTTCGCAAACAAGCCAAGGAAGTTTTTCAATCTTTCGGAACATTTGATATTCTCATCAATAATGCTGGTTTGCTTATCAATAAACCTTTTACGGACTTAACTGAAAATGATTTAACTCAGTCCTATCAAGTGAATGTTGTGGGTGTGATGCAAACTGTTCAAGAGGCCTTGCCTTTTTTGAATCAAGAAGGAAGTCATATTGTTAATATTTCGACGATGGGCGGATTTCAAGGAAGCATGAAGTTTGGTGGTTTATCTGCTTATTCCACATCAAAAGCAGCACTTTGTAGTTTTACGGAGTTGTTTTCCGAAGAGTACAAGGAAAGCAATATTGCTATGAATTGTTTGTGTTTAGGTGCGGTTCAAACAGAAATGTTAGAAGCGGCATTTCCAGGATATCAAGCACCCTTATCAGCAAAGGAAATGGCAACGTTCATAACAGATTTTAGTCTGGAAGCACACAAATATTTAAGAGGAAAGATTATTCCTGTGTCTTTGAGTAATCCTTAAATGAAGATTTTTATTCATCCAAACCAAAATCAAGCAAAATATAGTAAGTGCTAAAAAAGTCTTTGTCCACTGCAAAAACGCCTTTTTGTCCGCCTTGCAATGGTATAGGACCTGGATCTATTGGTAGTGCATGCCCTATTTCTTGCATTTAATATAAAATTACAATTACTTCATTTTCAGTGTTAGAATAAGTCGTCTTTTCAACCAAAGGATTTCCTGAAAAGGATTCCTCTGTGAAAACATTTGGAGAACTAATGTTGTGCAAATCCAACCATTGTTGTTTTAATATTTTAGCATTTTCAGGTGAAACAACGAGGTCGCGTTGTCCGTGAAGAACCAATAATTTGGGCCAAGATTTGTTTTCAGGTAGAAAATTTCTTACCGGAACAATCCAATCGGTATTCTCCAAATTTCTTTTGAAAGAAAAAATTCTCATTCTTTCAATTGCCGATAAATCAGGAATAAACGGACCACCCGCCAAAACCGCTCCGGCCTTAAATTCAGTTGGATGCATTGTCAGTAAAGAAGATGTCATCATCCCTCCTGCTGAAACACCATAAACAAACACCGATTGAGAATCAAGATTATAAGTTCGGCAAGTGTATGCAATCATTTCTCTAATTGAAGCTGCTTCCCCGTTATCCCCGTAAGCATCAGCCTCTCTAAACCAGTTAAAACACAAATTTGGATTGTTTGCTGTTCGTTGTTGTGGAAAAATCGTCATGAATTGAAAAGTATCTGCCAAATCGCACCATCCACTTTGCCTCGCTATTGCCAAAGCTGTTTGATTACAACCATGTAAAACCACTACCAATGGACGACCTTTTATACGCTCTAGGTTTTTGGGAGGATGTATAAACAAATCTAATTTACCGGGATTCTTCCCGAATTTACTAACTTTCTCGAGCAAGTTTTTCGCGAAAGTTTCTTGATTTTGGATAAAAAATAGGAAGAGAAATAAAGAGAGATAAAATTTCATCAGCGATTTTTTTTCGTGAAGATATTACTCTTATTGATATTCATTTCAAACGCGAGAAAATTGAATGATACCAAAAGCTTTGTTGGATTGTCAGTAGTGTTCGCCACTGCGGATATATTCGAAAAAGCACTATCGAAAATTGTTTTGTTAGTATCACTAAGGCATTTGAAAAGAATACCAGAAATGCGAATCAAAATCACAAATTGATTTATAATACCGACGATGACATAAAATGTCGTATTCGAATTTTATCGAATGTCATTCCGTGGCGGAGGCATTATACCACAAGTAATTTATTGCACGACATTATTCGTGGCAATTGGTATAACCCGAAAAATATTTCTGAAATTTACTTTCCGATTTGAAGACAAATACGGTAATTGTTCATTTTTCAAACTATTAGAGATTATGGGTAGAGTGTCTGTTTTTTTGACTGTTTTTTTGATAAATGTTCATTCTATTTTTAGTATGCCAATGGATATTCAGTCCGTTACCTTGTTTACAAGCAATGAAGATGTATTTCTTAGGGTCAAAACTAGAGGATTGTATTTGGATTTAACTTGTATCAACATTTCCTACAATCATCTTGGAAACTCCGTGCATAAAATCGACTTGATTTTTGATGGTTGTGCATTACCAAACGCGATAAAGGAATTTGATACAACTTTCCAGATTGATTCCGCAATACCTTTTGATTTAGCACTTTACACGATTTGGGATACAACGGACAATTGTGGTTATTTTGACGATCCACTTATAGCCGACAGCCTTTTTTTGACCTTTGACGAACTATTATCATCAATGAATCCCACACTTGGATATATTTCTTCTAATCCTTTCCCAAATCCTTCAAGTGATTTATTCTGTGTAAATTTTTCTTTTGATTCTTGCCGCGTTATTGACACCAAAGCTCATATTCTTGTAGCGAAATTTGCGAAAAACAACTGCATTGATTTAAGTGATTTACCTTCTGGAGTTTATTTCCTTGAGTTTTACATCAATGAATCTCGACAAAAGTTTCGGGTGCTGAAGGAATAAACTACTTCCTTTTCCAAGCAATCTGAAAACCTAAGCCAAAAGAAACAACAAGTTCATTGCCCGAAATACTGCCCACTTCCAAACCTCTGAATCGCCCTCCGAGATAGCTGAGGTCGCCAAAAAAGTGAAAGTATTTCCAAACGTAAAAGGAGGTTCCCAAACGGAAAGCATAAGCCGGACTGAAATTCCAGCGGTTTCCAGCGTTTTCACTGTGCTCCAAATAAGCAAAAGAAAGTCCTGTTTGTATGCCCAAATAATGCCTCCAATTATTTTTTCCGAAATACCTTGTTCCACCAAAAAACAAACGATTCATGAATTGTGGTCGGAAAGGTGAATTGTTGTAAGTAGCATCAATAAATTGGTAGGTGTCGCCGCGTAATGCGTATTTTTCCGTAAGAAGAAATTCTAAAAAACCAGGAACGTAAATCGTTTGTGCATCATTCGCAGGCATCCAACCTGGAGCAATTGTCGCAGAGGCACGAAGCATTGGAGCTTGAAAATAAATCGTTTGCGCTTGGAGTGGTCGTACAGTAAAAAACATCAGACCCACTATTAAAATTCTTACCATAAGTCAAACAATTTTACATTTAAACCTACGGTAATCAATAAATGTCCTTCCAAAGTACCACCTTTTTCTTCGTGAAAATGAATCATATCTTCGTGAATTTCAGGGTGAATATGGTTGCCCAAGTGAATCATGTACTGTGAGGTTAGCGACAAATCTAAGCGTTGTGTAAGATTGAAATGGGTTCCTATTCCAAACTGAACGGCCGAACTCCACCTTTCTGCAAAATTTTCGGGAACTGCATTCGCCATCATGCGCGAGTAATCAAAACAATGTCCCGCCAAGAAATAAGGCTTTACAATTTGATTGGTTTTCAACCAAGGATAAAACAATACACTCCATCCAATGTGAAAATCAGAACGATTGCCCAAGTTTTTTATGTCGCTTGTGAGGTAATCAAAAAACCAATCAGTGTTCACGCGCTCACTCACTTGCAAACGAAATTGCCCACCCACTCCAGCACCGTAATCACTTTTATTTCCGTCGTTGAACAAGCTCAAGGTTGACCGAGCCCCAAGTGAAAACAATCCACTTTCGGTTTTTTTGAGGTTCAGTTCTTGTGCGTTTGACACAAAAAACAGTAAAAAAGAAAGGACTATGGTTTTAATTTTCAACATGATACCTTACAATTTTATAAAGGATTGTTGAATTTTCCGTCCATCAGTCAAAGTCACTTGAAGTTTATAAGTTCCGCTTGCCAAATGAGTTGTTCTCAACGTTCCTGCGTTTTCGAAAAAAGTTGTTGTTTGAAGTATTCTTCCATCCAAAGACACAATACTTACTTCGCCTGCGCTTGGTAATTCAACAAACAACTCATTGAACGTCGGATTTGGAAAAAGTGACATTTCTAATTTGTCCTTTTCTTCGATGCCAACATTTGTAAACACTGTAATCACCGATGAATCAGATGAAAGGCAACCGTTGTTATCGGGAACAGTGTAAACAATGGTATGCATTCCAACACCTGCCAATCCGGGGTGAAAACTTGTTCCTATAATTCCTGGACCGCTGTACGTTCCCCCCGCAGGAATTCCATCGGTCACGTTAAACGGTTGTGAACCTTGTGAAATTTGTGTAACCGCTTCTGTGTAGGTAACTGGTTCGAGGTCAAAAAATTCAATAAAAACAGAATCCCTTGAAAAACAACCGTTTGCATTAAACCCATTGACATAATACATTCCCGGTGTTGATGGCACGAAAGGAATGGCGTTTTGCGCTCCACCTGTCCAAAAATAATTGACTGCGTTTCCAGTTGCGGTTAAAGTGGTTGGCGTTCCCGGACAAATGGTACGGTCTGAACCTCCATTCACAAAAGGCAACGTGAATTGAAGAAGATTAACCGTGTTCGACCTTGTTCTACAACCTTTTGCATCCGTAACAACCGCCCGATAATTCCCCGGAATGGAAGTCGTGACACTCGTGCTTGTGCTTCCGTTGGTCCATTGGATGGTTTGAGCTTGCATGGTTGTACTGAGATTTACCGTTGCCGTTGAACCCGGACAAATTCCTCCTGGTCCTGTGAGTGTTACAGGTCTGTGGATGCGTGCGATCAATTCTTGTGTGTTCAGAATTCCATAACCGTAGGCGTTATTTGGAGTAGTTCCTGTGAAATTATTAGCAACTGAAGATTGTTCCAAGTCGAATTTAAAATCTGCATAAGACATTTTGGAGCATTTCTGTAAATAAAGCGCAGCACTTCCAGCCACAATAGGCGATGCCATAGAGGTTCCACCGTTGCGAACATGGAAACCACCTTGATCTATTTGGGAATTATTCGCGGTATTGGAAATAAACCAAACTGGGCCAGAAGCCAACGAAACTCCACCACTTGCCGCAACATCAGGTTTGGTAACTCCGAGACGTGTTGGTCCTTTACTACTGGATAATTCCAAAGAACCCACAGGCACAAAATCTCCGGGCGTGTAAAGATTTCCGTTGCGGTCAATATGTCCACTTCGGTTGCGGATATTGCCAACTGAAATTACTTTATCGGAACAGTTCCACGATGAAACAATTGTTTGTAAAGAATCGGGATGATGGTAAAATTGAACAGGTGGATAAACGCTCAGCGGTGGAACATTGGTCTCAAAATCGCTTAATCGCATCCAAGAACCGCCCCAAATATCATACATTCCTTCACCGAAAGTTTCGAATCGAAAAAGGTAGTTGGTTGAATCAATCGTACGGAAAATGATTTGTGCGTTTAAGTTTGGACCTACTATTTGACGATAGGTTTCAATACACGCAATGCGCTCGCCTTGAGCATTATAAATCGTATCAAAAATGGGAACAATGTTTAAATCTTGTTTCATGTTTCGGAAAACCGTTCTTCCTCGAAGTCCGTAATTCGGTGCAGGTAAATCAGCGGCAAAAGCAAAATTGAAATTCGCTTGACTAGTGTCAGTCCATAAGTCGAAAAGAATTTTGTTGTTCCCCACTAAAGTATTCGCAGGATTATTCTTGCACCAAACGAAAGAAGTGTCGGCAGTGATATTACCGCGAACGTGATATTTTCCTTGATTTCCTGAATTTCCGGCGGCGCAAACCACAATTCTACCTGGCTTTTCGTCCAAAAGTTGATCGATGTAAATTCCTGCTGGATCGCGCGCGTCGTGGCTACCTAAATACGCACCAAGCGAAAGATTGACAACAGCAGGTTTCCCAACCGAATCAGCGTATTTGAAAATGTAATCTACTGCATCAGCGATTGTTAAGGTCCAATTTTGAAGAGAAAAATCCGTTTCCACTACAACGATGTCAGCCTCAGGAGCCATACCTTTATTCCTAGAATTGGCACGAGCATTCCCCACCGCAGCACCAGAAACTGTAGTTCCATGCGCGGTTGTACTTTCTAAACTGGTACAAGTTCCGTTATCGATTTGGGTATTTGTCCAAAGTTTTCCGTAGCCGTAAGGAGCAAGTCCATCTGTTTGATTAATCGTGTGGTCCCAGTACCGCATTACGCGAGTTTTACCGTTGGACAATTTGAAATCAGGATGATTAAAATCAATTCCTTCATCAACTATTCCCACTATTACACCTCGCCCTGTGTAATTTGTGTCGAGTCCAACACCGTTGTGTACCAAATCCACTTTGTGACGAACAAGAGCCGAATCTGAAAGCACGTGAGGTGGAGCAAATTCCAGCAAAATATGGTCGATGTTGCCTAAGAGTTTTTGTTCTTGAAGAAAAATGGGAGTGCTTTGAATGTAGGCCCAATCCTTAGATTGATATTTAATTAGAGAAGGATTTTCAGCTAGGAATTTGCTGTTTTTCTCCGATTTCACCAGAGCGAAAGCCGTACTTTTATTGGGGTGGTCGAACAAATAATCCTCAAAACGGAGGCAAGTTTTTTGTGAGAGCAAGTTAAAGGCAAAACCGAGGACAAAAACAGTTAATACCGACGAACGTTTCAAATGAAGTAAATACATTCCAATTGAAACTTTATCGGCATTATACCTAAACGATTTTTTGAACAACATTTCATTTCTTTTAAGGTATAATAACCAATGATTGAACTTCATAAATCTGATTTTGTACAAATTAAAGGAATAAAACAGGAAAGTTTACATTCAATTGATTAATCTTGTTCGAAAGGAGAGTGAATGATGAGGTTTGGAGGGTCATTTTATGTAGCAACTTTGTAGGACTTCATTAATTAAAGAAATGACGATAATTGAAATTAAAAAAGTATCATTTGCTGATATAAACCAATTGCAGAAAATTGGCAAGCAAACTTTTTATGAAACTTTTTCGGCAGAAAACACAGATGAAAATATAACGACATATTTAAACGAGGGATTTTCTATCGAACGTTTGACAACTGAACTCAAAGACCAAAACACGGAGTTTTATTTTGCGACAATTAACGAAAGTATTATTGGTTACTTAAAACTCAACTTTGGACAATCACAAACTGAACTGCAAAACGATAAAAGACTTGAAATTGAACGAATTTATGTACTGAAAAACTATCAAGGTAAAAATGTTGGTCAACTCCTATTAGAAAAAGCAATTGAAGTTGCCGAACAGAAAAATGCTGATTTTATATGGCTAGGCGTTTGGGAGGAAAACCACAAAGCAATCAATTTTTACAAGAAAAATGGGTTCGTAGAGTTTGATAAACATATCTTCAAATTGGGTAATGATGAACAAATCGACATAATGATGAAGCTGAAAATGAGCAAGTGATTCCCAAAAAATATTTTGATTCAAGTCAGCCAATCATTTCACGAATCTTTTTTTCGTGTATGAATGAATTCAATAAATTGCTGTTCATTTTCTGGGGTTATAAATACCTCATCAAATTTGTTGTAACTAACAACTAAGCCGCTGAATGAAGTACTAAATTTAAGACCAGCATAGAATCCGTTATTTTTTTCAACATTTCTTATTGTCTTCAATGGAATTTCCTTTTTGTAAAACAAAGTTCTACAGATAAGCATTTCATCAGTTAATTCAAACCTTGTAAGTTTCTGAATAGGGAACAAAAGAAAATTGACCATTATAAAAACCGTCCAAAGAACCAATATTCCCTAGTTGTCTTGTATTCCTGAATTTAGCTCGAAGAAGGTGATAACACCAAATAACACAGCCATCCCAAAAGGAATAAAATGTATTTTTTTGTCCTTTTTAGCTGAAAAATGGTTCATTTTACCAAGCAAACAATGGCTTTAGAGACATTAGCGCTTCAACTTCTGATTTAATGCTCAAAAGTTTTGAGTCATCATCTTTATGCATCAAAGCAGCATCAATCAACGAAACGATAACTTTGATTTCTTCTGAATTTACACCTCTAGATGTAATAGCTGGGGTTCCCAATCGAATACCTGAAGTCACAAAAGGAGATTCAGTATCAAAAGGAACCATATTTTTATTCACCGTGATATGCACCTTTCCTAAGGTAATTTCAGCATCTTTACCTGTAATTCCTTTATTACGAAGGTCTATGAGCATAGAATGATTTTCTGTACCTCCCGAAACGATATTATACCCAAGCTTAATAAGTTCACCTGCCATAATAGAGGCATTCTCTTTGACCTGAGCCATATAAGTTTTGTAGGAAGAGTCTAATGCTTCACCAAAAGCAACAGCCTTAGCTGCAATCACATGTTCAAGAGGACCACCTTGAATACCTGGGAAAACTGCTGCGTCCAAAAGCGCACCCATGGATTTAAGGTTTCCATTATTCCATTTCAAACCAAAAGGATTTTCAAAATTGTGACGCATCATAATTATTCCACCCCTCGGCCCACGCAGAGTTTTGTGAGTTGTAGAGGTAACAATATGGCAATGCTCCAGTGGATCATTAAGCAAACCTGCTGCAATTAATCCTGCTGGATGTGAAATATCCGCCAATACTAAAGCACCAACTTCGTCAGCAACTTTACGAATTCTTGCGTAGTCCCAATCGCGAGAGTAGGCAGAAGCCCCGCAAATAATCATTTTTGGACGTACTAAACGAGCTTGTTCTTCCAAAACGTCGTAGTCAACGAGTCCAGTTTCTTTATTAACGCCGTAGAAATGAGGTTTGTAAAGTTTACCTGAAAAGTTAACTGGTGAACCATGAGTAAGGTGACCACCATGAGATAAATCGAATCCTAAAATTGAATCTCCTGGTTGAAGACAAGCTAAAAATACCGCAGCATTAGCTTGAGCACCTGAATGAGGTTGAACATTCGCCCAGGTTGCCCCGAACAGCTTGCAAAGTCTGTCAATTGCAAGTTGTTCCACCTTGTCAACCACTTCACAACCACCATAATATCTTTTACCAGGAAGTCCTTCTGCGTATTTATTGGTAAGGACGCTACCCATTGCTTCCATCACTTGATTGCTCACATAATTTTCTGATGCAATCAATTCTATTCCATTGGTTTGACGAACGCGTTCCTCTTCTATTAATTGGAACAATTCAACATCCTTATTCATATTTTTAAATTTGATGAACGTAATTTATTTGGTGAATTTTTTCTAATCCTTGACGTAGTGTAATCATAGGTTTAAAACCTGTAAGCTCCATAAGTTTTGTTGAACTCCCTATTCTTCTTTCTACCTCATATCCATTTTTTAAATGGGCATTTTCAACAAAAGTCATTTCTGAAGTTGAATTGGTGACTTCTTTAATTTCTCTTGCCAAATCTCGAATACACCATTCCGCTTCGTTAGAGATATTAACAATATGCCAGCCAGTTGTGTTCATTAATCGCACACAAGCTTCAACTGTATCATCTACATAGGTGAAATCTCTCGTTTGTGTACCATCACCATAGACTGTAATATCCTCACCTGAAATACATTGTTCGAAAAAACGTGGAACAACCATTCTATTGTCTTGATTATGTCCATAAACATTGAAAAATCTTAATGAAACTGAATTCAATCCTCGTTCATCGAAGTGCGATTTAAGGTACAATTCATTGTAACGTTTCGCCATCGCATAAGAAGTGTGAGGGTCAACCAACATATCCTCTGTTAGCACATTATCAACTATTTCCGTTGAACTGTAAATACCACTCGTTGAAGCATAAATCACTTTTTTTATACCACAAGCATGTGCTGCTTCAACAACGTTTCTCGTACCAATAACTTCTACATCCATTGTTTCAACGGGACTTTCAGCAACGATGTCAACACCTAGTACAGCAGCAAAATGATAAACAACTTCACAGCCTTCATTAGCCTTTAAAACAGCGTCATAATCTCTAACATCAGCGTGATAAAATGTTATTTTTTGGATAGTTTCGTCATCCAATTTATTGCCTCTTAGTAGTGAATCGAGAACAACTACTTCGTGTCCATCATTGAGAAGTCTTTTGGTTAGGTTGCTTCCGATAAACCCTGCTCCTCCAGTTATGAGAATTTTCATATTAAGTTAGGCGTTTTGTTTTTTTTTTGCAAATATCGTTAAAAATCGTTTGCGAATTTGTTAAACAGTTAAACCACAATCAAAAAACAACCTTTAAATTCAAACTTAATTGTTTCGATTTTTTGTATTCAATATTGAAACACATTATGGTTTGAAGGAACTAAACCAATCTCAAATTATAAGAAACATTAAACAAACTCCTTGCCTTAAATCATTTCTAATTAGAGAATTAAGTTATTTTTGAGCAACCAATAATTTAATAATATGAAATACCCATGAGCGGATTCGACCGCAAACACCAATGAATATAATATTGAAAATCAACCATTTAAAAATTATATACATATGAAACAAACCTTACTATCCCTTGGCTTGATGGCATTTACATTTGGTTCAAAAGCGCAATGTACGCCGGTTAATTGTTCTGCCAACCTTCCTTCTTTTGGTGGAATTTGCGATTCAATTCTTATTGATGCGGTTGTAAATCAACCTTACAGTGATTTTGAATCGTTTGTTGTAACCAATCAATGCTTTGACGCTGGTCTTATTGATCCCAGTGCAGCAGGAACAAACATTCGAATTGCACGAGTGGACAACTTTACTTATGTTCAAATGCCTCAAGGGTTAAATGGTGCAACAAATGCCGCTTTTTACTCACCAACATCAAATAATCCGTCCGTAGTTGGTTGTATTGCATACAGCGGAACTCCTACCCAAGTTGGTTTTTTTAGAATGAAAGTGAATTTTTTAGCGGATGTTGTACTATGTGGTTTGCTTCCAATAAATCAAAATGACAATCCAGCTTTTTACGATGTGCAATTAACTGTAAAACCAAATCCATCTTTTTCAGGATTGGCGAATAATTATTGTATCACAGATGGTGCAGTTACACTAACTCCAACAGGTACAACAGGCGGAACTTTCTCAGGTCCAGGCGTTACTGGAAATACTTTTGCCCCAAGCATTGCTGGTGTCGGAACGCATCAAGTAAAATATGTTGTTTCAAGACAAGAAGGTGAAGCAATTGCTCCTGCTGCAGATTCACTTATACTTACGGTTGTTGTAAATGAAGGTGACATAACTTATTATGCGGACGCAGATGGGGATGGATTTGGCGACTCAGAAGTATCGGTTCAATCTTGTAGTCAACCAGTTGGATATGTGGATAATGCTTTAGATTGCGACGACACAAACAATGCAATTCATCCAAATTCAACTGAAATATGTGATGGTATTGACAACAACTGTAATAATCAAACGGATGAAGGCTTGACTTTTGTGAATTATTATGTGGATACTGATAATGACGGTGTTGGTGCTGGAGATCCAGTTTCTTTGTGTGCAAATCCTGGAGCTGGTTTTTCTACAACAAGCACAGACTGCGATGACAACAATCCTCAAGTTTCTTCATTAACAAACTATTATGTTGATGCTGACGGTGATGGATTCGGAGCAGGTGCAGCGGTTCCTTCTTGCGGAAATCCTGGAACAGGTTATTCATTAAACAATACAGACTGCAACGATAATAATCCAAATATTTATCCTGGAGCGACTGAAATTCCAAATAACGGTATTGATGAAGATTGTTCAGGCTCTGATTTAAATACTTCAAATTTGACTGAACTTTCAAAAATACAACCTGTTGTTTACCCAAATCCTACAAATGAATTATTGAACGTAATTTCAAAAGTTATGATTGAAAATCTTCAAATCTTTAATCTAAACGGACAAAAGATTTTTGAAACTTCTTCAATTGCTCCAGCACACCAAATCAATGTTTCAACTTTTGAAGACGGAATTTATTTCCTTGAAGTTCAAACGAGTGCAGGAAAATTTACCTCTAGATTCGTAGTCAAGAAATAAATGTAAAGCCTGCGACCTAGCGGAAGTAATTAATGAATTAAACCAATTTTGTATTTGGTATAAGACCATTGATCTTGAAAAATCCTCACCTAAAGTGGGGATTTTTTTTGTTTTCAACTTTTCTCGGCATCAGTGGACTTCATCTTTCTCCCGAGAGTTATCGGGACTAAACTTTTCACTATTAAATTTTCTCGGCCGCAGCGGATTTCCATTTTCTCACCGTGACGGATTTCATTTTTCAATTCTCCATCCTTCGACTCCGCTTATTTCGGACTTCGACTCCGCACAGACCGCAGCAATTCATTTTCTGTGGCAGATTTCAATTTTTAGTTTTCGCCGCGGCGGATAACTCTTCAATTTTCTCTTTTAACTCTTCACTTTTAACTCACTTTTCTCTCCGTATTCTATGACTTAAACAAGCAAAAGTTGAAAAAAAATTATGCTGCGTACTTGTGGGTGTCGACATAAGGCTTTTCTCTTTTGATAACGGCGAAAATTCGATGCAATATTTTATTTCTAACGGCATTTAGCACACACATTTTATGTTTGCCTTCTGCAAGCTTACGTTGGTAGTATTCTTTCATTTCTGTTGAGTTTTTTATTACGGAAACTGCGCATAAGTGTAGGATTGCTTTTATTTCTTTATTTGCTAATGGACTGACTTTGTTTCTGCCTTTGAGACTGGTTCCTGATGAATAAGGAAAGGGGGCGACCCCGCAATATGAAGCAAATTGCCGTGCCTCTGAGAACTTTTGAAAACCATCAGTGTGTACAATCATATTCGCCGCCATTATAATCCCAACCCCTTTAACAGAACACATCAATTCGTACTGTTTTTTTATTTTATCATCCTGATTTATAGTGTTTAATAAACTTTTTTCTATAGATTTAATATCCTTATTCAAGCTCTTTACTTGACGCTTTAGTAGGGTAATTAAGTCCTTGTTTTCAGGCCCAGATTTGAGGTACTCAAATTCTTTTATAGACGCATTAAGAGCTTTCTTCTGTTTCATCAATAAAGCCCTTGCACTAAGCAATTGCTTCATTTTCAGTATTGTATCAGACGATAATTTTGTAGCCTGTATTTCGTCTCTTCTACGGAAGGCATACTGCGCGATGCGTTTAGCATCTAAAACATCACTCTTTCCCCGAGTTAACCCCATAGATCGGCTTATCTCTAAGCTAGGCACAATACTAAACTTAGCACCCTTTGACTCAAGAAACATCGCCAGGTTTAATGAATAGTTTCCGGTATGTTCCATTACGAACAAAATTTGATCGTCATCGGTGGATTTCAGATGCTTTTTGACAAACTTTAATAGCGCATTATAGCCCTTTTTTGTGCATTCAAACTGATTTACAGCTTGGTTACTGTGAATACACACATCAATGTGGAACTTTCCTACATCGATTCCAATAAACTCTTTAAAAACCATACTTTTGTGTTTTCGTTTAATAAAAAGGTTTCGTTAACTAATACCTTTAATAGCAATGCGCTAACATTCTATCTAGTTCTTTGAAACCAAAATGAAAGAACGGGGACTAATACGGAATTTGAATTATAAGTTCAGCCGCGGCGATAGTTCTCCCCGTTCTTTTTTTATTGTCACTTATTAACATTTTTGCGAAGTTATTAACTCCCCCCAGACCCCCCTATTGTAACAATAGTAATAATAGGTATTTATTTATGTTTTTTCTTTCTGCAAATCTAAAGGCGGATAACTCTTCACTCTAAATTCCTTATACTATCTTTGCACTCCAATTTTAAGCACTATGATGCAAATTACCTTTCCTGACGGTGCGGTTCGTCCTTATGAAAAAGGAAGTTCTGCCCTACAAATCGCTCAACAAATTTCCGAAGGTTTAGCACGCAACGTTTTGGCTGCCAAAGTAAACGGAAAAGTTCAAGACGCTAATTTACCTATCGATACCGACTCGACTTTACAATTATTGACATGGAATGATGAAGAAGGAAAATCAACCATGTGGCATTCGTCCGCACATTTAATGGCTGAGGCTTTGGAGTATTTCTATCCGGGAATAAAGTTAGCAATCGGTCCACCTGTTGCCAATGGCTTTTATTACGATGTTGATTTGATGGAACATTCCATTTCGGAGAAGGATTTGGAGAAAATTGAACAGAAAATGAAGGAATTGGCGAAAGCTAAGAACCCGTACATTCGTCAGGAAGTTTCAAAAGCGGACGCACTTGCTTATTTCACAGAAAAAAATGACCCATACAAATTGGAATTGATTTCCGAATTAGAAGATGGCTCAATTACTTTTTACACGCAAGGAAATTTTACCGACTTATGTCGCGGTCCACATATTCCTGACACAGGTTTTATAAAAGCAGTAAAATTGACTGCAATTGCTGGAGCTTATTGGCGAGGTGACGAAAAAAATAAACAGCTGACAAGGATTTATGGAATCTCTTTCCCGAAACAAGCTGAACTTACCGACTACCTTGAGAAATTGGAAGAAGCCAAACGTCGCGATCATAGAAAATTAGGTAAGGAATTGGAATTGTTTACCTTCTCTCAAAAAGTTGGACAGGGTTTACCATTATGGTTGCCTAAAGGTGCTGCTTTAAGAGAGAGACTTGAGAATTTCTTGAAAAAAGCTCAGAAAAAAGCAGGATATCAACAAGTTATCACTCCGCACATTGGAAATAAAGAACTTTATGTTTGTTCTGGACATTATGAAAAATACGGTGCTGATTCCTTCCAACCCATCCGTACACCAGACGTAAACGAGGAATTTTTATTGAAACCAATGAATTGTCCTCACCATTGCGAAATTTTCAAGTCAAGACCGAGATCTTACAAGGATTTGCCTGCTCGATTTGCTGAATTTGGAACCGTTTACCGTTACGAACAATCGGGTGAATTACACGGTTTGACTAGAGTTCGTGGGTTTACACAAGACGATGCACACATTTTCTGTACGCAAGACCAAGTAAAAGATGAATTCAAGAAAGTAATTGATTTGGTTTTATATATTTTCAAGACACTTTCTTTCGAAAAATTCAAAGCACAAATTTCTTTGCGCGACCCCGATAATCCTTCAAAATACATTGGTTCGACCGAAAATTGGGAAAAAGCGGAAAGAGCAATTATTGAAGCTGCTGCTGAAAAAAATCTTCCAACGGTTGTTGAATATGGTGAAGCAGCATTTTATGGTCCAAAATTGGATTTTATGGTTCAAGATGCCCTTGGACGAGAGTGGCAATTAGGAACAATTCAAGTTGACTACAATCTTCCGGAGCGCTTTGAATTAGAATATGTTGGTGCGGATAATCAAAAGCACAGACCTGTAATGATTCACCGTGCACCATTCGGTTCAATGGAAAGATTTGTGGCGGTTTTGTTAGAACATTGCGCTGGAGATTTCCCATTATGGTTGACAACTGAACAATTTGCGATACTTCCAATCTCAGAGAAGTACAACGAGTATGCTGAAAAAGTTTCTGATTATCTAAATAATTCCGATATTCGCGGGCTTGTTGACAGCAGAAACGAAAAAATTGGTAAGAAAATCCGTGATGCTGAACTCTCCAAAGTGCCATTTATGTTGATTGTAGGCGAGAAAGAACTTGAAAATGAACAAGTTTCAGTTCGTCAAAGAGGTGTAGGGGACAGAGGTTCAGTTTCTTTAGAAGATTTTATGAAAATTGTTCAAGACGCTGTAAACGAGGAATTAAAAACGACCATTTAAATATCTGAATGAGGAGAAATACCAGACCACCGCAAAGACGGGAAGAAGAACCACAACACCGTATCAACGGAAAAATTACTGCATCTGAGGTACGTTTAGTACAAGAAGGTCAAGAGCCTGAAGTGATGTCAACGGCACGAGCTTTGGCTTTAGCTGAAGAACAAGAAATGGATTTAGTTGAAATTTCTCCAAATGCGAACCCACCTGTTTGTAAAATTTTGGATTACAAGAAATTTTTGTACAACCAGAAACGCAAGCAAAAAGAACTGAAAGCCAAGCAAAGTAAAATTGTGGTTAAAGAAATTCGTTTTGGTCCCAACACTGACGATCACGATTTCAACTTTAAACTTTCGCATGCAAGAAAATTCTTGGAGGAAGGTAGCAAAGTGAAAGCTTATGTATTCTTCCGCGGTCGAACAATCGTATTCAAAGACAGAGGTGAAATTTTGTTGTTGAAGTTTGCAGAAGAGTTGATGGATGTTGGAGTAGTGGAGCAAATGCCGAAGTTGGAAGGGAAGAAAATGATTTTGATGATTAATTCAAAAAAGAAGTAATTCCAAATTTGAAGAGTAAAACGGAAATTTTCCGATAAAATATTAAGACTTAAATAGAAGTCGAAAAATGCTGATATAGTGTTTAACCTTAAAAAAGAATAGGAAACATGCCAAAGATGAAAACAAAATCCAGTGCGAAGAAACGCTTCACAATCACTGGTAGTGGAAAAATTAAGCGTAAGCACGCTTTTAAAAGCCACATCTTAACGAAAAAGGCTACGAAACGTAAACGTAACTTAACACACGCTGGTTTGGTGGATAGCTCCGACCTTCCAAATGTGAAGTTACAATTGTGTATGAAATAGTCCTTTTTAGGTTTATTAATTGTAGAACCCGGTGTTGAGTACCAAAGACTTAGGAATTATTTAAGCACTTACCACCAAAAAAATTAAAATTTATGCCAAGATCAGTTAACCACGTAGCATCAAGAGCGAGACGCAAAAACTTGATGAAATTAGCCAAAGGATACTTTGGTCGCAGAAAAAATGTTTGGACAGTAGCAAAAAACGCCATTGAAAAAGGTTTAGTTTATGCTTACATCGGTCGTAAACAAAAGAAAAGAAACTTCCGTTCATTATGGATTGCCCGTATCAACGCAGGTGCCCGTCTTCATGGAATGAGTTATTCTCAATTTATGGGTGCGGTACACAAAAGTGGTATCGAGTTGAACCGTAAAGTATTAGCGGATTTAGCCATGAATAATCCAGAGGCTTTTAAAGCTGTTGTGGAGATGGTAAGAAAATAAGTACAAAGACTATATCAGCAAAAAGCCACCCGTTGAGGTGGCTTTTTTTATTGATATACCAGCATTTGTCCAAAGTAGGGTCTGCTGAAAAACGGCAATATTTTTATTTACAATTGGTTAGACTAGTTAAATTGAATACAAGTGCAAGGTTTTTTCGGTAAATTGTTAAATTCCCATGCACTTGATGTACAAAAAATCAA
>Ga0169931_10002001_pt1 | contig 33470 bp, 28 predicted proteins | sample Kivu_15m_20L_FD_129675 | JGI IMG/M metagenome (GOLD analysis project Ga0169931, IMG submission 129675) | Freshwater microbial communities from Lake Kivu, Western Province, Rwanda to study Microbial Dark Matter (Phase II) - Kivu_15m_20L... | ecosystem: Environmental > Aquatic > Freshwater > Lake...
AAATAAATCTCGGTGATGGCGGTGTCATCATATTTTTCTCCCGGATAAATTTCTAAGATTTCAAATTTCATGGTCCACCAAGGGCGTGTCATCAACTCTTTATAATTATCTCTTTGTCCATATCCAATGGGTTCAAAGTGAAAAATCTGCTCATCGCGTGTATCGGCCAAGCATAAAATGGCAGAGGGAAGGTCATTGATGTACAGTTTCATTTTTTTGACACGATGATTATTTTTCCAACTGGTTTCATTTCTAACCAGTCCGTTCACTACGATGATGTCCGTAATACGCGGACTTTGTGGGGGAAAGTGATACACCAAAAATTCACCAATGCCATTGCCCGGCACACCCTCCACCCAAGCCGTCTCGTAATTCAAATCATGCGCATTATGAGGAGAATAATCGCGGGTGGTGGTGGGAGCGAGGGTAGAAGAAGCGGTGGCGGTATCCAAGCCTCCGCCGCAATACCAACTGCATCCAGGACCAAGTACATCATAATATGAGCCTTCATAGGCGTCACAAGCTTCCAAAGCATCGAGCTGATTCTCCCATTCCGTTTGATTCCAAAGCTTTTGACAAGCTGCTTGCTTTTCATAATAATCTTTTTCACCTTCAGAAGATAATTGCACGGATTTACCGGGTTGTGCCGTCATCTCCGGAATGTTTTGGGAGAAAGTATCCAAGGAGTGGATGAAGAGTAAAGTGAAAATCAAGTGTTTTGTCATGGTGTTGTTTTTAAAGACAACTGCCCTTTACAATTGTGCCCCAATGAGGGAGCCAATGCCATAGGTGATAGCAGCCGCCATCAATCCAAACAATACCTGTCTCAAGCCGCTGAACCAAACATTGCGGTTGGTGAACAGAGTAATAGCGGCTCCAATGCCAAACAAGCCCAATGCGCTGCAAATGACACTGAGCAGAATGGCCGTAAATCCTTGCGCGAAGAAGAAAGGAATGACAGGTATGATGGCACCAATCAGAAACAAAAAGAACGAGCTGTAGGCGGCTTCCATGGCGGATCCTTTGAGTTCTTCCTCGTTGATTCCGAGCTCTTCTTTCACCAACAGATCGAGGGCTTGGTCTTTGTTTTTCATGATTTCCGCGGCCATGGTTTTGGCTTGCTCTTCTGGAATTCCTTTGGCCATGTAAATCAAGGCGATTTCTTGCTCTTCGCCGGCGGGATTGATTTCCAATTCTTCCGCCTCCAAGGCCATTTGGTTTTCTGACAACTCCTGCGATGATTTTACGCTGATCCACTCTCCCAGTGACATGGACAAAGCTCCAGCCAACATGCCGGCAAGTCCGGTCATCAAGACGGGGCCGCTGCCTGCACTGGCCCCTGCCACGCCCATTACCAAGCTAAAATTGGAGACCAGTCCATCGTTGCCTCCCAGCACCGCTGCGCGAATGGCATTGCCACCCACATTGCGATGGCGTTTTTCAAACCGAGCCAATCCCGCACCGGCTATGTTTTTATTGGCATGCAAAAGGTTGCGGAGAATCGAAACGTGGGCGGTATCAGAAATGGAGTTTTTCAATTGCTGTTCTCTGCGCGCCTTGACAACGCCAGCAGACAATCCTTTTTCAGTATCCAATAACACGCCTAGCACATAATCATAGCCGAAAATTCTTCCGATGGTTTTGAGCGTCCTAGCTCTTCCGGAAGGAGAAGGCATTGCAGTCAAGGGAAGATTTTTGCTCTGCAAAAAGGCCCGGGCATGTCCCATCTCTATTTCACTCATTTCCTTAAATACCTTGGCTACATGGGAATCCTCCTCATGTTCGGTCAGCAATGCATAAAGGAAAGAGGCATCTACCTCTGTTTGGATGTTCTGTAATGAAGATTTCAAAATTCTTGTTTAATGTTGATCAATGAACAATATTAAAAGATATTTGGGATAAAATGCTCAGCTGCAATAAAAAAGGCCGCCGAAGCGACCTTTTTCACTTCCAATATCTTCGTTATGGCTTTTTCACAGATTTCTGCGGTGCAGAGGGTGATTCTTTGCTTTCTTTTGTTGCCGGTGGATTAGTTACCTCTGGAGCAGTGGACACTGGTGGTATAGCCGGAGCTACTGCAGGAGTGTAATAAGTCAACTCATCCACAATATTTTTCCCACCCATTAATTTGTCCACGATAAAAAGAACGTAGCGAATATCCACGCAGATGGTTCGTTGTAGATCTTTTTCATAGGCAATATCACCGCTCATGGCTTCCCAGTTTCCATCGAAAGCAATACCGATTAAATTGCCATGCGCATCCATTACTGGACTACCTGAATTCCCACCTGTGATGTCCAAGTCACCAATGAAGCAAGTCACCAATTCGCCTTTTTTGTTGCCATACTGACCATAATCTTTTGATTGAAGCAATTTGATTAACTCACTGGGAACAGTAAATTCTGGATTGGTATCATCCCACTTTTCTAAAATTCCATTGGCCGTGGTGTAATAATCGTAAATCAATGCGTCTGCGGCTTTATAATTTTTGATTTGTCCATAAGTTACGCGCATGGTGCTATTGGCATCAGGCGCCAAAGGGCGTTTTTCCATCTCTCTGTAACCGGCAACAAACTCTCTGTAACCTTTATTGAACTTGCTGGTTGGGTTCTTTGCTCTGATTTCATCGGTAAAAGTAGCTGAGGCGGAAGCGATTTGAAGTCCCAGATCTTTGGCCAAGGTCTTTGGCTCTGGTTCTGAAAGAAAGGCGTTGAATGTGCTTTCATTGAGCGCAATAGATTTAAAGAAAATCTCATCGGCCATTTTCTGCACATTGCCTTTGAATTTTTTATCCAAAATATCTTTCATCCAGCTAGGCTGTTGCTCTGTCGCTACGCGCTCTCTGTAAAGTTGAATTAAATTGATAAATATCCCTTTATCGACATTGGCATTGTATTCCTTCCAAAACTCCGCTCTTTCATTTTTCAGGGCTTCTTTCATCTCTGCTCTTTTTCCCGGATCTTTCTCATCGACATAGGCTTTCAATGCTTTGTTCAATGCATTGGCATATCCCATAAATTCAGCGCCTCCTGACAGACACAACGCGGAATAGGTAGCCAATACCACTTGACTGTCCCATTCACTGTGATAATCCTTGATCATACCAAGGGCATTACCATATTGGTCTTGTCTTTTGGGATCCCCTTTCACCCATTCTGTGAATTTGTTTTCGATGGCGGCCTTCTTGGATCTTACATCCAATTTTTTCAATCCTTGCGTTTGTCCGATATAGTATTTCCATGTATTGGCAATGCTGGCGTATTTGGCCGCATACATCAATCTCACCTCGGCATCTTTGTCCATGTAAGATTTCCATGTTTCTAATTTCTTTCCAAAACTTTCAATCAAGGCCGGATTTCTGCCATTGATGGCTTGGTCAATACCGAAAGAGGTAAGATATCTGCTGGTTCTGCCGGGATAACCCATGATCATCGCATAGTCTCCTTCCTCCACGCCTTGCATGTTGGTTTTTAAATGGTACTTGGGTTCGTATGGACGGTTGTTGACAGAATAAGCCGCAGGTTCATTTTTCTCGTTGGCATAAATTCGAATCATGCTGAAATCGCCTGTGTGTCTTGGCCACATCCAGTTGTCGGTATCCCCTCCGAATTTTCCCACGCTTTCGGGTGGATTCCCTACCAAGCGAATGTCTGTGAAGGTTTGGTATACAAACAAATAATATTCATTGCCATAAAAAAATGATTTTACCTCGGGCTCATATTTTCCATTTTCTTTATTTCTCCCTGAAATTTCTTTCATTTTAGCGGCGATGGCCTTGTCTCTATCCGCTTCTGCCATTCCAATGGTGGCGACGGATAATACTTCTTCTGTGACATTTTCTACGCGAACCAAAAAGGAGATGGCGAAATTGGGAATAGGTAATTCCTCATCAAAACTTTTGGCACAGAATCCATCTTGCAGATAGTTTTTGTTGACGGTGGATAAAGTTTGTATTCCATCGTATGCACAGTGATGATTGGTAAAAATCAATCCTTTTGAGCTGACTACTTCACCGGTGCAACCACCGTAGTTCAATCGCACAATCGCATCTTTCAAGCAGGCTTGATTGATGCTGTAAATCTCTTCTGGAGTGAGTTTCAATCCGAGGTTATTCATTTCCGCATGCTGCACGCGGTTTAAAAAAGCCACCATCCACATTCCTTCTGTGGCGGAGACCATCAATGACAACGAAAATCCAATCGCGGTCATCCATAATTTTAGTTTATTCATTGTTTTTCTATTTTTTGATTGAGGATTAATGCTGTTTGTGCTAGTTGACCATCTATCCATTGGGTCAATGATTTTAATTCGTTGGGATAGTGGTATCGGCATTTGATTTTGTAAAGATCATCTCCACGGGTATATCCAATGTAAAAGCTCGGGAGATCCGTCACTTTGTTGTCATCATATATTTTTTGAAATTGATAGAATTGGATTTTCTTCATTTCCATTTCTAAGGCTTTTAATTGATCCGCTGACCATTGTCCAGTGAATTCTCCAATTTTTTCTACATGCTGCTTGCCCTGGTAGAGCAGTTGACCATTCATTTTTACCAATAACGAAAAAGTTGGACAAGCTCCAAAGCAGGGAGTTTTCGAATACAACAACAAAGTGTCTTCTTTTTGCGAAGCGGGTATCAAATAGGATGCATCGCTCACAGGAGCCTCTTCAGTGGAGCTCGCTTCCTTTTTTTTTTGGCAAGCCCAAAGGAGACTGATGGAAATAATAACTAAAGTGAAATACAACTTTTTCATTATTTCAATTTCTTTTTTTGTGCCTCCAATTTTTTCTTCTGTGCGTTCTGCATCTCCTCTAATCGCTGTTGGAAAGAGCTCTTCTTTACAGGCTTTTGTTTGTTGTCATCGATTTTAGCGCGAATGTCGTTTTCATTGATGAAATACTTTCTAATCGCCCACATTTGACCGATACTCATTACGTTGGCAACGAAATAGTACATCGTTAATCCAGACGGCATACTGTTGAAGAAAAAGAGCATCATGAAGGTGAAGATATTCATCATCACATTCATGTTGGGCATACCCGGTTGTGTCATGTTGGGCTGTGAGCTCATGCTCATTTTGGTGTAAACAAAAGTGCTAGCACACATGAGGATGGTGAACAAACTAACATGATCGCCATAAAAGGGGATGTCAAATGGCAAATCCCAAATGGAATCGTATGCAGCCAAATCTTCGGCCCATAAAAATGATTTGCCTCTCAAGACAATTTCCGCGGGAAAGAAGCGGAACATCGCGTACAACACGGGCATTTGAATCAACACTGGAATACAACCCGCAAATGGATTGACACCAGTCTGCTTGTAGAGTGCCATCGTAGCGCTTTGCTTTTCCATGGCATCCTTGCCCTCATATTTTTTATTGAGTTCGTCGAGCTCGGGTTTGATGGCGCGCATCTTGGCTCCATTCAATAAATTTTTCCAAGTAATGGGAAACAAGACCATCTTGATGACCAGCGTGACAATCAAAATAATCAGTCCAAAACTCCCTATCCACGAGGATAAAAACCAAAACAATGGACGAACGGCATAGGTATTTACCCAACCGATGATTCCCCAACCATAGTCGATGATTCTGTCAAATTCGCGAACGCCGGTAGCATCTAAAATACTCTGTTCATTGGGACCAAAAAAGAATGTCAAATTTTGTTGCCCACCTGATAAGTCAATAGGAAGTTGAGCCCAGTACACTTTGGTGTGACTGCTGTCTTCAGGAGTCATCACGGCCAGACGACCATTGCTTTGGAAACCGTTGGGGGCTATTACTGCAGTAGAGAAATAGTTTTGCTTGAAGGCCACCCAATTCAATCGATTTTCAATTTTTTTATCATCACCTGCCGTTTCGCTCAAATAATCACGATCTCTGTCCATCTCGCAGAAGTATACGCTGCTGCGGCTGCGCTCGGATTGTATTCCTTTTTCATTGCTCATTCCCGCTGTTTGCCAATCCAGTTGAAAGTTTCCGGCAGCAAAATTCCAATCGCTCTGCAATTGCTCCACGGTCAATTGGCATTGTAATTCGTAACCTTCAGCGGGAAGGGTGTATTGCACATTGTACTTTTTACCTGCGCCATTGTCCAAAGAAAAAACAATGGATTGTCCACCTCTTCCGTCGTCGGTCAGTGCACCAGCGCTGAAATGGTATTGCCAAGAAAACTGTTGTCCTTTTTGTTGATCCATCCAAGACCAATTCATTTTTTGGCTGAGACTATCCCACAGTTGGATGTGTTTTTTATCCTCATACCGCAAGTACTCATCACTTTTGATTTCAGCGGAATGAAGGGTGGCTCCTTGTCCATTGATTTTAATTCTTATGTCCTTGTTTTCCAGTGTGTATACATGGGATGTACCTTGGGTGTTTGCTCCAAATACCCCTTTTTCAGCCACGAGCTGGGCTTGATCCATGGATTGAATGGCAGTCGCATTGTTTTGCTCGTTGGTTGTGTTAGGGGTGTTGATCGCCTCGGGTGCGGTATTGATTTGTTCTTGCGGAGCATTGGCTTTGAGAATGGCTTCTTCTTGGGCTTGTTTGGCATTGTACCATGATACGCCAAAGGCCAAGGCCAACATTAATACCAATCCAATAATCGTGTTCTTGTTAAATTCCATTTTGTGTTTTATTCAATCGTGGGCAAAAGTCGTAATGATCCATGGTTAGAACAACATTTTTATTGAACTTTATCGCCTAATTTCGCAATTATTGGATGATCAAAAAGAAATAAAGTCGTGGCTCGTCGTTCTAGGAATGTTAGCACTGGGTATCGTACTTTCTTTTTGGATCGGTACAACGGGTTGGGGATTTGCTCAAAAATCCATCCTAGAAAGTCCGGTATTTTGGGAAATTCGGCTGCCTAGAACAGCTCAAGCGCTCTTGTCAGGTGGAGGCTTGGCCATTGCGGGTTGGTTGATGCAGACTCTGTTCAGAAATCCATTGGCCAGTCCATCTATCCTAGGTGTCACCAACGGAGCTTCTTTGGGTGTAGCATGGGCAACCATGGTCATGGTTTCTTGGGGCACCACGCTCTCGGGTATTTCTCAAATCGTGGCAGGTGCCATTGGATCCTTGAGTGTTTTATTGCTTCTAGGAGTATGTAAAAAGTGGATTCAGTCCGTTACGGGTCTGTTGATTTTTGGGGTGATGTTGGGGCATTTTGCAGGGGCATTGGAAACGATTTTCCAACAATGGACAGAGCGGGAAAATTTATCAGGGCTTGTGTATTGGTCGATGGGTTCCTTTGATAGAGCCGATTCATGGGGTATTTTATGGATAGCTATGGTTTTATCAGTAGCGGTGATTGCTGTGGCCATCAGATCGCGTCTACTCGATGCTTGGATATTGGGGGATGATTTTGCCAGATCGATGGGGATTGCTATCTCTAAATTCAGTTTTTGGCTCATCGTGATCAGTGGAACGCTCACCGCGGTGATCACCACCTATTGTGGACCTATTGCTTTTATTGGATTGGCGAGTTCTCATTTGACTAAGTTTTGGGTCAAGAAAAGAAACCATCGGTCTTTGATCGCAGGGGTCCTATTGACAGGTGCGCTCATCGGACTTTACTGCGATATCCTTACCCGGATTTTGCACATACCGTTGAACGCGGTTACCTCAATAGTGGGGGCTCCTTGGGTGATGTGGTGGATCATTAAAAAAGGAAAACATGCATTCTGAAATAAGGCTAGAAACGGCATCGGGTGAAGTCTCTTTGGGGAGTAGGCGTCTTTATTTTCCGGATTTAGTGGTAAGGGCTGGGGAGATCATTGCTTTGGTTGGAAAAAATGGGACCGGAAAATCGGTTTGGTTGAGACATTTGATGGGTTGGTTGAACCCGGTCTCTGGAAAAGTAACTTCAACACTTTGGAAACAGGGAAGTCAAATTGCATGGGTGAATAATAACAGAGAGGCATTTGCTGATTTGTGGGTGGAGGATGTGATCACCCTCGGTAAGTCTCAACCGGGCAAATTCAGTTTGGAGGCGGCTTTGTCTAAATTTAACCTAATCACAAAAAGAAGTCAATCCATCCAAACATTGAGTGACGGGGAGTGGATGAGGGTGAACATGGCACGGCTATATTATCATCAACCTCCATTGATACTCATGGATGAGCCCACGGCTCATTTGGATTTTGAATACAAATTATACTGGGAAAATTGGGTGGACGAACTACAACAATGGGGAAGCACGCTTATTTGTGCCACCCATGATTTGCAATGGGCCAGCGAATCGGCTCATAAAGTATGGTGCATTCAAGATGATCATCTGATTGAAATGCATCACCCCCATTTTATTCCTCAGGTTTTGATAAAAAAAGATAAATGATTTTTTTCACCCCTGAATTCCTTTAATTTTAAAAAATGAATAGAATATTTTTTTGGTTGTTTGCCATTCTTTTGACCAACGGAGCTTGGTCGCAAGGGAAAGAAAAAGTGATTGGAAGTAAGGTAGCGGATGTGGTGGTTTTTACCTCCGGTGCGCAAGTTACCCACATCGCAAATGCATCTTTAAAGAGCGGGGAGAATGTCATCAGAGTGATTGGATTACCTGCAGGATTAGACGCCAATTCTATTCAAGTGGCGGGAAATAGTCAATACACCATCATGTCGACGAAGCATCAATTGATTTATAGTGATGCGAGAGTGAATCCACGAATAAAAGAACTGAAAGACAGCATTGAAGAAATTCAATACAAGGTAGCTGAGATCACTGTGCAAAAGGAGGTGATTCAACAAGAGAAGGCCTTGTTATTGGCCAATTATTCCATCAAAGGAAGCAATGCCGTTATTACAGCAGAAGATATCACGGAGGTGGCGGATATGGTAAAGGAGAGGTTACGAACCAACGGCTATAAGCTTTTGGATCTCACCGCCAAAGAGAATAAGCACCAAGAAGCGCTTCAAAAACTCCAGATGCGATTGAATAATATCGAAGGCAACAACGCCACCAATCCGAGCGTCATCGATATTGTTCTTTTGGTAAAGAGTGAAGTAAAAGCAGATATCAAATTCTCCTATTTCGTGGCCAATGCAGGATGGGTGCCCAATTATGATTTGCGTGCGGATGATGTGAATGCACCCATTGATTTTTCCTACAAGGCAAAAGTTTACCAGAGTACAGGCCTGGATTGGGAAGATGTGAGATTGACCATAAGTACAGGTAATCCAAGCGTGGCGGGGCAACTACCAGTGGTCAATCCATGGTGGTTGTACATGTATGATCCAGCAGTAGTAAACCAAAGAAATAGAAAATTAAAATACAGAGCGGATGCTCCGGCACCAGCCATGATGGAGAGACAAATGTCGGTGGCGGATGATCGAGAAGGAAATCTTTTGAGTTCCTACAATGGGGGAGTAACCAGTGCAAGCTATACTACGATGAACACCAACGTAGTGAATACCGAGTTTGTCATTTCAGTCCCTTACGATATTCCTTCCGACAACCAAGGCGTTGAGGTGGTGATGCAACATGAATCGATCAAAGCAGAATATCGTTATATGTGTGTTCCAAAGCTAGATCCGAGCGCTTATTTGATGGCTTTCATGACCAATTGGTCGCAGTATGGCTTACTAGCCGGTGAAAGCAATATTTATTTCAAAGGAACATTCGTGGGTCAAGGCTTTATAGATCCTGCCTTGGCCAATGACACCTTGCAAGTGAATATGGGAAGAGATTTATCCGTAGTGGTGAACAGAACCATGGTAAAAGATTTCTGCAAGAGCGGCGCATGGGCGGGAAAAAAATGGGTTACCAAGGCCTATGATATTTCAGTGAAGAATCAAAAGATGATTCCGATAAAAATTGAAGTGATAGATCAGATTCCACTCAGCAACAATAGTGATTTGGAGGTAATAGCAGAGGAGTTGAGCGGTGGAGTGGCCAATAAGGAGACGGGGGAATTGAAGTGGATGTTGGATATTCCGGCCAATCAACAGGTTAAAAAGCAATTGCGATTCACTGTGAAGTATCCCAAGAAAATGGTGGTGGATCTTTAGGTTTTTTGAGTTGGATACATTCATTCATGATCCCTCACTTTATTGGGTAGATCTTTCGTGAAAGTTTCTTGCCATCGCTGATTATCGAGTAGTGTCAGATTGGGTTGTCCGGCATTGATCCAGGCAGTGTACCAAAAGTGGGAAACGCAGGCAATGGCTTTTTTCATTCGTCTTTCTACTTGACCATTGAGGAGCTGATGATATTGATGAGAGTAGCTTTGACTGTAGGTAATGGTTTCGGTATTACCCCGGTATTCAAAAGTTCTTTGTTGTGAGGTGGGAATGGAGGATTGCAATTTTTTTTCAAAAGATAATACGCTGTCCACTGCCCAATGGCTTTCATACACCGCCTGCCAAATCGTTTTTGCAGGGGACTCAATGTATTGGGCTTTTTGAGGGTAAAATCGGTATTCCTCAAAGTGTAGTTCGGGTAGTCGAGATTCCCATAGTCCATGGATGCCTCTTTGTCCTGTTTTCTGCCCGTTGTAATTGCTGCAAGTATGCAGTGGCACGTGCGCATCTCCAATGTAATGACCCAGCTCTGCGCTGATTTGTAAAATGCGTTGCTTGTTTTTAGAAAGAAATGCTTCTGTCAACTGGTATAATTTCTTTTGCACTTGCCATGGCACAATACCGTGGGATAACAACGAGTCTTCATCAAATTGACAAATGGCATCTTGCCAATACAAGGGCATGGTGTAGGGCTGATGGTCATCGTTGTAGTAGTGGTCCAGATCAATGTAGTGACATGGTGCTTCGTTCTTGACAGCATATCTGCGTTTGTCTGGATCTACGCTGTGTTCAATGATGTAGTCCATATTTGCCTTGTAGAAAAAGAACATCTCTTTGGGCAATCCATAGATGGCCAATTCATTGATTTTTTTATGACCAAAAAATCCCCATGCGACAGAAGGTGGTTCATGGGTTGTTTTAAAAGACAATAAAATAATAAGAAGGAAAAGGAGGACGTGGGGTTGTTTTTTATTCATTCAATTTTACAAGGGCTCCGTCCTTCAAAATCGGGATGCAAGGCACGGTGTTCAGCTTGAGGCAATAAATGACATCTTTTTGAATTTTTAAATGGGCCAATCTTTTTCTATGAGAGGAGGCGCGGAGAAATTTCCAAAGGTTTTGTTCTGCAGATTCAAATAAAAACTTGGCCGCTACGGTGCTATCTTCTTTGGCCATGAATTGTCCTGAGGCGATCAGTATTTTGGCAATCGCTCCACCACAAATGGTATCCTCTAAATTCACCTTGTCTTTCCATCCAGAAGCCAGCACCAAGGTGTTTTTGTTTTGTTTGATCAACCAATCACAAAGTACCTGCAAGTTGTTCAAGCAACCTATGACCACGGTATTCGCGCTGCTGGCCAGTTGAATCGCTTTTGTGCCATTCGTGGTGGTCATCACCACCGTTTTGCCTTGCATGTCTCTTTCAATATAGACATATGGCGAATTTCCAAAATCAAATCCATCTACCACAGCCCCATCTCTCTCTGCTCCAACAATGAATCCTTGCGCTTGGTATTCCTTTGCTTCTTCGATGCTGGCAACTGGTATGATTTTTTCAACTCCGTAATGCATGGCTGTAGTCATAGCAGAAGTTGCGCGGAGCACATCGACTACCACTACAATGTCAAACGCCTCCTTGTACAATTCAAATTGCGCAGGGGTATAGCAGACCTCGATGAGTTTTCTATCTTCTTCGGGTAGATACATTATGCTTTGTAGAACGGGATTCCCACCACCACTGCTTTGAGTAATTTTCCCCTAACGCTGACAAACACCTCGCTGCCAATTGCGCTCATCGCAGTAGGCACATAGCCCATGCCAATGGCTTTACTTAAAGATGGAGATTGAGTACCGCTGGTTACCACTCCTACTACTTGTCCAGTCGCATCGGTCAACTCATATCCGTGGCGAGGAATGCCTTTATCGATCATTTCAAATCCTACCAATTTGCGACTTACTCCATTGACTTTTTGCGCCTTCAAATTTTCGGAATTATTGAAATTTTTGGCGAATTTGGTGATCCATCCCAAACCAGCTTCTAACGGTGAGGTAGTATCATCTATATCATTCCCGTACAAACAAAATCCCATTTCCAAGCGAAGGGTATCTCTCGCTCCCAATCCGATGGGTTGAATGCCAAACTCTGCACCCGCTTCCATCACTGCATTCCACATGGTCTCTGCACAGGCATTGGGGAAATATATTTCACATCCTCCTGCACCGGTATATCCTGTTGTTGACACAATGATATTCTCAAAGCCCGCAAAAGTTCCTCTTTGCACGGTGTAGTATTCCATGTCCACTACATTCATGGTCGTCAGTTTTTGCATGGCTTTCAATGCCATCGGTCCTTGAACGGCCAAAAGCGAATAGTCATCAGAAACATTGGTCATCTCAGCGCCGATGCTTTGATTGAATTGCTGAATCCAATTCCAATCTTTTTCAATATTGGAGGCGTTCACCACCAAAAAATATTCCTCTTCTGCAAATCGATACACCAAAAGATCATCGACGATTCCACCTTCTAAATTGGGCAGGCATGAGTATTGCACTTTGCCATCAAATAACTTGGAAGCATCGTTGCTGGTAACTTGTTGAATCAGCTCCAATGCTTTGGGACCGCGCACCCAAAACTCGCCCATGTGGCTTACATCAAAAACACCCACCGCGTTTCTTACGCAATGATGTTCTTCCATCAATCCTTTATACTGCACGGGCATGTAATATCCTGCAAAGGGAACCATCTTCGCTCCGGCTTTTTCATGTATGGCACTGAGTGCTGTTTTTTTCAATTGTTCGGTTGTTTCAGTCATGGCGCAAAGATATTGAAGGTTAGTGATGTAATTCGTGTTCTACATAATCTAGGATTTTATGCATCAAATGCACGCGGTCTTTTCCTCGTACATTGTGCGCATGGCCTGGATAGGCAAAAAAGTCGATGGGAACATTGTTGGTTATGCAAGTCTTTAAGAAGCGCATATTGTGTTGCATCACCACCACATCGTCATCGGTGCCGTGTATCATCAAAAGTGGCCCTGATAGGTTTTTGATATAGTTGTTTAAATTGTTTTCCTTGTAGCCCTCTGGATTTTCTTGTGGGGTATCCATGTAACGCTCGGTGTACATTACCTCATATAAACTCCAATCTAAAACGGGACCTCCCGCAACTCCGCACTTGAAAACGCCTGGCTGACGCAACATCAAGGTGGTAGTCATAAATCCACCAAAACTCCATCCGTGTATCGCCATGCGTGCATCATCCACAAAAGGTTGTTTTCTCAACCACTCCACACCGGCCAATTGATCTTCCATTTCTGCAGATCCTAAATGGCGATGAATGGCTTGTTCAAATTTCTTCCCGCGATTGGCACTTCCTCTCCCATCTATGGTAAAAACCAAGTATCCTTTCTCCGCAAAATAATTCATCCACAGTGATCCTCCTTCCAAGTAGCCGCCGTTCACCAATTGCACATGTGGCCCGTTGTACACATACACCAATACCGGATATTTTTTGGAGGGATCAAAGGCGGTGGGTTTGATGAGACGGTAGTTCAACACAGTCCCGTCATGTCCTTTGATGGTGCCCAATTCCGTTTTCCCAATGTAATAATTTTTGAGTGGATGCTCAGCATTCAAAAGCGTTTTCACCACCTTGCCATCGAGGCTTTTTACTTCAACGCGGTTCGGAATATCCACTTCATTGAATTGATCCAAAATGAATTTACCACTCGCACTCACCTGCACGTCATGTTGACCTTTGCCTAAAGTGATTTCTTGCACTTTGTGCAATTTAAAATCTCCTTTCACCACCAAATGTCCCATGGCATCTGCGGTAGCGCAGAAAATGAAAACTTGATTTTCATCCATTGTCAAGGTGTTGAGCTGCTCATAAGGAGTCGAGAACTCTCCCAATAAGGTTCCTTCCAAATCATAGTGCTTGTAGTTGTGAAAACCAGTATTGTTTTGATAAGATCTCCATAAAAACTGGGTGGGTTGTTGGGTCAAGAAAATCGGCGCTTGATCGGGCTCTAGCCACTTTTCATCTTGCTCTACAAAAAGTTCTTTGATCAGTTTTCCATCCGTTGTATTAAAACGCAACATCTTCATTACATTGGTTCCTCTATTGAGCCAAGCCACCAAAATATCTTTGCTATCCGGTGTCCACGCAATATTGGTGATATAAAATTGATCGTTGTACTGTCCCTTTTCATCGGTGATGGCGAGCCTTAAATTGGATTTCGCGACTTTCTTTTCGTCTTTTTTCGGAATGCGATAGACATTCAGGCTCACCTTCTCACTTAAATTTCCAGACATGGGGTATTTGATGTTTTTCACTTTGGCTGGCAGGCTATTGTAATCGGTCAATGGGTAGTCCCATACATCGCTCTCGTCTTTGGTGTAATAGGCAAGCGCGGTTCCATCAGGCGACCAAAACAATCCTTTCGAAATACCGTATTCATTTCTTGAAATGCTTTGCCCATTTACAATGTGCGCAGGGTCATGGGTAACTTGAATTTCGGTTTCCGTTTTAATAAAAACATTGTTGCCTTTGGTGTAGGCCAATGATCCATTCAAGGGCCAATATTCTATATTCTCTGCGTCTTCAGGGCACTCGTTTTTCAATGTCAAGCTTTTGCTTTTGAAATCTACTTGATAATATTTGCGATCCATTGCAAACCAAGCTGTGCTTTGTGTGATCCAATAAAATTCAGGCATCGCAGTGAGGGTTATTTTCCCCATTTGTTGGATGCTTTCCTTGGTGGCCAAGATGGTGCGTTTTTTATTCATCGGCTCTTCCATGTACAAGGTGTCGTTTTTCCGATACACAAATTGATCGGAATTGGGCAGCCAATGCAATGCTTCTAGGTGGGTAGGATAAAACTTCCCAAATTGTTGTCTCACCGCTTCTTCCAAGGTGAGGTAATTCTTTTGCGCAACCACAGCGCAAGCGAGGAGATTGAGCAGGATGAAAAATCCCGTTTTCAAATTTCTGTTCATAGGGGATAAAAATAGGACTGAAGCGAGGCTTTTAAACTAAAATTTTTGATATTCTCTGACGATTTTACGGATCTGAATGGCTTCTTCCACATCATGGACCCTCAGGATATGTGCACCGTTGAGCAAGGCGATGGTTTGGGCAGCCAATGTGCCGGGTAAGCAACTTTCAGCATCTTTTTCTGTGATGGTTTGTATGGTTTTTTTTCTGGAAAGCCCCACCAGTAAAGGTTTTTCAAATGTTCGAAAATGAGATAGGTTTTTCAACAAAGTCATATTGTGTTCCATGGTTTTACCAAACCCAAATCCCAAATCAAGCCACACGGGGACTTCTTGAAGGAGCAAAAGTTTTTCTTGGAAAAAGGATGCCACCTCTTTCACCACGTCTTGATAGTGGGGTTGAATCTGCATGGTTTGAGGCTCTCCTTGCATGTGCATCAACACATAGGGCACTTTCCATTTTAGCACCACATCTATCAACTGAGCATCCAATTGAAAAGCCGAAACATCGTTGATGATTTGTACACCCCTTTCCATGGCACTTTCCGCAACACTTGAATAGAAGGTATCGATGGAAATGATTTGCTGAGGAAAGTTCTCTCGGGTCCAAGTGATTACGTCATTTACTCTTTCCCATTCCTCCTCGGCTGATATGCGTTGCGCTCTGGGTCGAGTGCTTTGTCCACCAATGTCCAAGATATCACATCCTAGATGCACCCATTCCTCCAGCCGGGTTTTCCAATGTGAGTCCGCTGTCCGACTCTTAGAAAAAAAAGAATCGGGGGTGGCATTCACAATGCCCATGATGCAAGGGGTATTCAAGGAGTAGCGAATTCCGTGGCTCAAAAATTCTATGCGTTTGTCTTCGTGGAGCATGCTTTTTTCTGTAATATCGCAATATTAATGGTGTAACTTAGAAAAGTGGAGAAGACTTCTAAACAATTTGATGAAATCATTGCCAGATGCCGTGATTTATTTCAAAAGAAATCAGCGGATTATGGCACGGCCTGGCGCATTCTGCGTCCTAAAAGTTTGACGGATCAAATATTTATCAAAGCCCAACGCATCCGAACGCTCGAAGAATTGCGCGAAAGCAAAGTGGGGGATGGAATTGAAGAGGAGTTTGTGGGGATTATCAATTATTGTGTCATGGCGTTGGTGCAATTGGAACATCAAGCGGATACGGATCAAGAATGGCCCGTGGAAAAGGCCATGATGCACTATGACCAACAAGTCTTGACCAATAAGCAATTGATGTCCGATAAAAATCACGATTACGGCGAGGCCTGGCGGGACATGCGGGTTTCTTCTTTCACAGATTTGATTCTAATGAAATTATTACGCATCAAACAGATAGAAGATAATCAAGGCAAGACCATCGTCAGTGAGGGCATTGATAGTGGCTATCGCGACATGTTCAACTACGCAGTATTCGCATTGATTCAATTATCAGAGCAAAAAGGTTAATGTTGATCCGATCACTGAGAAAAATAGGATATGGACTTTCCATTGTTCTCGGAGTGGCGATAGTGGTGTTCTTTTTATTTCATCTTTCGGCGGCCGATCCGGTGAGAAGTATTTTAGGGGAGAATGTATCGGAAGAGGTGATAGAGAATACCCGCAAGAAATGGCATTTGGATGAGCCCTTGTCTGTGCAGTTTTTGGTTTTTATCAATCAACTTTCTCCCTTGTCGTTTCATCCCAATGATGTGCAATCGGCATGGTATATCCAACCGGAGGAGGTGACAGGTTGGAAATGGAGCGGGGGATCGGATCATTTTATTTTGTTGAAACTACCTTTCTTATCGCGTTCCTACATATCCGGTGAATCCGTCAATACGCTCTTGGCCGAAAGTCTTCCTGCCACCATGTTATTGGCGGTGGTTTCCACGTTGCTGGCCTCCTTGATTGGGATTGGCTTGGGCGTTTGGTCGGCCATTCGAGTAAATACGTTGGGGGATCGATGGATATTGACGCTCTCCAGTTTGGGCATGTCGGCGCCCAGTTTTTTTGTAGCGGTTTTTTTCGCTTGGTTGTTTGCGGTGCATTGGCGAGATAGCATTGCATTATCCCTCTTGCCTTTGTTAGTAGCGGTTTTGGCGGGGTGTGGAGTTTATATTATTCAAAGGAAATGGAAGAAAAAATCCTCCTGGTATTGGCCTTTTTGCTTGGCCATGGTGGCTTGGTTATTGACCCCAGCGGGGTTAGTGATGGAGCTGCCGGGTACACACCTTCCGTTGACAGGGAGTTTGTATGAATTGGATCCCTGGGAGGGCAAGCGCATTTCGTTTCAAAACATGATATTGCCCATGCTCACGCTGATGATCCGCCCTTTGGGAGTGGTTGTGCAATTGACCAGGAGTTCCTTATTGGAAGTGCTTTCACAAGATTTTATTCGAACGGCTTATGCCAAAGGTTTGTCACCCGCTCGGGTGATGTGGAAGCATGCGTTGCCCAACGCATTAAATCCTGTACTGACCTCTATTTCCGGTTGGTTTGCTTCCTTACTCGCAGGAGCAGTATTTGTGGAATTTGTATTTGGTTGGAAGGGATTGGGGCAGTTGATGTTCACGGCCATTGAACGACAGGACCTTCCGGTAATTTCGGGTGGAGTGATGGTGATCGCTACTGCCTTTGTGCTCATTGGATTTTTGATGGAAGGGGTTTATCGATGGTTGGACCCAAGGGTGAGATAAATATTTTCCTTCAGTTGAAGAGCCGTTCAGCAAGTTTTATCCAACAAAAAACCCCTTCACTCTCTCAAAATGAAGGGGCTTGTGCTTTAAATGTTTGTAGCGAGAGAGGGGCACGATCCCTCGACCTCATGATTATGAATCATGCGCTCTAACCAGCTGAGCTACCTCGCCATTTCAAAAAACGCGTGCAAATGTAATTATCTTTTGTTTGTGCCGCAACAATAATTTTACATTCACCAAGATTTTCAATGGTTTCCAATGAAAATCTGTCCTTCACTCCATCTTTAGTACTTCCCCATGTCCTTACCAAAACGCTTGCGATCGTTTTCATTCAAATAGACTTTTCGCAAACGTATTGATTTAGGAGTAACTTCAACGTATTCGTCAGGTCCGATATATTCCAAAGCTTCCTCAAGCGTAAACTTTATAGGGGGAGCCATCACGGTTTTTGCATCTGATCCGGAAGCTCGCATATTAGTGAGCTGCTTGGTCTTGGTAACATTTACCACCAAGTCGTTATCTCTCGTGTGTTCTCCAATTACCTGTCCTTCATACACCTCTTCCATCGCTTCTACAAAGAACTTTCCGCGATCTTGCAAATTGCTAATACTATAGGCTATCGCATTACCCGTTTCCATGCAAATCAATGATCCATTCAATCTTCCGGGTATTTCATCACGCATCGGCTGATATTCCTTGAAGCGATGCGTCATGATGGCCTCACCTTGTGTGGCCGTTAAGAGATAACTTCTGAGTCCAATGATACCTCTGGATGGAATTTCAAATTCAATCACGGTGCGATCCGCCTTGGGTTCCATGTTTTTCATTTCACCCTTCCTTTTGGAGACCGCTTCAATTGCCGTTCCTGCCATATCGGATGGCAAGTCAATGGTCAATTCCTCGATGGGCTCGCACTTGACATCATTGATGGTTTTTAAGATTACTCGAGGTTGACCAATCTGCAGCTCATAGCCTTCTCTTCTCATGGTCTCAATCAATACAGACAAATGCAGTACACCGCGACCAAAGACATTAAAACGATCGGCCTTGTCTGTATCCTGCACACGAAGGGCGAGATTTTTCTCTAATTCTTTTTCTAATCTTTCTTTGATGTGTCGGCTGGTTACAAATTTCCCCTCCCTGCCAAAAAATGGGGAATCATTGATCGTAAAAAGCATACTCATGGTAGGCTCATCCACAGAAATAGGTGGTAAGGCTTCTGGATTTTCATAATCTGTGAAAGTATCACCGATTTCAAAGTTCTCCACTCCGTTGATGGCACATATGTCACCGGATACCACGGAGTCTACCTTTCTTTTTCCTAATCCTTCAAATACATACAATTCTTTGATTCGTCCTTTAACAACGGAGCTATCTCTCTTGACCAAGGATACATTCATCCCTGCCTTGAGCTCACCTCTGTGCAATTTTCCAATGGCCATCCGCCCGGTATAGGTGGAGTAATCCAATGAGGTCACCAACATTTGAGGAGTTCCTTCTCGCTGTATTGGAGCAGGAATATGCTCAATCACCAAATCCAACAAGGGCTCGATAGTATCGGTAGGGTTTTTCCAATCCAATCCCATCCAACCTCTTTTAGCGGATCCATAGGCGGTTGCGAAATCTAACTGGTCTTCCGTTGCCCCAAGGTTGAACATTAAATCAAATACCTGTTCATGCACCTCATCTGGTCGACAATTTTCTTTGTCTACTTTATTGATGACAACAATGGGTTTCAATCCCATTTGTATGGCTTTTTGTAATACAAATCGGGTCTGTGGCATCGGGCCTTCAAAAGCATCTACCAACAACAAAACACCCTCTGCCATATTCAATACACGTTCTACCTCACCGCCAAAATCACTGTGGCCTGGTGTATCAATGATATTGATCTTGTGTCCTTTGAAGGGAATGGATACGTTTTTCGCTAGGATGGTGATCCCACGCTCCCTTTCAATATCATTATTGTCCAAAATCAGTTCGCCTGATTGCTCATGCTCTTTGAACAGTTTACCGGCCATTAACATTTTGTCCACTAAGGTGGTTTTGCCATGGTCAACGTGAGCGATGATGGCGATATTTCTGATTTTTTGCATACCGAGTTGATTAATCGGCGGCAAAAGTACAATGATAAACCGCTGGGTCAGTTAAAAAAGTAACCAAAAGAAAGACAAGGTAAAAAAAAATGTTTACTTTTGTATGGTAATGTGTAAATCAAGAGTCGGTTATTGGTTGTTATTGTTAGTTCAACTAGTGGTAGCGGATATGTCTGCCCAATTAACGAGCATTACCGATTTTATCTATAAACCAACTACTTTCCAGTTGGGTTGGCATGCATTGGATGATGATGCAAATGCTTTTAAAGATTTTGCAAATGTTAGCAAATGGAGTATGGTATATTATCCAGCTCGATTTACTGTAACGAAGACAATTGTGTCGGATTTAAAGATAGAATTGGCGCTGGGTTATACGAAAATGAGGCAGTCTTCGTATCATGAGGAGCGGTATTTGGCACCTGGAAATTTTTTTTCAGGGGACGTGAATGTCAGATATAATTTCCCGATCAGTTTTCCTTTTCTTGAGCGATTAGATCAGCCAAAGGCAAGTGCGTTTGACAAAGCAGTGAGTAAGTTTGCTATGAACTTATATCCGGTTTCGGGATTTGGCTTCACAAAAAGATCACAGACACGATTCGCCAATGCTCCTACCTTTAATCTTGGATTTGGTGGAACATTTTGGTTGGTAAAGAATTCTTTTGGTTTTAATGTACAATCAATGGCCAAGTGGGGTTTACAAAAACCCTTCTTTCGTGCAGGAAGTAATTACATCCATCATTCAGTAGGTGTGGTGTACGTGAGCAAAGGCAATCCAGTGCGTCGCAGATCTTCAGGCAATCGATTCAAAGTGGCCAGAAGAAAGCCGGGCCAAAGAGGGAGAAGTCGAAATCGTTTCTAATTTTGCTCTTTTTGTTGTGAATAAATTAACCCTTACATGGGTTTTTATTTGCTGCAAAATATTTTCTAGTGGATAAATTTGGCGAATGATGATGGAATTGTGGAAAGAACTTCAGTTGGACTGGAATGGCGTGCCTATTTGGGTGGGGAGCAGTGTTTTTTTGGTGACCGTAATTTGGTTGGCACAGGTTATTTTTTTATTTCGGTATTTTTGGCCGTTGACAAGAGTGCGATCTCAAGAGCAAAGTATCGGTCAAAAGGGAGTTAGTGTGGTGGTGAGTGCACGAAATGAAGAGCATAATTTGATGATGAATGTTCCAAAGTGGATGGAGCAAGATTATCCCAACTTTGAGTTGATTGTGGTGAATGATTCGAGTTATGATGATACTGGAGATATTTTAGATGCTTTAGCTGTTTCTTACCCTAAGCTTCATGTGATTCATATTGATGAGGAGAAGCAGAATATGCAGGGTAAAAAATTTGCCTTAACGCTCGGAATCAAGGCGGCCAAACATGAAATGGTATTGTTAACAGATGCCGATTGTACACCACGAAGTGCTGAATGGATAGCATCGATTGTGGCGCATTATCACAGGGGAATTGAGGTTGTGTTAGGATATTCGCCATTTGAAAAACAACCAGGTTGGTTAAATAAACTGATTCGCTTTGATAATTTGATGGTAGCATTACACTATCTCGGTGCGGCCAAAAAAGATCGTCCTTATATGGGAGTGGGTAGGAATCTGTCGTACACGACAGAGGCATTTTTTAGAGTGGGAGGATTTAAAAGCCATTACAGCATCATGTCCGGGGATGATGATTTATTGGTGAATGAGATTGCTCATAAGAGCAATACGGCCATTGTGATTGACAAGAATAGTCAAACTATATCGAAGGCAAAAAAAACTTGGAAGGATTGGGTAACGCAAAAGAAGAGGCATTTTATCACGGCACCGTTGTACAAGTCAAAAGAAAAATTTTGGCTAACCATTTACCCGGGAACGTGGTTTTTATTACATGGCTCCATTATCACCCTGTTGATCGTTTTCCCGATGGCTTTTCCTATCTTGTCATTGTTGCTCGTCAGAAGCATTTGTTTGGTTTGGATTCAGTTCCGTTTTTTAAAAGTCACAGATCAACCCAAAGATTTGGCTTGGTGGTCTCCGATTTTAGAGGTTCAGTTGCACTTCTCTCAATTATTTCTTTATTGCTCTAATCTCATCAGTAAACCGCAAAAATGGAATTGATCAATCATCTTTCTTCCAAGGCGCAAGAAGATTTTCATTTGGTGCAGTTGGCATTAAAGGAGAATAGTCAATCGGCTTTTGCTGAACTCATGAAGCGTTATCGCAATTCCTTGCATTTTACCATCATGAAAATGGTGGAGAATCCTCAAGATGCGGAAGACTTGACCATAGAGTCTTTTAGTAAAGCATTCAGAAGATTGGATCAGTACACCCCGCAATTTGCTTTCTCTACTTGGTTGTTCAAGATTGCTTCCAATCATTGCATTGATTTTTTAAGAAAGAAAAGAATTAAGGCCACTTCTATCCATCAAGTTGGAAGAAATGAGGAGGGAGATGAATACGAAATTCCCATTAGCGATGGCCGACCTGACCCAGCAGAAAGCATGCAAAGAGAGGAGCGCGTTGCCGCGTTGCGCGGGATAGTGGAAGGCCTCAAGCCCCATTATCGAAAAATGATTGAGTTGAGATATTTCGAAGAAAAGTCATACGAAGAAATTGCGGACGAGATGAACTTGCCCATCGGAACAGTGAAAGTACAGTTGTTCCGAGCTAAAGATTTACTCTCTGGACTATTGTCCAAATACAGAGATATTTAATAGATGATCATGGAAGCCATCATCCGTTATTTCCCCAATTTGAGTGACACTCAAAAGCAACAACTGAAGCAATCATTTGAAGTGTATAAGATTTGGAATGAGCAAATCAATGTGGTTTCGAGAAAGGAATTTGATTCCTTCTATGAGCGACACGTGCTGCATAGTATGGCCATAGCCAAGTTCATACAATTTCAACCTGGCACTAGGGTGTTAGATTTGGGAACAGGTGGTGGTTTCCCCGGCGTTCCATTGGCCATCTTGTTTCCTGATGTTTCCTTTACTCTAGTAGATTCTATTGGGAAAAAAATCAAAGTGGTCAATGAGGTGTATGCGGAATTGAATATTCAAAATGTCAAAGCCTTTCATCAACGAGTGGAGGAGGTGAGAGGTCAATTTGATTTTGTGGTGAGCAGAGCCGTGGCTCCTTTAGCTGATTTGCTTACTTGGACCAAAGGGAAATACAGCGGTGAGCAAAAAAATGCCCTCCCCAATGGCATGATCTGCTTGAAAGGTGGAGATCTTAAAGAAGAGGTGAATGCAGTAAAGATGCATTTTATTGTAGAACGGTACAAATTATCTGACTATTTCAAAGAGCCCTTTTTTGAAACCAAGGAATTGGTGTACGCAGTGAAGAAATAATCACACCATCAGTTTCATCCAAACCATTAACAAGAGCAAGGCACACACGTTGAGCATCAATCCGATGCTGAACATTTGTTTTGCGCTGACATGGCCGCTGCTGTAAGCGATAGCATTGGGCGGTGTGCTCATGGGGAACATAAAATCACAACTGGAGGCCAGTGTCACCGGCAGTGCCAAGAAGAGAGGCGAAACATGCATTTGAACCGCCATCTGACCCACGATGGGAATAAACAAAGCGACCATCGCTAAGTTGCTCATCAAGGCCGTGAGGATCAAACCTGAAGCTGTCAATAGGAGGATGAAGGTAAAGTTGAATGTCAGATGGCCTTCAAAAAGATAGGCTATCCAGTCCAGTATGCCACCGGCTTTGAATCCATTGGCCAGGCACAATCCTCCTCCAAACATCAATAGAATTCCCCAGGGGAGTTTTTGTGTTTCCGACCACTCCAATAAGGGTTGGTTTTTCCAAGAAATAAAAAATAGGATGGCAACGCTCAGCCCAATAAAAGTATCGTTGAACCAATTTCCTACCATTGAACTGATAGGCCCTTGAAAAATCCACAACAATGCCGTTGTCATAAAAAACAACAAAACCTTTTTTTGATTCGTGTTCAATGAACTGCTTTCAATATTGGATTCGATTTTGCATAAATCCCAGTCTTGCTTTTTGACGGAAGATATGAGCACAATAAAGCAAGTGGCGATCAAAATAATGGAGAAAGGAAATCCCCATTGAAACCAATCCCAAAATGAGATAGGGACGTTGTATTCTCTCATTAAAATTCCTGCCATCGCCGCATTGGGAGGTGAGCCTAATAAGGTGGCCATCCCGCCGATACTTGCGGCATAAGCTATTCCAAGCACCATGATTTTTTTAATACCCACTGGAACATGTCCGCGGGTGTGCTGAGTCATGGCCAGCGCTAAAGGCAACATCATGATGGCTGTGGCGGTATTGCTGATCCACATACTAATAAAGTAGGTACTGATCATCAATCCAGCCACAATGGCTTTAGGACTTTTGCCTGTTTTTGAAATAATCCAATGCGCAAAGTAGTGATGCAGGTTCCATTTTTCAATGGCCAAGGCCAGAATGAATCCAGCCAAAAAAAGAAAAACATATTTGTCACTGTAAGAGATGAGACAATCCTCAATGCTCATTACTCCCCCCATGGAGAAAAGAAGTATGGGCAGTAGGGCAGTGATGGCCATCGGGACTATCTCAGAGAGCCACCAAACCAACATCCAAGCAATGATGCCAATGGAAAAAACCCCCTTGGGATTCTCGGAAATGGATTGTGTGAACAAGGCAATCAAAAAAAGAAAAGGGCCCAAAAGAAGAAATATACGGTGACTTGTCATTCGTCTAATGTAAATCAAATATCGATTGTGTAAATTAGCAAAATGCGAAAATGTATTTTGTTGTTTTATATGTCAATCTCGGTGGGCAATTTGTTGGCTCAAGAGGAGAAGATGCAATGGTTTGCGGATGCTAAATTGGGAATCTTTATTCATTGGGGGATTTATGCCGTGGATGGAACAGATGAGTCATGGGCTTTTTACAATAACAAGATCAGTTATGAGCAATACATGTCTCAGCTGCCGCGATTTACGGCGACTCAATATCAACCTCAAGAATGGGTGGACCTGATAGCAGAAAGCGGAGCGCGTTACGCCGTGCTCACCGCCAAACACCATGATGGGGTGGCCTTGTGGAATACCCAACAATTGCACACTGGCGCTAAAGCCCCACTATCTATTGCACAATTGAGTCAAGCAAAGAAGGATGTGCTCACCCCTTTTGTTCATGCAATCAAGAAAAAAGGACTGAAGACAGGTGTGTATTATTCCATATTGGATTGGTCACATCCAGATTACACGGGATTCAGAAAAGATAGCAGTCGTTATTCTATTCAGCAAGATCCCCAGCGATGGAGGAGATTTCAAACCTTCAACAATGCTCAATTGAAAGAGCTCATGGAGGATCAGAATCCCGATCTATGGTGGTTTGATGGAGGTTGGGAACATAACGCTGAAGAGTGGCAAGCCAACGAGATCAGGGAGATGTTATTGAAAAAAAACAAGGAGGTTATCATCAATGAGCGATTGACTGACAATGGTGATTATGGAACCCCCGAGCAAAATTTTCCCATTGTACGTCCCACGGAAAAACATTGGGAATTGTGCATGACCACCAATGACAATTGGGGCTTTCAGTACAAGGATAAAAATTGGAAGACCCCCAAAGAGATCATCACCATTTTTGCCGATGTGGTGGCCAATGGTGGTAATCTCCTGTTGGATATCGGACCCATGGAAGATGGAACGATTCCATTGGAGCAAGTAAATATTTTGAAAGAGTTGGGCAGGTGGAATAAGAAGCACGCTGAGGCCATTTTTAATACAGTGCCAGGTTTGAGCTCAGGTCATTTCTATGGACCTTCCACCCTTTCTAAGGATAGCACTGTCTTGTATCTTTTTTTACCAGGCAATGCAACAGGTCCTATTGAGGTAAAAGGTATTTTAAACTCCGTAAAAAGTGCAGAAATTGTAGGGGCTTCTAAAATTTGTAGCACCAAGGTGGTGGGTAAAATTTCTTGGAGCGCGAAGCCAGGATTGTTGTTCATCGATGTACCCAATGATCCTCGATTTTTAGATCCGATGATGACCGTGGTGAAGGTGAGCTTCAATAAACCCATTAAAATTTACTCAGGAACGGGAGGTTTGTAGCATGGAACTTCAGGATTATTTGGAGCAACACCTCTCTCCGGCCTCTGAACAACTGGAGAAACTGGAGAAAATCACTTGGCAAAAGTTGATTAACCCACGGATGTGTAGCGGGCATTATCAGGGAAGATTACTCAGTTTGATCGCCAAAATGATTCAGCCTAAACACATCATAGAGCTTGGTACGTTTACTGGTTACAGCACCCTTTGTTTGTTGGAAGGGCTCTCTGAAAAAGGAGTCATCCACACGGTGGATGTCAATGATGAGCTGCAATGGGTGCATGATCAATTTCTCAATGATCCCAGAATTGTAAGGCACTATCTTCCTGCTGAAGATTTTTTAGAACAATATGCTTGCAGTGAGGCCGATTTGATTTTCATGGATGCGGATAAGAGTAATTATTTGAATTATTGGGAAAAGGTAGAGGGTAATCTGAAAAGTGGAACAGTTGTACTCTTGGACAATGTCCTTTGGAACGGAAAAGTATTATTGCCCACAGAGCGGGGAGATGTGGATACAGAGGTACTCAAAATGCTCAATCAGCGCATTGCTCAGTCATCTGCTTGGGAAGCCATGATTATCCCCATTCGAGATGGGATAACTTTGGCGAGAAAAAGATGATTGGGCTCACTCTTTTTGGGTGATTCCCTTATTTTTGTGCCATGAGCGTGAAGCAAAGAACGTTAGGTCAACCGGTTCACTTGATGGGAGTGGGGTTGCACACGGGCGCTGTGGTAAATCTCCATTTGTGCCCAGCTCCAGAAAATCATGGTTATCAATTTCAAAGAATCGATTTGGAAGGTCAACCCATGATTCCTGCGGATTGTAATCTCGTAACCACCACACAACGAGGAACGACATTAGAATTGAATGGCGCCAAGGTACATACCACAGAGCATGTTTTGGCAGCTTTGTACGGCAGTGAAGTTGACAATGTGTTGATCAAGATCGACGGCCCTGAAATGCCCATCATGGATGGAAGTGCCCATCCTTTTCTTCAAGCCATCGAGAGTGTTGGATTTGTGGAGCAAAATGCGGATCGGCACTATTTCGAATTGAAAAGGAATATCACATTCGAGGACAAGGAAAGAGGTATTGAAATGTTGGCGGTTCCCACCAAGGGAGGAGAGTTTAGAGTAACTGTAATGGTGGACTACAACTCACCAATCTTGGGAACACAACATGCACACATGTATCAATTGCAGGATTTTAAGGAAGAGATTTCACGTTGTAGAACATTTGTCTTTATGCGTGAATTGGAGAAATTGGCAGAGCACGGCCTGATTAAAGGGGGAAGTTTGGACAATGCCATTGTGATGGTGGATAAGGAATGCACTACAGAAGACATCGCCGCATTGCTCAAGAAAATTGGACGTGAGCCGATGGACATTAAAGTGGAAGGAATCGGAGTTTTAAATACGGTAAAACTGCAGTATGAGAATGAGCCTGCTCGTCATAAGTTGTTAGATATCGTGGGTGATTTGGCCTTGACGGGTAGATTCATCAAAGGACATATTTTGGCGGCAAGACCCGGCCATTTTGGTAATGTGGAGTTTGCTAAAATGATCAAAGAGTTGATCAAAGCCGAGAAAAATGAGCCTGTTCACTTTGATTTAGCGAAACCTCCCATTTTTGATATCAATCAAATATCTGCCATGCTCCCTCACCGATATCCATTTTTACTCGTAGATAAAATTTTGGAGATGGACAGTGATTCGATTGTAGGTGTGAAGAATGTTACCATGAATGAGCCTTTCTTTCAAGGACATTTCCCCAATAATCCCGTAATGCCTGGAGTATTGCAGATTGAAGCCATGGCTCAAGTGGGAGGAATATTTGCGCTGAGTCAAGTGGACGAACCTGAATTGTACAGCACCTATTTCATGAAAATTGATGCCGTTAAGTTTAAGCAGAAGGTGATACCCGGTGATACCGTTGTTTTCAAATTAAAATTGATGTCTCCCATCAGGAGAGGTTTGGTGAATATGTCTGGCGTCGCTTATGTCAATGGCAAAGAGGTTAGTGAGGCCACCATGCTTGCTCAAGTAGTAAAAGACAAGGTGCCACAAAATCAAAATGTAAACGCATGATACATCCAAATAGTGCAGTTGATCCCAAGGCTCAACTGGGAAAAAATGTTACAGTAGGTCCATTCACGACCATTGAAGGAGATGTGATCATCGGTGAGGATACTTGGATTGGTCCCAATGTCACCATCATGAATGGAGCGAGAATTGGAAAGGGATGTCGAATATTTCCAGGAGCCGTTATCTCGGCTATTCCACAAGATTTAAAGTTTGATGGGGAACCGAGTACCGCTGAGATTGGAGATTTTACCACGATCAGAGAATGTGTTACCATCAACAAGGGCACCAAGGATAGAATGAAGACCAAAGTGGGTAGTCATTGTTTATTGATGGCTTATGTGCACATTGCACATGATGCTTTTGTCGGAGATCATTGCATTATCGCCAATTCTGGAAACATCGCGGGCCATGTGGATATTGAAGATTGGGTGATCATCGAGGGTGTTGTAGCCGTTCAACAGTTTGTTAGGATTGGCGCGCATGCCTTCATCGCAGGTGGCTCTTTGGTTAGAAAGAATGTTCCTCCGTACATCAAAGTGGCTCGTGAGCCATTGAGTTTTATAGGTGTAAATGCGATTGGATTGCGCAGAAGGGGCTTTGAAGAGTCTGTGGTGATGCACATTGAAGATATTTATAGAAAGATTTTTGTCCAGTCTCCCACTGTCGGTAAAGGGATAGAAGAAGTGATGAGCATGGAGAGCTCCCTACAAACTGAGCAAGTGTTGTCCTTTATTCAAGCATCTGACAAAGGAATAGTGAAGGGTTTGAATAGCTAGTTGTGCGTGTTGAACTGAAAAATATTGGCAAGCGATTTCAAAAGAAGTGGCTATTCAGAAATGTCAATGAGGTTTTTCAGTCCAATGAGGTGATTGGAGTGGTGGGAAACAATGGTTCGGGAAAAAGCACTTTAACTCAGATTATTGCCGGCTTCTTGACCCCTAGCGAAGGGGAAATCATTTGGAATAACCTGCAAAATATTTCTGCAGAAGAAATTTGGAAAGAAGTAGCTTGGTGTTCTCCTCTTATAGAGCTGCCGGGTACATTATCGGTGAAAGAAGTGATGACTTTGCAATTTCAAATGAAATCAGCTCATCAGGTGGATGCGCAACTATTATTGGAAGAATTGAATTTAGAATCACATCGAGATAAGAAATTGGAAGATTTATCCAGTGGAATGTTACAGCGTTTGAAATTGCTGTTGGCTTTTAATACAAAATCCTCTATTTTAATTTTGGATGAACCGGCTAGTCATTTAGATCAAAAATGGCAGCATTGGATGGATGAGAGAATAGAGGTCGCCACAAAAAATAGGGTAGTTATTATCGCCAGCAATCAGCATTCGATGGAGATGAAAAGGTGCCATCGTTATATTGACCTCAGCCTAGATGGCCTGCACGCAAAAGGTCATTGATGGTCTTCACAGGATGAAAAGTCTCATTGGGGATCTCCACAAACAAGCTGTTCCAACCCGCCATTGAGCCATTCCATAAACCCGGAAGTTCAATGGCTTTGATTATCTGTCCAGCTTGAAATTTGTCAGAAATAAAGGAGGTGCTGCGATCTACAAACTTATCTAACACATATTTTTTACCGTTATGATCCTTGATGCTACAAGCTATGTCCACTGGATTAAAATGGGTAGATTGCATCAAGCATTTTGATTGGTCAGCATCGGCAGTATCAATTTGATTTTTCTCCACTATCTGTTTGGTAATGTGTCCTTGTTCATCAATCACCCAAAAAGGACCGCCGCCTGGGTCTCCTTCATTTTTTACCATTCCACAAACGCGTATCGGGCGATATAATTGATGGAATACTTGATTCACGGTGATTTCCTCAGAAGGACGATAGCCATAGTTTTTAAAAAGGAATTCCACGGCATCGGGAAGTGCAGACTTTCCGTCTTGTTCCAATCTTCTCAGCAAGGAATGAGATTTATGGACTAATTCTATCAATAATCCTCCTAAAACTTTTTTATAAAAAGCAATGTGATGACTCCATTTGCTATGCGCCACATTGTCAATGTTTTTGATGAAGATGATGTCGCTGAAAATTTCTTGTAAATTGCTCAATAACGCACCATGACCAGCGGGTCTAAATATTATTTCACCCTCTTTGTTTCTGGCAAGAGCGTTGTTGTTTTTTAGTGCGGGTGTATCTGTCAAAGGGGACTGTGAACTGAAGGTAATTTCAACTTGATGAAAGTATTCTGATTCAAGTAATCTTTTCTGCTCAATAAAGTGATCGTGAAATTCAGGTGAAATGGTAAAATGGAATGACGCTTTTCCATCGGCATTCTTGTTATAGGTTAATCCTTCTCTTACTTGCTCGCTCAATGCATTCAAACTCTTGCCGTCATATTGATGAAACGGAATCAAGGCTTTTGGCAATTGAGTAAATTGAATCTTGTGTGTGAGGTAATCAATAATTGAGTTCCATTCATTTTTTTCCACTAAGTCCTCTAGATCTAATTGCATTTCTCTGAAGGTATCCAATAAAAATGGGTAAAATGGAAATTGCTTGAAGTGAATGATAAATTCTTCTGCCAAGGCGTCGGAATCCAAAGATTGAATCGCACTGAGATGCTTGAACATTCGAGTAGCCGCCCCAGAGGCAGGAATAAATAAGGAACTGGTGATTTGAGTTCGCTCCTCAAAAACTTGGATGTAGCGAGTGCAATCTATGGCATTGATCACCTCGATTCCATCTCCATTGGTGCAGGCCTTTTCTATTTTAGTCGCTCTGATTTGCTCGAGGAGTGCTTTAAGTTCCACTATAAAAAAGTTAGCATCTTTGCCTCTTTTTTTTAATTGCTCTCGATCGCTGTCGGTTAATGAATTCACAGGATTATTTTGATTGTTGCAAATGAAAATGCCACGCGTCTTTTAAAGCTTGGGTTGTGGTTCTTTTTGCCTGCCAACCCAATAGTTTCTGAGCTTTGATGGGCTCAGCAAATATTTGGGTGATATCACCCGCCCGTCTGGGTGAAATTTCAAATGAAACAGGTACGCCATTGATAGCTTCAAATTGTTCGATTACTTCCAAAACGGAATTTCCTTTACCCTGTCCGATATTAAATATTTCAGCATGAGATGGATTTTTCTCCAACCATTGCAGGGCTTTTACATGAGCTTCCGCTAGGTCCATGACATGAATGTAATCTCTAATGCAAGATCCATCCGGAGTAGGGTAGTCATTTCCAAAAACGTTTAGTGGTTGATTTTGTGATACTTTTTTGATCATCACAGGTACTAGGTTGTTGGGAGTTCCCAATGGTAATTCTCCGATACAACCGGTTGGATGAGCACCTATTGGATTGAAGTAGCGAAGAATCACATGACCAATGGGGTGGACGGCGTGCCTCTCACTGATATACATTTCACCTAATTGTTTGGTATGGCCATACGGCGATGCTGCGGCTTTCCAAGGCGTATCTTCTGACACGGGATTTACCTCGGGCTCTCCATAAACGGTGCAACTGCTCGAGAAAACCAAGTTGGGCACGTTGTATTTTTCCATCAAAGTCACTAAGTTTTGAAGTGACCCCATGTTGTTGTCCATGTATTTTTGAGGCTCCGCAACCGACTCCGCAACTGATTTGAAGGCTGCAAAATGAATGGCTCCAACAAAAGAGTGCTTTTGAAAGATGAAATCGAGTTGTTCTAAATGACAACAGTCGATGGAATAGAAATCGATTTTATTACCAATAATTTTCTCAATCCCCTGGATCATAGATTCCTTGCTATTACATAGGTTGTCTACAATAACAGGAGTGTAGCCGGATTCGAAAAGTGATACACAAGTGTGAGACCCGATAAACCCAGCGCCACCTGTAACCAAGATTTTCTTTGTCATATCATCCAATGATTAGCAATGATGATCCAATTGATAGCTGTACCCAAAATAAAACCTGCGTATACCTGTCCATGGGTATGGGCGTCTAATCTCACTCTGCTGTAACCGGTTAACGCCGCCATTGCAATGGTGAGCATAGCAATGACAGAAACGTCTGCCATGTGAACGTATTTGAGAGCGAGTAAGCTTCCAAACACTCCGCCTTGTCCTAACATATGCACACTGATTTTCCAAAAGGCATTGATGGACAAGGAAAGTACCAAGGAAACAATTACCGCAAGAACAAAAGAAAATACCTCTTTGGGTAAAATCGGTCCTTGCCAGCGCAGAGCAAGGTAGGAAATGGAGTAGTAAAAGATCACTAGCATATAGGGCCCCCATCTTTCATTTCTCTCTCTTAACTCAATTCCGCTCACCCAACCATATTTGATCATCACTAAGATGCTCAACGCAGGCGCAATGATATTGATAATCAGAAGAAGTAAGATAAATCCATCGGCCTCGGTGGGGGCGATGAAATAAGGATCCATCCATCGCACAATGCCGTAGATCAACAATGGCATCCACAATGGATGAAAAATGATGGAGAGAATTTGTGCTAATCGATACATTAAATTTCTTTTCTTAAGCGTGCTACCGGAAGGCCCAGTTGCTCTCTATATTTTGCCACGGTTCTTCTTGCGATATTATATCCCTTTTCATTGAGAATGGCCATGAGCTTCTCATCGGGAAGGGGTTTTCTTTTGTTTTCTTCTTCAATGGCTGTTTTCAATATCTGTTTTATTTCTCTGGAACTGGCTTCTTCTCCTTCGTCGGTGGAAAGACCCTCGGAAAAGAAATATTTGAGTAAATAGGTGCCAAAAGGAGTTTGTATGTACTTACTATTGGCCATTCTACTAACAGTTGATATGTCCATGCCTACCTGATCAGCCACATCTTTCAAAATCATCGGTTTGAGTTTCGCTTCATCGCCTGATAGAAAAAAATCTTTTTGAATTCGTATAATCGCTTCCATGCAGATCATTAAGGTCTGATTGCGTTGCTGTATGGCGTCTATAAACCATTTGGCGGAATCAATTTTCTGTTTGACAAATTGAACGGCTTCTTTTTGCTTAGCGTCTTTTTTGGATACTTTAGAATAATGTTCGAGCATCTCTTTATAGCCACGACTGATCTTTAAATCAGGAACATTTTTACCGTGTAATTGTATTTGTAAACTATCATTTTCATTGTTTAAAATAAAATCAGGCGTTACCTGTTGTGAGCCTCGTCCGGCTTCAGAAATACTGTTGCCTGGTCTGGGATTCAAATGAAGAATAAGTTGTATGGACGGTTTAATCTCTTCTAACTCCATTCCTATGCGATGCGCAATTTTTTCGTAATGCTTTTTTGTAAATTCCTCAAAGTATTCTTCAATGATATGGATAGCTCGATCTCTTGTTCTACTTTTTTGCTCTTGTCTTCTAAGTTGAATTAAAAGACACTCTTTCAAATCTCTTGCACCTACTCCTGGGGGATCTAAAGATTGAATATGCTTGAGAATAGATATCAATTCAGATGGATCAGTGCTTATGTTAATAGAAAAAATCAAGTCGTTACAAACGGAGTGTAAATCTCGTCTCAAGTAGCCATCATCCTCCAAATTTCCAAT
>Ga0169931_10002003_pt1 | contig 33460 bp, 26 predicted proteins | sample Kivu_15m_20L_FD_129675 | JGI IMG/M metagenome (GOLD analysis project Ga0169931, IMG submission 129675) | Freshwater microbial communities from Lake Kivu, Western Province, Rwanda to study Microbial Dark Matter (Phase II) - Kivu_15m_20L... | ecosystem: Environmental > Aquatic > Freshwater > Lake...
CAGCCTTCAAAAGTCGATCTACTTCTCCTAAGACCTGACGCGTCTGATCTTCGACCGAGCAGGCAGTGTCATTGGCCACCTGCCCCGCCAGAAAAACAAAGCCGTTAGCTACCACGGCCTGCGCCATGCGTTTGCCGGGTTCGATTCGAGTGATTGCGTTCATGGAGTGACAGTTTACCAGTCACCCTGACGACGCGCCCCAAGCACCCTACCTGACCCCCCTCGTCATACGCCGGACTTAAGTGCTTGCTATCACAGTTATTTGATTCCATAACGGAATAATTATTTAAGACGCAACACATCTTTTGATGTTGCGTCATCACGGGGAGCTCTCATGGCGAAGAACGTCCGCTTCGGCGAGTATTTGCAGTCGGTGACCGTGGATACGGCTTCGGTTGCCTACGGCAAGTTATTGCCCAAACCGCAGTACGACGCCCAAGGGCGCGAAATCCCGCAAAAGATCACCAAGTTGCAGATGTCCGGCGTCGACGTCGTCAACCTGCTGCAACCCTACTTCAGCGTTCGGTTTATGGAGCAGGTTCGAGCAGTCGTACCGCTAGCTGTATTTCTGGCCATCTTCCAGTGGCTCGTGCTGCAACGAACCGTGGCCGACGCCACCTTGATCGGCACGGGCCTACTCGCGGTCATGATCGGTCTGATGATCTTCATGGAGGGTCTGAAACTCGGCCTGATGCCGTTCGGCGACATCATCGGCAGCAACCTGCCACGCAAGCTCCCCTTGCCCGGCGTTCTGACCGTTGCACTGCTGCTCGGCATCGGCGTGACCTATGCGGAGCCCGCGATCGGCACCCTGCAGGTTGCAGGGTCAATCGTTGATCCAGAAAAAGCACCCTACCTCTACACGATGCTCAATGAACGCGCGGGCAGCACCGTGCTCGTCGTCGGCATTGGCGTTGGCATCGCAGCAGTCTTGGGTACCGTCAGGTTTCTCTACGACTGGAGCCTGAAACCGCTTATCTACTGCAGTTTACTGCCGGTCGGTCTACTTACCGCGTTCTGCGCTATGGATGACGATTTGGCGACGGTGGTCGGCCTCGCCTGGGACTGCGGCGCCGTAACAACCGGCCCCGTCACCGTGCCTTTGGTGCTTGCGCTCGGCATCGGCGTTGCCAACTCTGGCGGTAAAGGTGATTCACAACTATCGGGTTTCGGCATCGTCACACTAGCCTCGGTCTTCCCGATCCTGGCAGTGCTTGCGCTGGCCGTATTCTGGAAGTTCACCGTGCCGGTCGATGTGATCCTCGCGGAAGTGGCGGCTAAGAGTGCTGCTGCTGCGGCCGCAGCGACTCCGGCCTGGTACGAAGTCTCGCCGGGGCTCGATGTGCGTCTTGGCGTGCAAGCGATCGTGCCGCTGGTGATTTTTTTGATGGTGGTCTTGTTCGGTGTTCTCAAAGAGAAGCTGCCGAATGCCTTCATCATCGTGTGGGGCTTGTTCCTTTGCGTGCTCGGCATGTGCACTTTCAACGTCGGTCTCACCTACGGCTTGGCGGCGTTGGGTTCACAAACGGGCTCGCTGATCCCCGGCGCGTTCGTCGCGATTGAATCGATGCCTAACGCACCGCTCTACCCGGCCGCCGTCGGCATCTTCCTCGCAGCGGCATTCGCATGGGCCTTGGGATACGCAGCCACGATGGCCGAGCCCGCTCTGAATGCCTTGGGGTTGACCGTCCAAAACCTCACTAACGGCGCGTTCAAGAAATCCATGTTGATGTACTCGGTAGCGATTGGCGTTGCCACAGGCATCATGCTCGGCGTGTGTAAGTTGATCTTTGATTTCAACCTGCTCTACATCTTGATTCCGGGTTACACGATCGCATTGATCCTCACCGCACTCTCGACCGAGGAATTCGTGAATGTCGGTTGGGATAGCGCGGGCGTGACCACTGGACCTGTCACCGTGCCACTCGTGTTGGCCATGGGCCTCGGGTTTGGCGAAGCCGTCGGCGCACTCGAAGGCTTCGGCATTCTCGCTGCCGCCTCGATTGCCCCCATCTGCGCCGTGCTTGCCCTTGGCATCTACGTGCAGTGGAAAACAAAGAAAGAACTCGCCGCGGGCAACGCTGACACCGCTCGCTAACACAACCAGAAAGTTCGACTTTACGAAGCCAGGAGAGATTCATGGCCAAACGCAGAATGACCAACCTGATCGACGTGTCTCTGATGACCTGTGTCATTCAGAAAGGCATGGCCGATACCATCAACAACGCCCTACTTGAGCTCGGCGTGCAAGGCGCGACCGTGCATATGGGTGTTGGCACCGGCGTTCGTGAGCGCATGGGCCTGCTCGGCGTCGCAGTCGATGTGGAGCGTGAAATCATCAGCTTCATGGTGCCGAGCGATCAGGTCGATCGCATCTTCGAGCGAGTCTTCATCATTGGTCGTCTCGATACACCGGGCATGGGCTACCTATACGTGACACCGCTGCTGCAAGCGGCAACCTACATTCCGCCGAACCTGACGGAGCGCGCATGAGCGAGGTTCCACGCATCGACTACACCCGTCTCATCACTTGCGTGATGTACGAGGGAGGCGCCGAGGCGGTTATGGAGTCACTCTACCGCCGCGGTATCCACGAGGCTTATTTTTATTCCGCACGCGGCAAACCGATAGGCCGTGCCAGCGAGGCGGGCAATCTTCCAGAGATCCCCAAGACCGAGATACTGCACGCCGTCGTCTCGGCCGACCAATCCGACTACATCTACTCGATGATCTATCACGACTTCAGATTCAACGAACCTGGTGTCGGCATGATCACGGTCAATCGACTCAATCGTTCGTCACGACTGGCTCTCCCCGAAGGAGTCGCTTTCGTGTCGACGCTACGCAAGGAGTGATCCATGAGTGACGAACTGAAGAACCGGGCGCAACGTAACAAGCGCTTGATTTTCGATGCCGAGGCGTATGTTTATCACAACGTCGCGCTGGTATCGGTCTCGCGTGGACGCTCTGATGAAAATATCGTCGAGGCGTTGAAGCTGTACGGTACCGCCTCGAACAGCAATCGCGAACTGATTATGCGCATGACGGATGACGTCTATCGTAATCGCATAGCGATTCTCGATTCGCTGCAACCTGCGACTCCGGAGCAAACCATCTTCAAGACCTCGATGACCAATCGCAGCCGTATCGAGAACCTAGATCATCGATCCAAGATCAATCGACAGCTGATCGAAGCCAACGACAAAATGCTGGAAGCCTATCGGCTCATCAAGGAAGCGACGGACAAATTCGCAGAAATAAACGACACCATGATCGAGCACTGCGATGATACCGCCGATCTTAACGCACAGTATTTCGACGGCGAATTAGCACATCAGATGCAGCAAGCGTCCGACCAGTCCAACAGCGAGCGAGTCAACGAGAACCTCGAACTCATTGCTGCTATCCGGGAGCGCGCTCAGGGCAATCGCGAACGACTGCAGATACGCTTCGACGCAGCGAGCGCAGAGGCCTCAATGCTCAGCAACATTGAGGACAAACTGGAAAGCCAACGCTCGGAAATCATGGCGCTGCGCGAGAAGGTCAATGCCAACCAGCATCGAGTGGCCGATACCATCTATCCTCTTTGAGTGTGAGAGCGGATCGCGATAAAGGCTGGCGACGATGGCTGGCCTGGGCGTTTATTGCCGCGGGCGGAGCCGTCATCGCCCTTTTCATGATTGGTTTTCACCACGGCGAGGAATCCGCTCGAATCGTTCGAGAACGAATACTGGCGATGTCGCCCTGGTGGTTTCTGCTAATAACGCCGCTCACCCTCGGCACCATCCGTTACCTGACCTTGCGTTTTGTACCAGCTGCCGCTGGCAGCGGCATCCCGCAGGTGATGGCGGTGACGGAGCACCCGATCTCGCTCAAACGCGCTCGTGGCACGTGGTTGCTGTCACCGACGGGCGCGCTATTCAAGGCCGTGGCTGTGTCACTCGCCATGGCAGGCGGCGGTACGGTCGGTAGAGAGGGCCCCGCAATCCAAATCGGCGCTTCGCTGCTAGCCTCGTGGTCGAAGCTCGCTGGCAAGGTCACGATTCCACATCGGATGATCGTCATTACCGGCGCCGCCACGGGGCTCGCTGCCGCCTTCAGCACACCCATTGCTGGCGTCATGTACGCGTTTGAGGAGTTTCTCTGGCGTAAGCGTTATCGTTCGAGCGCGATCGTTGCCGTTGCGGTCGTCGTTGCCGCAATCACCGCCTGGTTGGTCACGCAAGATCGCCAATTTTTCGATGTTGCAATCAATTCGCCCCTTTCGCCACCGTGGTGGAGTGCCCTAGCGCTGGCCACTTTTTGCGGCCTCGCCGCTGGCGTTATGGGCTGGCTGATGGTGATTGGTCTACCGCGGGTTCTGCCTGCGCCACGCAGCCCCGCCCATGGCGGCCTTATTGCCGCTGCGATTGGCGTGCTGCTCGCGATGCTGGGCATCTGGAGCGGTGGCCTGTCTATGGGTTCTGGCAACGATACGAGCGCCATACTGCTCGATGCAGCGGCCACCCTGGACACGAACGTCGTATCTGTCGGTTTCACCAAGGCAGTCGCCACTACGCTCACCTTTGGCACTGGCGTGCCCGCAGGGATTCTGACGCCTTCGCTCGCGATCGGCGGTGGGTTTGGTTACGACTTCGCGCTGCTCGCAGGTCTCGAAGATGCCCGGCAGTTGTTGGTGCTCTTCGGTATGACCGCCTTCTTGGCCGGTGTCATTCGAACGCCGGTGACGACCGCGCTGATGGTCGCCGAAATGGGTGGCTTTCATGCCTACGGCATCGAATTGTTGTTCTGCGCCCTAATCGGCAGTTACAGCGCTAAAGCCATCATGCGCGAGAGTGTTTATGAAGTGGCGCTGCATCGACTGCTCAAATCCATAACGAAATAAGCCGTACACCGGCAGAGGCCTCCGATGACGTCAGCACTCGCAAATCTCAACAGAGAACTGAATCGACCCAGCACTCCGCTCGGTCGTGGCTACATGACGTTCATGATCGCCACGATTTTCGGCTCGATCTTTTTCATGTTCCTGATCGAGGAATACCCGAAGCACTACACCCACGACAATCCGCTCGTCATCGGGGTCGAGGCTTTCTTGCTACTGGCCTTCTCGGTCGACTTCCTACTCCGGCTCGTCTCCTTCAGAGCGAGTGACTGGAAGAACGGCATATTCCTGGTCTTCGACGGTCTGGCGATCCTGCCCTCGTTGGCGATCGTCGCCATGGCGCTTGGTTGGGACGTACACCCGGAAGACGTCATCGTCTTCACATTGCTGCGTCTTTTCAGACTGCTACGCGTGCTCAAACTCTTGCGTATGGGCAATCTGCTCGTCGAAGTGCTGGGTGTGTCCGTCTTCACCATGGTCTTTGGTACCATCGCACTGCACCTCGGGATTCGTGTGTTTGCGCAGATGTTGCAACCACTCTTCGGTATCGACCTGCACGACTACATCGAGGGACCCGTTCTTCTCATGGCGGTGACAGCCGTCGGGACAGCATTCGGTATCTCGATGGCAATCACCTTCGGCATGGTCAATAAAAAGCGCGAAGAGATCGGCGAACTACATCGTATGGCAATGGATGCCGTGGGCGGTTTCGAACGCGACTTTCGTGATGTATTCCACGAATCAGTACCGACTGAGAAAAGAGAGCAGATCTTCGGTCGTTTTCGCGAGCAGGTAGATGGCTTTTTAAACGCGCGCGTACCTTACGAACAAATGAAGTCCGAAACAGCTCAATTCCTAGATGAAGTACGGTCCGTGGTGAAGTCACGCCCCAGCATGGATGTGCCATTTCATGCAGTCCTCGTTCAGCGGTTGGCCACTTTCATGACCCGCACTCAAAGCAACTTCCCGCCGGCGTTCTATTCCTGGATGAAGCTGCTAGCGAACCTGTACTTCATCCTCGTGATGCTCGCCGCGCCGGGCATCATCGGTCTGTGCGTACAGTTGCTCGTAATCTTCGTGTTCTACGGCTTGCTGATGATCATCGAGGATATGGACTTCGCGATCGATACCCACGAGACACTATTCAACGCGAAGATATTGAAGGTCTAAGGATGCGTAAGCGAGCGTTGGCATGTCGCCTCTAGGTAAAATTTCCCAGCATAAAGCCCGCACGAACGGCAGAATAATCATCTGGCCCACGTGCGATCAGGAATTTCTGTCATGGATGTTGTTGCGATTGCCCGAGAAAAAATCGCCGGACATCGACTTCGCCTAGTTCTCCCGGAGGGTACCGATCAACGGATCGCCGCCACTGCATCTCGCCTAACGCGCGAACATGGCGTGCATTGCATCCTTGTCGGCCCCACTGATGCGCTGAATGAGTCCATCTCGAGGGAGAACTTGTCGACGGATTCGGTCGATATCATCGACCCGGACACGCAACGGCCGGACTCCGCGCTGATCAATGCCTGCCTTTCGATCCGTCCGGATATGCGGCCGAGCATTGCCGAACGCCTGACACGCAAACCATTGATGCGTGCAGGTCTGTTGGTTGCCACCGGGCATGCAGACGCGATGCTCGCCGGAGCGACCTGCCCAACCGCGCGCGTTATCGAGGCAGCAATGATGACAATCGGTTTGGCAGAGGGAGTCCAGACCCCATCGAGTTGTTTCCTCATTCGAGCAGACGACCGTTCCGAGACGACGCCTCGCACACTTTTGTTTGCAGACTGCGCTGTCAATGCGGATCCGACGCCCTCAGAGCTTGCCGACATCGCCTTGGCGTCGGCGCGTACGCTGCGCGAATTGACCAACGAGCAGCCACGCATCGCGTTTCTCTCGTTCTCAACGCACGGGAGTGCGAAGCATCCCCACGTAGATCGTGTCCGTACCGCCGTCGAGCTTGCTCGCGCGAGAGCACCACAACTGTCGATTGACGGCGAGCTCCAGGCTGACGCTGCGATCTCACCGCGGGTGGCTAAAACTAAGCTAACTACGGTTGGCGATGTGGCTGGGCGTGCCAACATACTGGTTTTTCCGGATCTCGATGCAGCGAATATCGCTTACAAGCTCGTGCAGCACCTTGGCGGCGCTGAGGCGCTCGGACCGTTTCTGCAGGGCTTCGCGAAGCCTGTCAGCGACCTCTCGCGTGGCGCCACGGTTGACGATGTGGTGAGGACGGCTCTAGTGACGTTGCTGCGCGCGCTACCTCGCTAATATCGCGGTTCAGCCTCTCGCGTCGATCGGCAACCAGTCGCGAGCGGGCGGACCGTCGTAGACCGTCAACGGCCGAATCAAAATATTGTTCTCAACCTGCTCGCGCACCTGTATCACCCAACCGGGCACTCGTCCCATGGCGAAAATCGGTACGAAGAAATCCTGAGGAATACCGAGCAGGTGGTATATCACGCCGGCATAAAAATCGACGTTGACGTTTACTCCTAATCTCGAATAGGGCCGCATCGCATCAACGACCGCCTGCAACACCGCGTACCATTGCGGTTGTCCGAACTGATGCGACAAGCGCTCAGCACGATCGCTTAAGTGTCGTGCACGCGGATCTTCGGCACGATAAACGCGATGCCCAAAACCCATGATGGGTTCACGCTGTGCTCGCTTCTCTTTGACCCATGCGGCCGCATTGGCTGGCTCACCAATTTCACGCACCATCTTTAAGACATCTTCGGCTGCGCCGCCGTGCGCGGGACCCGACAGCGCACCGATCGCAGCCGTCAGCGCCGCATGCAAATTGGCCCCAGTGCCCGCCACCACGCGCGCGGTAAACGATGATGCGTTCGAGCCGTGCTCAGCATGCAGCACGAGATCGACATCCATAATGCGCGCTGCATCCGCTGTTGGCTCAACGCCGTGCAGCATGTATAGAAAATTCGCTCCATGAGCAAGCGTGTCGCTCGGCTCCACGGGGTCGAGGCCCTGGCGTATCCGATAATGGCTCGTGATGATCGTCGGCACTTGGGCAGTGAGGCGCAGACCTTGCCTCAACAAGGCCTCGGGTGAAGTACTGTTTGGCTCGGCGCTCAAAGCACCCAGCGCCGATACGGCCGTACGCAGTACTTCCATCGGGTGCGCATTCTTCAGCGAGGCGATCAAAGCGTGGACCTCGGCAGGGATACCTCGCGACGCCTTCAAATACGCATTGAGCTCCGACAACTGATGGCGCGTCGGCAACTCACCGTATAAGAGCAGCGCACAAACCTCTTCAAAGGTCGCTTTTTCTGCAAGGTCATGGATCGAGTAACCGCGATAACGTAGTTCCCCGGCACGGCCGTCTATCGAACTGACACCAGAACGATCAAAGTAAACATCCTTGAGGCCCCGATGTACACGCGGCGCTCCCACCTCTGCTTCGCTCATGAGATCAGTTACAGGGGCTGTTGCTGACGCATGTCGGCCGCGTCGATTCCCGCCACAATCACCGGTTTTTTCATCGCGTCGCGTCGGAATGGTTCACCGAGTTCCTGGTTTAGGAGAACTTCGATAAACGTCGTGACATTTTTGGCCTGCAAGGCGCACGCCGTCTTGATGGCCTCCGTCAACTCCGCTGGCGTACGAGCCAGAACACCCCGATGACCGCAGCCTTCTGCAACGCGTGCGTAACTCAAGTTTTGGTCAAGCTCAGTGCCCACGAAATTATTGTTATACCAGAGGATAGAGTTTCGCTTCTCCGCGCCCCACTGGTAGTTTCGGAAGATCACCATCGTGACATGCGGCCACTCATCGCGCCCGATCGAGGTCATTTCATTCATCGAAATTCCGAAAGCACCATCACCGGCGAACCCAACCACAGGTGTATCCGGATTACCAATCTTAGCGCCAATGATTGACGGGAAGCCGTATCCGCAGGGACCGAACAGGCCCGGCGCAAGATATTGCCGACCCCTCAAGAAGGTCGGATAAGCATTACCGATTGCGCAGTTATTACCGATATCACTCGAGATGATCGCCTCAGGAGGCAAACCTGCCATGATCGCCCGCCACGCCTGTCGTGGTGACATATGACCCGGTTCGCGTGCGCGACAATCAGCGTTCCAGTCGGTGCCCGGATCATCGTCCTCGTGATCCATGATCGCGAGCGCTTCTGCCCACTCACGCTTCTTGGTCTCGATGGTCTGACGACGAGCGGCACGGCCGGTATCGCCTGCCGTCTTCGGTAGTTGCTGCAGAATTTGCGCCGCCACCAACTTCGCGTCACCGCAGATGGCCACTGCGACCGGTTTCGTCAGGCCGATTCGGTCAGGATTGATATCGACCTGAATGACTGACGCCGATTTCGGCCAATAGTCCAATCCATATCCCGGCAGGGTTGAAAAAGGATTCAAGCGCGTGCCGAGTGCCAGCACGACATCAGCTTGCGAAATCAACTCCATCGCCGCGCGCGAACCGTTATAGCCTAGCGGACCGACCGCCAAGGGATGATTGCCGGGGAAAGAATCGTTGTGTTGGTAATTATTGCAGACCGGCGCATCCAGCCGTTCGGCGAGCGCAGCGCACTCGGGGATCGCATTCCCGAGTACGACACCAGCGCCGGATAAGATCACGGGGAACTTGGCGCGCGCAAGCAACTCGGCGGCCTCGGCAATTGCCTTGGTGCCACCCGAGGGACGCTCGAACTCGATGATCGTCGGTAGCGGGACATCGATTACCTGTGTCCAGAAATCGCGCGGAATATTGATCTGCGCGGGCGCGGACAGACGCTTAGCCTTGCCGATGACGCGATTGAGCACCTCGGGCACCCGGCTCGGATCGCGAACCTCCTCTTGATAGCCGACGATGTCACGGAACAGCGCCATTTGCTCCATCTCTTGAAAGCCACCCTGCCCGATGGTCCGATTAGCCGCCTGCGGCGTGACCAATAACATCGGCGTGTGATTCCAGTAAGCGGTCTTGATCGCGGTCACAAAGCCCGTGATACCGGGTCCGTTTTGCGCGATGGCCATAGCGATCTTACCCGTCGAACGCGTGTAGCCGTCGCAAATCAACCCGCCGTTACTCTCGTGAGCAACGTCCCAAAATTTGATCCCCGCCTTCGGAAATAGATCCGATATCGGCATGAACGCGGACCCGATAATGCCAAACGCGTTCTCGATGCCATGCATCTGCAGCACTTTTACGAACGCCTCTTCTGTCGTCATCTTCATGAATGATCCCTTGAATATCTAACTGGCTATTTTGTTCCGAAAACTTTATCGAGCGCTGCGCCGATCGTGCTTGTGATGTGATCGATGTCATCCGCCGTTGCGATCAGCGCGGGACTCAAACACAGCGTATTGTTAAGACCCGGGATGGAGCGGTTAGTCGCACCAATGATCACGCCGCGACTCAAGCAATCGGCAATCACAGCCTGAACCTGTTTTTCCTCCGCCGGCTCACGACTCTGTGGATCCTTCACGAGTTCCGCTCCGCAGAACAAACCCAAGCCTCGTACATCGCCGATCACAGGGTGTCGAACCTGCAGCTCCGCCAAATTGCTCAATAAACGCGCTCCCATCGCGGTCGTGTTATCCAGCAAACTCTCGTCCTCGATGATTCGCATGTTTTCGAGTGCAGCGGCTGGGCCCGAGGTGCAACCACCGAAGGTCGATATATCGCGAAAGTGTGACAGCGGATCGCTCGCGTCATCCTTGAATCGCTCGAACACAGCCTCCGTCGTCGCCAAACATGATATCGCGGCATAACCCGACGCCACGCCTTTGGCCATGGTCACCAAGTCTGGCTTGATACCAAAGTGTTGATAGCCAAACCACTTGCCCGTACGTCCAACTCCGCAGACAACCTCGTCAATGTGCAGCAGGATATCGTAGCGCCGACAAATCTCCTGCACGCGCTCCCAATATCCCTTAGGCGGGGTGATTACTCCCCCGCCAGCGGTGACCGGCTCCAAACAAATTGCACCAATGGTGTCGGGACCTTCTCTGAGGATCACCTCTTCGATGGCATCGGCAGCCCGTTCGCCGTAATTGGCGATCGCGCCATATTGACTGCGATACTCTAGGCAATGCGGGACCTGCACAAACCCGGGAGTCAGCGGCCCATACTGAGCGCTGCGTTCGGGCTGGCCGCTCGCCGAGAGTGCACTGATCGTAGTGCCGTGGTAGTCGCGTTCCCGAAAAAGAATTTTGTATTTGCGGCCGCCATGGTACCGGTGCGCAATCTGACGAACGATTTTGAATGCCTTCTCGTTCGCTTCGGAACCCGAGTTGGCGTAATACACGCGGCTCAAACCCGGCATCTTTCCGATCAGACGCTCAGCGAAGCGCGCGCCCGGGATCGAACCTGCGGCACCAGAAAAATAGTTCATGCGCACTAACTGCTCGCGTACGGCATCAGCGATGCTAGCGCGACCGTATCCAACGTTGACGGTCCAAACTCCGCCCGAAACGGCGTCGAGATACTCCCTACCAGTCGCATCCCAGAGACGCATTCCACGCCCTTCCACGTACAAGCGTGGATCCTGACTCTCGAATGGCTTGTGTTGAGTCAAGTGATGCCAGACGTGCGACCGATCGGCAGCAATAGTCTGGCGCAGCTCATTGGAAGATATCTGGGCGCTCAAGTTGGAGTCACTCCTCACATCACTAGTCCAAAACAGATCGGCGCAGTTTGCGCTAAACACACCGCGACATATCGCACGCTATTCAGGGGAGACCAGAGACGCTAGCACCAGTCGTCGCGGATCGTTGGAGCCAGCCCGCGCGAATCAGATCACCACGATTTAAATTTGCTCCGCAGCCAGTACGCAACCAGTAATACGAGCAGGCTAACCACCCCGAATAGCAACGGTGCACGCTGTTCTGGAATAAACGCCATGGCAGCCAAGATGCTGAGCATGCCCACGATTGCAACCCACGTAAGCCATGGGAACGCCCACATTCGAAACTGTAGGCGCTCCGGCGCTTCACGCTCGAGTCGCCGGCGCAAGACCAATTGCGAAAACGCAATCAGGATATAGACGAACACTGCGACGGTGCCGTAAGAGTTAACGAGAAATGCGAATACCTTATCGGGGGAGAGGTAACTCATGACCACGGCAACGTAAGCAAAAGCGGTACCGGCAATAATTGCCGCAACCGGCACGCCTCGGCTGTTGACACGCGTCAGGAACGCCGGCGCATCGCCTCGTCGAGCCAATGCCATGAGAATTCGCGAGGAACCGAAGACTCCAGAATTGAGCGCCGACAACAGTGCGGTGAGAATAACCGCGTTCATCACATTCGCCGCGGCGGGCAAACCGAGTTCAGTGAAGACGCTGACATATGGCTGAGCCATCTTTTCCGCATCATTCCATGGCACGATACAAACGACAATGAAGATGGAACCCACGTAGAACAACAGCACACGGGAAATGACCGATTGCGCAGCACGCGCCACGGCACGCGCTGGCTCCGCTGACTCCGCAGCGGCGACCGTCACGAGTTCTGCACCAAAGTAAAATGCCGTAGCCGCTACCGCCCCCGTGAGTATTGGCACGATTCCGTTAGGCGCAAAGCCACCCTGCGCGGTTAGATTCGCAAAGCCTCCACCGCCCTCGTGCCAGAAACCCAAGATATACGCCCCACCCGCAATCAAGAATACAACGATCGCCGCCACCTTGATTGAGGCAAACCAAAATTCGGTCTCACCCCACGAGCGCACCGACAAGAGATTTACAAACATGAAGACCACGGTAAGGATGAGCGTCCAAACCCAGAGCGTAATGTTGGGAAACCAGTAAGCAATCAGGTTCGCGCCGGCAACCGCCTCCAAGGCGATCACGATGGTCCAAAAGTACCAATACATCCAGCCGGTCAAAAATCCGGCCAACTCGCCAAGCGCTAATCGACTGTAGGCGTAAAAGCCATCGACTCCCGGGATGGCAACTGCCATCTCACCCAGCATCCGCATAACGAGGACGATCAAGGCGCCCGTCAATGCGAAAGAGATCACCGCAGCGGGGCCAGTTTGCTGCACGACGACGCCGCTTCCCACGAACAAGCCAGCGCCGATGACACCACCGAGCGCGATCATTTGAAGGTGACGACTTTTCAGCGTTTGTCGCAGGCCCGAATGCGAATCTGAAGATTTTTCTTCTAGCATCGCCCTTCCCCGTAGGCACGAGTGCCTTGTGGCATAGTGCCACCCGTTCTCTCGTTAGGGCAAGAAATCGATTGGTTAACTAAGTAAATCGAGTACGACCGATTTGCTTCTCTGCAGCGTATGCCAGCCGCTCGATACCCGCGTCGATAAGTTCAGGCGCGATTGAGGCAAAACCAAGTCGAAAATAATTGCGCGGCACGGCCTCACCGGCGAAGAACACGTCACCGGGCTCGATCAACACACCCTCGGCCACGCAGTCCGCCGCAAGTCGACGCGTATCAAGATCATCAGGCCCACGCAGCCAGACCGCAGTGCCACCGGAACTCGGCGCACGCATAGCCCATGGCAAGTGCCGCGACAGCGCCTGGTCAAGCAATCGCTGACGATGCCGATACGCTGTTCGTAAGTGGCTAAGATGCGAGCTGTGGTGTCCAAGCTCGATGAACAGCGCTACAGCAGTTTGGAGTAATGCGGGCGGATGTCGAAGTTGCAGCCGCCGCAGAGCACGCGCCTCACGAATAACCGCTGCTGGTCCAACCATGAATCCGAGACGTAAGCCAGGGGCGAGCCACTTCGACAGACTACTAACGTATAGCACCCGATCGTGCTGATCGAGACTTTTGAGCGCAGGAATCGGCTCTGACGAGAAATTCATCTCCGGTTCATAGTCGTCCTCGATGATCACCGAATTCTGCTCACATGCGCGCGCGAGCAGGACCTCCCGACGCGGCAGAGAAAGAGTCACGGCAGTCGGTGACTGATGACTTGGCGTCACGTAAAGGTAGTCGCACCCATCGAGTCGCTCGTCGGGGTTGAGACCAGCATGGTCAACCGCGAGTGGCACGATATTCGGGGTGTGCAGCGCGAAAAGGTTGCGTGCGTCGGGATAGCACGGATCCTCAATCCCGATCGTATCGGTCGGACGCAGCAGCAACTGCGCCAGCAGAAAAAGTGCATTTTGCGCACCCAGCGTAACTAGGATGTTCTCGGGTGCAACCCAGATTCCACGTCCAGGGAGCAGTCGAGAGCGAATCATCTCGACTAGGCGTTCATCGTCCCTATCGATTCGATCTAAACCCTCTTGTGCAATCGAAGACAAACTCATCGCCTGTCGCAGACACTCTCGCCAATCGGCGACGGGAAACAACCCCGGATCACCCTGGCCAAAAATGAACGGATATTTGAATTTCTGCCACCGTTGCGGTTTCTCGATGTTGCGTTGTCGGGACGGCTCAACCCTAAAACGCGATTGCCATTCTGGAGCCGAATCCATCTCGAGGTGAGCCCGAGAAACTCCGATTCGCCCCGTCAGGACTTCTGGGTTAACGAAGTAACCTTCTCGCTCGCGACTGACGATGAAACGATCGCTGATGAGGCTTTGGTACGCCAAAACGACCGTGTTCCTCGAAACACCGAGGAGTTGTGAAAGACGCCGACTCGATGGCAATGGAACATCAATCGATATCTTGCCGTCCAAAATCGCTTTGGTGAGAACACTACGAAGTTGCTTCTGCAGCCCGATATCATCTCGGGCCGCCAATGTCAGCAACTGGCTCCACATTAAATCGCTTGATCCGCGCGTCATCGTTCAATGCCCGAAAGAAACGAGCGCTGGTCCGCAGCTGGCGCTATCGAACATGTGCGGTTGGTACTAGACGGAACAGAGCGATAGGCCAAGCATCACCGATCGAAAAAAGCATGTGGGGCTTAATTGTCCTACGAGTATGCCACGCGACATATCAGGTCTCTACAGCATGAAGATTGGTGTCCCGAAAGAAATAAAGGTGCACGAATACCGAGTCGGTCTCACTCCTGCATCGATTCGCGCGTTGACCATGGCAGGACACACCGTGCTTGTCGAAAAGGACGCAGGCGCAGGAATCGGCTGTCTCGATATCGATTATCGAAACGCCGGCGCCGACATCGCCCCAGATGCCCTAACCGTGTTCAGAGAATCTGAGTGCATCGTCAAGGTGAAAGAGCCCCAATTGAACGAATGCGCGATGCTCCGAGCGGGACAAATTATATTTACCTATCTGCACCTCGCTGCAGATCGAGCGCAGGCCCATGCATTGATGGAATCGGGCGTGCATGCGATTGCCTACGAAACGGTCACCGCTACCGACGGCTCTCTGCCCCTGTTGACACCCATGAGCGAAGTGGCCGGGCGTATGTCGGCGCAGATCGGTGCAACATTGCTTCAGAAAGCTGCGGGTGGTTGCGGCGTGCTAATGGGCGGTGTGCCCGGGGTGGAGCCAGCCAACGTTGTGGTGATAGGCGGCGGCGTTGCGGGGACGGCTGCGGCAGAAATTGCGTTAGGCATGCGGGCTGCGGTGACCGTCATCGACAAATCGCTTCCCAGACTACGGAAGCTTGATGCTCAATTCGGCGGTGCTGTGCGCGTCTTGGCCTCAACGGCGGAGACCATTGAATGCGCGGTCGAACGAGCCGACTTGGTCATCGGCTCGGTGTTGGTCCCAGGTGCGGCTGCTCCGAAGCTCGTCGACGAATCGCTGATCGCAAAGATGCGTCTCGGCTCGGTTGTTGTCGATATCGCAATCGATCAAGGTGGCCGCTTCGCCACGAGCAGACCGACAACCCATGCGGATCACACATACCTTCAGCATGGAGTCGTCCACTACTGTGCGACGAATATGCCAGGCGCCGTACCCCGAACGTCCACCTTTGCCCTCAATGCGGCAACGCTTCCTTACCTGCGAAAACTGGCCGACCTCGGGCTAGAGGCTGCGTTAGCAAACGACTCTGGGTTTCGCGACGGCTTGAACGTCAGCGCGGGCCGCATAACCTGCAAGGCAGTTGCAACAGCACTCGGAATGAATTGACCCCTCGACTCCACTCAAAGCAGCAGGCAGGTTCGTGCATTTGTCCATCATCACGATGCAGAGTTGCTCCATCTCCTGGCTCGCTCCTCACTACGCAGGTAAGGGTTACGCGCCAATAACAACGAGAGCAGGCCTAAGCTACCAGCGGTACCACCGACCAGAGTTAACGATAATGCGAGCGCGGAGTCATCAGCAAAGACATAGTCGGTGACCAACGCAATAAACGTCGGCCCAAGTCCGAGCGCAATGATTTGTGCAATGAAAAAATAAACGGCAATGACCTGAGCGCGCAGTTGGTTCGGCGTGATCAACTGTAAGGCCACTGGTGAGTAGCCCTGCTGCATACCCACGAAAAACAAGAAAACGCCTAAAACAATCAGCGCTGACTCGGCAGTCGGCATCATCGGTGCGGCAATAGCAGCTGGTACGAGAAAAGCGAAAGCAATAATGGAGGCTCGAACAGGCGCATCGCGATACCCGCTGTGGGCTAGACGATCGACAAACCAGCCACCAAACAAAGTGCCTGCAGTACCGACAATGGCCATGAGCGATCCAAAGATCAGACCAATCTCAGCCATATTCCAACCGAACGAGCGACGCAGAAACTCGGGAACCCAGGCGAGATATCCGACAACAGCAATACCGCCCAGAGAAAACGCAGTAACAATAAAAAATACTGTCGCCCCGTTGTCACGTAGAAAAAGACGCAGTTCGCCTGCATTTGTATCCGATTGTACGGGCGCCGCAACGCCTCGCCTCGCCGGCTCTTTAACCGTAAGCATCATTATTAAAGTCAGCAATACCCCGGGCGCTCCAACAACGATGAACGCAAGTTGCCAATTCCTGACTTCGCCTAATATCGGTAACTGAGTGGACTCCGTACCCGACAGCGCACCGATGACGGCACCGCCGAGTACAAGTGCGAGACCCCCACCGACGAAAAGCCCGATTGAATACGTCCCGATCGCACGACCCAGTTTCTTTGGCGGAAAGTAGTCGCTGAGCATCGAGTAAGCTGACGGCTGCAGCGCCGCCTCACCCACGCCGACACCGACACGAGCCAGAAAAAGCTGCCAATAGGTATTTGCGAGTCCGCACAAAAAAGTCATGACACTCCAGAAAAAGACACCGACCGCAATGATTGTTCGACGGGGCTTGCGGTCCGCCAACCGCGCGATCGGAATTCCTGCGACCGTGTACAGCACGGCGAATGCAAGACCGATCAACAGACTTAACTGCGTATCGTTCAAATCGAGATCGCGCTTTATCGGTTCGACCAAAAGAGTCAGGATTTGCCTGTCTATCAATGCCACAAGGTACGCAAAAATCAGTATCCCTACCGCGTACCACGCAACACCAGGACTCGGCCAGGGAAGCTCTGCCTTTGAGTCGTTTGATTCGTTTTTCACTCGTGAGCTCCAACAGTAATTGATACGCTTAACTCCGGCGTATCACCCAAAAAACTACCAGGATCCATCATGACGACAAGCAACCACATCGACTTTGAGCGCAACAGCCGATTCGCGTGGTACGTGGTCGGTGTATTGATGTTTGCATATGTGGTTTCTTTCATCGACAGGCTGATCCTCGGGTTGCTAATACAACCCATCAAGGCGTCATTGCAGGTCACTGACACGGAGATTGGTTTACTAGCGGGCATTGGGTTCGCACTCTTCTATACGGTCATGGGAGTTCCGTTAGCCCGACTCGCCGACTCGGGCAATAGAAAGTGGTTGATCATCATCGGCGCATCGCTCTGGACCGCCATGACGGCGGCGAGTGCATTTGCAGAATCCTATATGCATCTGTTGATTGCGCGGATCGGTGTTGGCGTCGGCGAAGCGACATTGACCCCCGCGGCAATGTCCATCATCGCGGACTATTTCACCCGCGATCGGGTCTCTCGAGCTATCGGCGTTTATTCGATCGGAGTCTACCTCGGTGCCGGACTTGCGCTGCTCGGAGGTAGCGCGGTGGTTCAAGCCATCGCTAACGCCGATCTTGCGACTACGCCGCTTGCCAGCTTCGTACCGTGGCAACTCGCATTTCTGGCTGCGGCCCTGCCGGGTATTCTCGTCGTTGTTTTCATGCTGACCGTACGCGAGCCTCCGCGCCAAGAACTGAACGCCACATCCACAGACTCGCGTACTGAACTCCCATTGCGTGAAGTGCTGGCTTTCATTGCTGAACACAAGCGCCTGCTCGTAAGCCACTTCGTCGGATATGGACTGATCGGCACGGCAGTTACGGCCTATCTGATATGGACACCGGAGATGCTGCGACGCAGCTACGACGTGTCGATTGGAACAGCAGGCACTATTTATGGTCTGCTGCTGGTTACCTTCGGAGCCATCGGTCCTTTTGTCGGGGGATGGTGGGCGCAGCGTGCTGCAGGGCGCGGCCAACATGATGCGGAAATCGCCGTCTCGCTCAAGGCGATGGTGTTGCTCACGCCCTTGGTCATCGTAGGACCTATCATGCCAACGCTCGTCGGGGCCACCATCCTGCTTGTACCCATCGTGTTCTTGCTGTCGCTGCCACAAGGGCTGGCGCCGGCAGTGCTTCAGTTGATCTCGCCCAACCGTATGCGCGGCCAAGTGCTCTCGACCTTCGTGCTCTGCGCGGTGATATTCGCCTATGCGCTCGGCCCGACCGCCGTGCCACTCGCAGCAAACTACATCTTTGACGACGTCGATGCACTCGGCCCCGCTCTGGCGCTGGTTGGCGGCTTCTGCATTCCCGTGGGCGCTCTGTCTCTGGCCTTTGCCCGTCAGCCATTCGCCGAAAGGATGCGGGCGGGAGGCCGATCCGGCTGAATCGACCGCCCGCCCGCTGCAATAGATCACTTCCAACGATACTCGGCGCTGAGACCGTAGGTGCGAGGCATGCCGTACACAATGACACCCCAACCGTTCGACGCCGGCGTGCTTAAGGTATCCATAATGTACTCAGTGTCCGCGAGATTTCGACCGTAGAGCGATACGCTCCAGTTATCGCTCGCTGGCCGCCAGCTGATGCTGCCGTTCCAAAGACCTTGATCTGGAACCTCAAGAGCGAGGTTGTTTTGGATCTCCTTGAACTGCTTGCCAGCACGGTTCAAGTCCGTAGCGAAGCGCAGAGATGCACCGTTCGCCATTGGCATGTCGTACTGCACCGCGAGATTCATCGTGTACGGCGGCGAATTCGCGAGTTTTCGAGGAGCAATCACGCCAGCAGCTGCGAACGGCCCATCAAACAATGGCTGCGGATCTTTATTCTTTGTACGAAGCAATCCCAGACCAGCGCGCACCTCGAGATTAGGCACCGGCCGTGCTGTCAGATCGAACTCCGCACCGTAGATCTCGGCCTCAGAAACGTTCGCTAGGAAGTTTTGCACGACGCCCGAGGCAGAGGGACGCGACGATACCGCTTGCAGATTGGTGTAGTCGTTATAAAACGCTGCACCATTCAGTATCAAACGGCGATTCGCCCAGTCACTCTTGAAGCCCACCTCATATGCACGTACGTCTTCAGATTTGTACGGGATCCACTGAGCGATATTTGTGACGAAACCGCCGTTGAAGCCGCCACCTTTATAGCCTTTTGCGGCGCTTGCATAGAGGAGCACGTTATCAGCGGGCTTCCAATCTAATGCGACTCGCCAAGTTGTGGCTTTCTCTTCGGTCTTGCCGGTCACCGGAATCGGTGCCTGTCCAGCAATGTTGATAATGCCGGGTACAGCAGCGAGCACGATTCGGGTCGCTTGGTCAAAGCTCGGCGGACGCAGGAACGACGACTCGCTGGTGAAGTCGATCTTCTCCCTCAAGTAACGGCCACCGATCGAGAGCTTCCAATCATCGGCAAATCGCCAATCAACCTGGCCAAATCCTGCAATCTGAGACTGGTCCTGGTCGTAGATGACTTGAGCGCGATTCACGAGAAAATTGTCAACAAACAAGACTCGTGGCGGATCCTCTGCGACCGACTCGTCGGTGTAATGCGCACCAACAATCCACGAGAGATCGCCCTCGCCAGCCGATGCCAAACGAATCTCTTGCGCGAACGCTTCAATTGCACTCGCGAAGTAAAGGTCTAAGAACAAGAGCGGTTGTGCATCTGACTCTTTAGGCTGGAACCGATCGTACTTTTCGTATGAAGAGATGGACGTAAGCGTCATGCCATTAGCCATCTCATAACTAACATTAATACCGCCACCAATATTCCTATTGTCTAGATCCCACTCGTCAAAGTTGATTTTACTGCCGTTATAGACAAGATCGTCTCGGACCGTATAGTCGCCCGCATAAATGTCATTGTCTTTGTCGCTGTACTGCAATAGATCAACACAGTTGACTGGATCACGCTGACCGCGTAACACCGCCGAGCAGAAACGACTCGCTGCCGGCGTCGCACCGGTCGCCCCCTTATTCCAAAATCCGACGTGCTGAAAATATGCGCCCTCGGAACTGTCTTGACCGCCGTGAACATTAACGTTTACGTCAAGCGCATCCGATGGCTGAAAACGCAATTGCGCGCGCCAAGCGTTGATATCAACTTCGCCGTGCTTCTTGCCACTAGTCCGATTCAGGACATGGCCTTGGCCCTGTTGAATTCCAAACACGGATAGACGTCCCGAGACCGTTTCGGTGATCGCTCCACCAATCGCCGCCTCGTATTCCATACGATCAAAACGTCCGAAAGAGCCTTTGACGTAAGCGGTCGGCTCCTGGGTCGGCTTACGAGTGATGTAGTTGATCGCACCACCGCTGGTGTTTCGTCCGTAGAGTGTTCCCTGCGGTCCCTTGAGAACTTCTAGACGCTCCATATCAAACAGTTGCAAACCCATCAAAGCGATTGACGGAAGGTAAACCTCGTCAACATAAAAGCCGACGCCTGGCTTGCTGTTCGCCTGAAAGTCGTTCATACCGATGCCGCGTATCGTCGCCACAGGCATCGAGTTACCCCAGACGTACTTAATATCTAAGTTCGGTGTCTGCGATGCAACCTGAGTGATATCGGTCCACCCGAGCGCTGCCAACGTTTCAGAAGAGAATGCCGAAATCGCGATGCTGACATCCTGAATATTTTCAGCGCGTTTTTGAGCTGTAACAACAACCTCTTCTAAACCTGCTTCCTCTGCAGCAGCAGGCATAGCCACTATGAGCGGTACGACCGCTCCCAGCGTGCCACACAACACGCTACTCAGAGAACCGACTCTACTTGTCTTCTTCATCGTGGTCTCCTTCTGTAAATTGAAAAACGATACTGATCGCACGCCTTCTCGAAAAACCTCAGCTTCCCTCTGACAAAGGCACACTTACAACGATGTTTCCTAACTCATCGACACGGGCTTCATGCCCTGGATAAACCAATGTTGTGGTGTCGGACTGCTCAACAATCGCCGGTCCGGCAAACGAAAAGCCTGGCGGGAGCTCATGACGCGTCCAGACGTCCACCTGCTCAAAACCCGCATTCGCGTCAAGACAAATCAATCGCTTGCGTGACGTCGGGATACGCCCGACCACCCGACGACTCACTCCAGAGAGAGAACTCTCCTCTGATGCAAGCGAGTGGACCGCGCGCACGGCGACGAATTCAACGGGTGAGTCGGGATCGTGATGACTATAGGTCTGCGCATGAACATGGTGGAATCCGGCAATCGCGCGAGCAATGATTTCATCCTCCAAGTGGTCACCGATGGCAACCTCAAGCTCGTGAGCCTGACCCGCGTAACGCATCTCGGCGAAATACTTGATGCTGGTAACTGAGGGATCGATCCCGTCGCGTACCATTCTTTGGCGACACTCGTCATCGAGTGGCCCGACGATCGCTCGAAGAAGATCCGCGGTTGTGCTCTGCGCATCGCATTCGAAGGTGGTCATCGCCTCATGCGATATCGGCGCGAGCACCAACCCGAGAGCCGAAAGAACACCAGGCGCCGGTGCGATCAACACTCGTCCGATATTGGCAGCTTCGGCGAGACGCCCCCCATGAATCGGGCCGGCGCCACCACAGGGGATGAGTGTGAAGTCACGTGGGTCGTGTCCGCGCTTGATTGATACCAGTCGCAGTGTCTGCGCCATGTTCGAATTTACAATCGCGTGTATGCCTAGAGCCGCCTGTAGAACAGTGAGACCTAGGGGTCTGGCGATCTGCTCCTCAATAGCCTTGTACGCGGCATCGACATCGATCTTGATACCGCCAGCGAAGTTATCTGGCGACAGATAGCCAAGAACAAAGCTGGCATCCGTCACGGTCGGCACAGAGCCGCCACGACCGTAACAAACAGGACCCGGATTTGCTCCGACGCTTTCAGGTCCAACCTTTAAACCGCCAGCCGAGTCGACACGCGCTTTACTGCTACCGCCCGCACCAATGGTTCGCACATCGACCATAGTCAGGTTGAGTGGATAATCTTCGAATTTACCCTCGTTCGTAACGAGCGCACGTCCACCGCGGATCAGTGCGACGTCAGTACTGGTGCCACCCATATCGAGGCTAATACAGTCTGGGAATCCCGCCGCATTGCCGGCTTCTGCGGCACCGATCACGCCTGCGGCGAGCCCAGAAAGCACTGTACGCACCGGACGCTCAGTGACGTTCTCTAACCCGGCGATACCCCCGTGAGAGAGCATGATATGCAACGGCGCAGCGATGCCTTCATCCCGTAAGGCACCCTCGAGTGCATGCAAATAGTTAGTAACGATCGGCTTCACATAGCCGTCAAAGCCGCTAGCGACTAAACGACGATACTCTCGCTTGCGAGGAAGAACGTCGCTAGAGAGTGTCACGGGAATAGCTGGGTACAGCTTTTGGAGTACTTCACGAGCACGTCGCTCGTGACTCGGGTTGGCATAACTGTGCAGAAAACAAATGACAAACACTTCAACCTTATGCTCTTCGACTAGCCTTTGCGCCGTTTCGCAGAGATGACTTTCGTCCAGCGGTATCACTGGGGTACCGTCTGCACCCATCCGTTCCCGTACGCCAAGTGATCGACGACGCGGGGCCAGAAACAAAGGCTCAACCGGATCCATATCGATCTCGTACATCCGCGGTCGCCAGCCAACGCCGATATAGAGAATGTCGCGCATCCCGTCAGTCAGCAGGAATCCCAAACGTGCGCCGGTCTGCGTGAGAATGCAGTTGGTTCCGACTGTCGTGCCGTGGATAACGCGAGACACATCGCGCGGATTACCGCCCGCCATTTGCACGGTCTGTAACAGACCTTGCATGAACCCTTGTTCAAAGTTCGGTGGCGTGGACGGCACCTTGTTGACCGTAAAGCTTCCGTCTCGTGAATCACGAACGAAGACATCGGTAAACGTACCGCCGACGTCGATCCCAACCGTGAGCATGCTCGACTCCCCCAAGGTCTTCGGGCAATCTATGGTGACTTGCGTTACTAGATCGCTGAGGATAATAGTACAGTTAATTTGTCGGTTAGGAAGCGCCCATCTGCGGCGCAGATATCAAGAGGGGGAAAAATGTACAAAGGAAAAGTGCAAACAGTGCTTGGTCCCATCGAACCAGCGTCACTGGGCCTAACGCTGCCTCATGAGCATGTGTTAGTGGACATGACCTTGGGCGCTTGTTCGTCCCACTCGCTGGTGAATATCACAGAGTCAGTGCGTCGCGCAACGGCTTTTCCGGATGCAGGTCTCGAGCCCGGCGAAGAAGGGCCCGGTATCGCCGCTACTTGGGGCAAGAAATGGAACCAGCCGATTTGTCTCGAAAATCGCGCTGATGTCGAACGGAACTGGTTCTTCTACGGGAACTACAAGATCAATGATATTGACGACGTAATTCACGAAGCCAAGCTCTTCAAGCGTCATGGCGGTGGCTGCCTCGTCGACCAAACACCGATTGGTCTGGCCCGCGATCCGAAGGGTTTGCAGCAGGTCGCACGCGAGACCGGCTTGCACATCGTCATGGCGACGAGTTGGTACACGCACGAGTACCACAACAACGAGGTGAAGACGTTTGATGTTGGTCGCCTACGCGACCGCATCATTCGTGATCTCGAGGTAGGCGTTGGAAATGGAGTTCGCGCGGGAATCATCGGCGAGGTTGGTCTCAACTGGCCCATGCATCCGGACGAAGAGAAAGTCCTCCGTGCGTCTATACAGGTGCAAAAAATCACGGGCGCACCGCTTAGCGTACACACCGGGTTCGGTCCCGACGCCTACTGGCGCGTAGTGCGCATCATCGAGGAAGAAGGCGGCGATCTCTCGCGAACAGTGATGTGCCATGTGGAGCATCGACTTCCAACCCGCCCCGCCCCTGACTCTTTCGATCCGGCGCCGTTTATCGAGCTTGCTCGTACTGGCGTCTACATGGAGCTCGACTGTTTCGGCTGGGAAGGCTCATACCGTCAGCGCGGTAAAGTGGACATGCCCAACGATGCCGTACGCCTCAACTATCTCACTGCGCTAGCAGACGCAGGGTTTGAATCGAAGCTACTTATCTCTCACGACCTCGCGTTGCAGCATTGGCAGCGAAAATACGGCGGTCATGGCTGGCAGCATATTCCAGAAACCGTGACTCAGTTGATGCGCTACAAAGGTTTTGACTCGAAACTGATAGAGCGCATCCTCTTCACGAATCCACAAGAAATGCTGACGATCAAATGACTCAACTCAAACAAGTTGTCGATCCGGTCACTATGGAAGTGCTTCGCGGTCGCTTCGATGCGGTGTCTGAGGAGATGGAGTACGCCATTCTGCGTAGCGCCTACTCGACCATAGTGACAGAGGCGCTAGACGCAACCGCCGCGGTGTTCGACGAACGCGGCAGAACCATTGCGCAAGCTTGCGCCATACCCGTTCATCTTGGAACGCTCACAGAGTTAGGCAGACGTTTTGCGCGACACTACCCTGCAGGAGTTGCCAAGCCTGGAGACCTCTACGTAATCAACGACCCATATCAGGGTGGAACTCACCTTCCTGATATCGCCGTCGCCGCGCCGGTCTTTAGCAACAGCGAGCTGGTGGGCTACGTAGCAACCATGACCCATCATCAAGATGTCGGCGGCGCGACTCCGGGAAGCGCATCTACCAACGTGTATGACCATCACTCTGAGGGTCTGCGTATCCCAATGGTACGTCTCGCTGTCGGCGGAAAGCTCGACGAGGATCTGCTCGCGGTAATGACAGCCAACAGCCGCTCCCCGGAAAATATGCGGGGCGATCTGCTTGCGCAGATGGCCGGTTGCATCACAGGTGAGCGCAGACTTACTGCGATATTCAATGAATACTCCATCGAGAAGGTACGTCGTGTAATTGATGCACTAATGGACTACTCAGAGCGCCTGACACGCAAGGCGATAGCCGATATCGGCGACGGCGAATATGTCTTCTCTGACTGGCTCGACAACGACGGCTCAGAGAGCGGCACCGAACCGGTAGAGATCAAAGTTATCGTACGGGTCTGCGGGGAGAACATCGAGTTTGATTTCACGGGCAGCGCACCGCAGGTGCGCACGGGTATCAATAACGTATCGACCTCGACTCTAGCGGCTGTTTACTACGCCATCCGAACGCTCACCGGCGATGCGGCTCCGAATAATGATGGATGCTACAGACCGGTGACCTTAAAACTGCCCGAGGCAAGCATCGTCAACGCTAAGTATCCAGCGCCCATCAACGCACGCGGTGTTGCACTCGCTCGTATCGCAGACGTTGTGATGGGAGCCATGAGTAAAGCGCTACCACAGAAGATGCCGGCAGCAGGATGTGGTCATGCGACCGTGCTTCTAGCCGGAGCGAGCGATCCTGTCACCGGTAAGCGTCGTGTAGGGGCACTCGGCGGTCCTCTACGAAGCGGAATGGGAGCGCGACCTAATAAAGATGGCATCGATGTCGCCGATCATGATCTATCCAATTCGTACCATGTCCCGATTGAAGTTACGGAACGCGAATTTCCGGTTCGCTACCGCGTACTCGAACTGTGGCCGGACTCGGGCGGCGCCGGCCGTTTCCGCGGCGGGCTTGGCTATCGCGTAGAGCTTGAGTGGCTGCACGGCGAAGCCAGCCTCGCACTGCGCAGAGAGAGGCATGTGTTCAAGCCGTGGGGAATACACGGCGGAGGCGAATCACCAGTTTGCCGAACGGAAATCCAATATGCAGATGGAGCTTCCCGCAGTCTGCCGGCGAAGATGGTCCTGCAGATCCGCGCTGGCGAGACCTTGCGATATTGGTCGACCGGCGGCGGCGGCGCCTATCCCGCATGGCAACGCGATGTCGATATGGTTCTGGAAGATGTTCTTGACGGTCGAGTCACGCCTGACGCCGCAGAGTCGACCTATGGAGTCGTAATTCGTGACGGTCGAGTCGACGAAAAGGCGACTCAAGTTCGTCGTGCGCAACTCGTTGGGTGAATGACGGCGTGAAAAACGATCTCGTCACGCGCGAGGTTATCCGCGGCTGGCTCGATACGGCTGCCGAGGAGATGCAGAGCGCGCTTATCAAATCAGCTCACTCGATGCTGATCGCCGAGGGCCGAGATGCAACTGCGGCACTTTTCGACGACCAAGGAAGAACTCTCGCTCAGGCCTCATCCATTCCCGTTCATCTCGGTGTGATGGTCGGTCTGGGCCGTATCATCGCGCAACGCTACCCTGCCGGCTCTGCGAACGAAGGCGATGTCTACATCACCAATGATCCCTATGCAGGCGGCACGCACATGCCGGACATTGCGGTGTGCGTTCCGATTTTCCACGAGAAAATCCTTGTCGGATACGCGCTAACCATGGCGCATCATCGCGACATCGGTGGGCTACTACCTGGCAGCGTAAGTTTGAAGGCTCGCGATGTGCATGCCGAGGGACTGAGAATTCCGCTAGTGCGCCTCGTTAATGGCCACGTACCCTGCGAGTCGATTTGGGATTTGATAGTTGCCTGCAGCCGAACACCGCGTAGTCTCCGCGGCGACTTAAGCGCACAAATCGCCGGCTGCCGGACAGGTGAGCGCAGACTCGGTGAGCTTTTCCAACGTTGGAATCCCGCCATCGTGCGTGAAGCCTCTGCGTCCTTGATGGATTACTCCGAACGCCTGACTCGTCAGGCCATACGATCTTTGCCGCGCGGCAGAGCGACCTTTGTGGATTATCTGGACGACGACGGTCTGAATCCTGACTCTGCGCCTACGCGAATCGAGACGAGTGTGGAGGTCGCGGATGACGAAATCACTTTCGACTTTTCAGGTAGCGGCAGCAGCGTCTCAGCCGCGATCAATAATGTAGCAGCTTCCACAACCGCTATCGTTTACTACGCAGTTCGCACCCTGACCGGCGACACCGTGCCGAACAACGACGGCTGCTACCGGCCAGTACGCGTAATCTTGCCAAAGTTATCGATCGTTAATGCCGAGTACCCCGCGCCCGTTGGCTCTCGCGGTGTCGCACTAAAACGAATCGAAGATGTCGTGCTCGGCGCCTTGGCACAACTCACCCCGGAACGAATGTGCGCCGCACATAGCGGGCAATACACGATTGTCTCGGTAGCCGGCCGCGATCCGATTCGCAATGAACCGTTGATAGGACACATGGGCGGTCCCTACGCAGGCGGAAATGGCGCTCAACCACATCGTGACGGCATCGACTGTAGCGAACATGGCGCTACGAACGGGAGTATGGTCTCAATCGAAGACTCAGAGTCTCGGATGCCATTACGCTTCCGAAAACTCGAGCTTTGGACCGACTCGGGTGGTGCCGGTCGCCTGCGCGGCGGGCTTGGCTATGAAGCCGAGGTGGAGTGGTTAGGGGGCGAAATCACTGCAACGCTACGCCGAGAACGAATGAAGTTCGCGCCTCGCGGCTTGGAGGGCGGGCATGATGCGCCGCACTGCCGAACTCTACTGAAGTCGGCCGATAGTAATACGAAGGAACTTCCTGGAAAAATCGACTTCGTGATGCGTCGCGGCGATATCGTGCACTACTGGACTACAGGTGGCGCTGGACGCGGTTCACCGCTCGAACGCGAGCGGTCAAAAGTCGTTGAGGATGTAATGGACTCTCGCGTATCCCCGGACGCCGCGCGTACCATTTACGGATTAGATGAAAAGTCATTAGGAGAGGCACAATGATCGACAAAACAACCGAAATTCAAGAAATGGTCGATCGCGAGTCACGTGCCTATGAAACCTATGATGCAGATCTCATGCTCACTCTATTTCATCCGGATATGGTTTGGGTCTGGCCTCCTCACTCTCGCGCCTACGACCCTATGGAATGGGTCCTACGTCTGGGGCGATTTGAGAAAAATCGCTGGAGAGCTTATCTACAAAAGTTTTTCGACGAATATGAGGTTGTGCATAACTCACGAGTAACACAAAAAATCTTCGTGTCACCCGAGGGAGACGGAGGATTCGCCGTCGTTGATATCAACACGCTTTGGCGTAAACGCGATGATTCCGGTGAACTGCCGAATATCGGACGGGCATGCAAGATATACACGCTAATGCCGGACGGCTGGAAAATGCTGCATCAACCGGGAACGTTGCATTACCCAGTAGGAACCTAACCTCCGAGCCTCGACACGATCAACGGGCGGCCGCGAGAATTTGCTTCGCTACCTCGCGAGCTGAACTCGCCGCGCCCTCTGTTCCGATGGTGCCAGGCGACGTGCAGCCATCACCGACATTCCAGAGATTGGCGACCGGCGTAGTCACCGGCATCATGTGACCCGGCCAACGATGCATGCCCGGCGCTTGCCCGGAATGACGAGCGCTGACGAGAATTTTGGCGTTGGCCATCCGACCGGGGAAGTTAGCCTCGAGCTCGGCGAGCGTATTCTGCAACTCCAGCTTCTCGTTGCTTGAATCGGCGGTATAACTCGGTGCGCCGAAAGCGGTGTGCAGGAACTGCCCCGCTGGCGAAACTTGCGGCGAAATCATTGAGGGGATCTCGAGATAAATGAGGTTGCGGGTGTTTCCGAACACCATGCAGCCATCGAAGCCCTCGAGCAGCGGTGCATCGGTCACAAACGAGATATGAAATATCCGCGCCTCGTGCGGGGAGGCATCCAGACGAGCGAGATAATCGGCGTCATCGAAAAATCCACGCCCGCCCGCCAACTCGATCGTTCGAACGGGACCGGTATTCGAGATGATGTGATCGACCGAGTAGGTTCGCTCTGCCTCATTAGCCGACTTGGCAATCACGCCAATAGCGCGCCCGTTCTCGAGGACGATTCGCTGGCAGTTCGTGTGTCGCAAAATTTTTGAACCACGCGCTTCGATCGCAGCGCCGAGCGCTTCCATGTTGGCACCGTTGCCGGCGGGCGCCGTGCCGAAGCGGCTGCGGCGACTGCTGTAGCGCATGAAACGGAAAAACTCGCCCGCCGGGATTTCGTGCAGATTGGTACCCATCAACGCCGCACAAAAACCTTAGAAAAGATTTTTCACTTCGACATTTGTGGTGGCTTGGTCGAGCCAACTGCGGAAAGAATCCGCATCGGATGGCACCGTCTTCATCGCGGCGATGAACTGGTCGAACAAGGCATCCGCACCGACATCATCGCCGTTGAAAGCAAAAGCGATGAGACCGCGCAAGCCGCCTCCGGCGGTCGCCTGATCGAAATCTCCGTGAGGCAATCGATAACGCATGCGTCCGGTCAACTCGATCATGGACAGCGGCACGCCGAGAAGATCGAAGGGCTCTCGCGTGGCGTTGTGCTCAGCCATCGGGATCATGATCGCGCCGGTCGTCACCCGGATCCCGTCACGCTCGCGATGTGAACAGCGTCCACCTAAGTAGCCGGACTTTTCCAGCAACAGGACTCGCTTCCCTGCAGCCGTCAGGTGAGCCGCAGCGCACATCCCGCCCATGCCCGCGCCGATCACGATGGCATCGTAATGCTCGCTTTGGTTCATGGCCCAAGATTACGGGATAGAAATGGTGCCGGAAATAGGATTCGAACCTACGACCTACGCATTACGAATGCGCCGCTCTACCAACTGAGCTATTCCGGCATCAGGACCCCGATGGAACCATCGGGGGTGCGGATATTAAACGCGCCGCAGGCGGATGAAAAGTTCGATGCCAGCGTATTCGGTGCCCGGGGGCGGCGGTGGCAGGCGATCGAAGCTGACCTCTTGCGGCATCAGATCCGTCAGGGCGCCGGTTTCGACGTCCTGGAAGTGAAAGTGGGGCTCGGTGTTGGAATCAAACCACGCACTGGAACCCTCCGCCGCGAGCTGGCGAACCACGCCCTTCTCGGCGAACAGGTTGAGCGTGTTGTACACCGTCGCTTTGGAGACCCGCACGCCCTCGCCCTGCAAGGAGACTAGGATCTGCTCTGCCGTCAGGTGCTGCGGCGCACCGAGCAGCAGGGAGGCGATCTTCAAGCGTTGCGAGGTCGGTTGAATGCCCGCTGTGCGCAAGCGCTCGGCGATCGCATTCGTGTCGGTCAGATTCATGTTGTTGATTATAGGGCAGTATTCCGTTCGGACGCCAATCGCAACTCACGCGGCAGACCAAAAACAACCTGTTCGATGCGCCCGGAGAGCTCCGTCGGTGCCTCGGCTCCCCAGGTTTTGAGTTGCTCGATCACCTCTTGGACCAGTACCTCTGGCGCCGAGGCGCCGGCGCTCAAACCCACGCAGCGCTTGCCTTCGAACCACTCGCGTTTGAGATCTGCCGCACCATCGACGAGGTATGAGGGCACACCCGCGCGCGTACCAAGCTCGACCAAGCGATTCGAATTGGAGCTCGTGACCGAGCCTACGACGATGAGCACGTCAGCCTCACGCAACAGGTCTTTCACGGCATCCTGTCGGTTCTGCGTGGCGTAACAGATGTCTTCCTTGCGCGGACTCACCAAATCGGGGAACCGCCTCTTCAGGGTTTGTACGATCTCGGCGGTATCGTCGACCGAGAGCGTCGTTTGCGTGACGAAAGCGAGTTTCGCGGGATCCGAAACGGGCAACACCTCGGCATCTTCGACAGATTCAACGAGCCGGATCTGACCGCCGAAACTCGCGTCGAAACGGCCGAGAGTCCCCTCCACTTCGGGGTGCCCGTTGTGTCCGATGAGGATCACATTGCGCGCCTCGCGCGCATAGCGCCGCACTTCCATATGCACCTTCGTCACGAGCGGACAGGTGGCATCGAACACGTTGAGGCCTCGTCGCTTCGCCTCGTCCTCGACGGCCTTCGAGACGCCATGCGCAGAAAAAATGACCGTGGCGTTATCAGGAACCTCGTGCAGCTCGTCAACGAATACCGCGCCCATATCGCGTAAGCGATCAACGACGTGACGGTTGTGCACCACTTCATGCCGAACGTAGATCGGCTTACCGAACAGCGTAATGGCGCGCTCGACAATGTCGATCGCACGGTCGACGCCAGCGCAGAAGCCGCGCGGATTAGCGAGTTGAATCTTCATCGGTTGCGCCGCCAATCGGCGAAGGCATCCCACAGCAGCAAGATGGCGCCAATCGTGATCGCCGAATCGGCGATGTTGAAGGCGGGGAAATAGGCCTGCTGCCAGTGCACGTGGATGAAGTCGACCACGTAACCGTGTTCGATACGATCGATCACGTTGCCGACCGCGCCAGAGAGCACGAGCGCGAGCGCAATCGCCAAGATCGGCTCGGTCTTCAAACTCACCTTACGCAGCCAAATGACCAGCATCACGCTCACACCAACGGCGAAGATCGTGAAGAACCAGCGCTGCCAACCACCCGCATCGGCCAAGAAACTGAACGCCGCGCCGGGGTTGTGCAAGCGAATGATGTCAAGCCAGAAAAATACGGGCGTGTATTCACCGAGCTCGTAATGTCGCTCGATCCAGCCCTTGGTCCACTGATCGAATATCACCAAGGCGAAAGACAGCGGCAGCCAACGCCAACCGCTTTGCATCCAAGGCACATTGCGCGCGGCACTCTCACTCATGCGTAGCGTCGCTCCTCGCCCGCGGTGGTCACGTTCGTCACGCAGCGATCACATAGCTCCGGATGATCGGCATGCGCGCCAACATCATCTCGTCTATGCCAGCAACGCACGCACTTCGGTGCGCTCGTGGCACGAACGTCGATGATGTACCCATCACCCTCACCCGTCTCAATGACTTTCGCTGAGGAGGTGATCAAGAAAAATCGCAACTCGCTACCGAGCGCACTCAATCTTTGATAGGTCGTACCTGCGCAACGAACTTCCACCTCCGCCTCTAGCGGCGCACCGATATCACCGGCTTCGCGCAGACGCTCAAGCTCGCGGGCCACATCCGCCCGCAGGGACAACAAGGCGTCCCAGTCGATCGAACTCGCAGGTACCGACGGGAATCGATGCCACACGCTGTGGAACACCGACTTCTCTCGAGATCCCGGCAGATAACTCCAAATTTCCTCGGCCGTGAAACTCAGAATCGGGGCGAGCCAGCGAACCATCGCCTCGATGATGTGGAACATCGCCGTCTGCGCTGAACGGCGCGCCGCACTCTTGGCGGGCGTCGTATACAGTCGATCTTTCAGCACATCAAGATAACAGCCGCCGAGATCGACGACACAGAACTGGTGCACTCGCTGATAGATCACGTGGAACTGGTAGTTTCGATACGCGGTGATCACTTCTTCCTGCAATGCTGCAGCGCGACCCACGGCCCAGCGATCGAGCGCCACCATCTGCTCGATCGGCACCATGTCGCTCTTCGGGTCGAAGCTCGCGAGGTTGCCGAGCAGGAAGCGCGCGGTGTTGCGGATGCGGCGATACGAATCGGAGGTGCGCTTCAGGATCTCGTCGGATACGCTCATTTCATTGGCGTAGTCGGTGGCCGATACCCAGAGCCGAAGAACATCGGCGCCCAAGCTCTGCATGACCTTCTGCGGCGCCACGACGTTACCGAGCGACTTGGACATCTTGCGACCCTTGTCGTCGACCGTGAAACCATGCGTCAAAACGCCCTTGTAAGGCGCTCGCTCGTGTAGCGCCTCGGACATCAACAGCGACGAGTGAAACCAACCACGATGTTGATCCGAGCCCTCGAGATAGAGATCGACCGGCCCGGCGATCTCAGGCCTTGCGGCTGCGACGCATTCGAACGAGAGACCCGAGTCGGCCCACACGTCCATCACGTCGTTGACCTTGTCGTAGTCGGCCGCTTCGGAACCGATCAACTCCTCCGGCGCGAGTGCGAACCACGCCTCGATGCCGCCTTGCTCGACGCGATCAGCCACCTGATCGATGAGTTCGAGCGTGCGCGGATGCAACTCGCCCGTGACTTTGTGAACGAACAGCGGAATCGGCACACCCCAGGTACGCTGGCGCGAGATGCACCAGTCGGGACGGTTTTCGATCATGCCCGTGATGCGTTGCTCACCCCAAGCTGGCGTCCAAGCGACCTTTTTGATGTCCTCGAGCGCGTGGGCTCGCAGACCTTTTTGATCCATGCTGATGAACCACTGCGGCGTCGCCCGGAAGATCACCGGCGTCTTGTGACGCCAGCAATGCGGATAACTGTGCTTGAAGGGTACGTGCTGCACGAGACGACCGCTCTCACGCATAAGCGCAATCAGCGCAGCCCCGCCTTCATCAATTTTTTGACCTTCGACGATCGGTGTTCCTGGCAGGAAGCGCCCATCGCCACCGACCGGGTTCTTCACC
>Ga0169931_10002004_pt1 | contig 33457 bp, 29 predicted proteins | sample Kivu_15m_20L_FD_129675 | JGI IMG/M metagenome (GOLD analysis project Ga0169931, IMG submission 129675) | Freshwater microbial communities from Lake Kivu, Western Province, Rwanda to study Microbial Dark Matter (Phase II) - Kivu_15m_20L... | ecosystem: Environmental > Aquatic > Freshwater > Lake...
CCTGTCCGAACCCTCGGCACATCCCCTTCACCCCGCCCGACCGGAACAATCGGAACTCACCCGAACAACGCGACAAAATACAGCACGGTGAACGACGTGAAAAGCACGGTGAGCACGTGGTAGCCGATGGTCATCCACCTCGCGGTGAGATGCGGCTTCACGTCGAACACGGCTTGAAGGACGAGCCGGATTCCCCAGAACGCGGCGCCGTATCCGCAAACGAACTTCGCCAGCCGCGAGCCGGACGCGAGTTCCTCCGCGCACGCCAGACTCGTGACGCCGAGCATGACGATCCCCATCACGACGTACGCGCCGTACGTCCAATACAGTTGCCGGTGCAGCGGAGGCAGCGATGCGAGGTCGCGGCGAAAATTCAGCTTGAACGGCACGAGCGACGACGCGACCAGGATGCCGAGTTGGCCGACCCCAGCGAGTCGGAAGCAGTCCGTGAGGTCCATGATTTCCCTCAGGCGATCACGTCCAGAAACGGGATCACGACGCGTTCGAGAAACGGAATGTGGAACAGTGCGGCGGCGGGCGCCAACAGCACGACGGCCGCGAAGAACCGGTTTGCGACCCCGGCGAGTTTCAGAGCCCGCTCGGCGAGCAGGCCTCCCCCTTGAAGCACGAAGTACAGAGTCGGCCATCCGTACCCGCCGCCTGCGGGCACGGAGATCACCAGATCGTGAACGAGGCCGCTGAACAGGAAGCCGACCGCGAGGCCACCCTTCGCTCCGAGCGAACGCGTCAAGGGGCGAAACAGCAGGTGGAACGTAAGGTCGCGGAAGGCGGTATTCCATCGTCGCCCCCAGAAGTCCGCGAGACTCGAAGCCGCGACCGGCCATCGCATCAACGGCTTCGCCTCGACCCCCGCCGCACGCCAACCGCAACTCAACAGATGGAACACGCCGAAGTGCAGCGTGAAGACGATGCCGACCATTCCGACCCACCCGCGAACAGGGAGCGACTCGCCCGCCAGCCGCGGATAGACTCCCCAAACGAGGACGGTTCCCAGAAGCAACTTCACTCCGGCGAAGGCCCACTCGCGGATTGGCGGCCTCCGTGCGAGCCTGGGGCCCAGAAACGCTCGAGCATCCATCCCCGGCCAGGCGAAGAAGTACGCCGCGTGCCGCCAGAACGGGGCGGGTCGCTTCCCGGCACGCCAGGTCGCCACTTTGCACATCGCGAACAGAGCCGTGGCCAGCCCCCACATGAGGCCCCACGGTGGCCAATCGGCGGGATTCATGCCCCCTCCACCAAAGGAACCGCGAGCCGGAGCCGAGTGTCACACGGCGAATTTTCTCGCGAGTGCCGTTGCGTGTCGCTTCGCGTGGCCTTACCATCTGGGGAGGAATGGACGCCGACCCGTCTCTCTCTTCGCTCGAAGTTGCGGCCCGTTTCCATTCCTCCGGCGATACACGAACGTAGCGCCCGCATGCGTCCCAGTGCGATTCGCTGCACGAGGCACCTTCAAAGGACTGACGCCATGAACGATCCGATCCACGAACCCGCGGATGCCCTGACGGCGAGCCCGTTGCCTCAACTGCGCCGCCTGGTGGTCACGGTGAGCGAGCAGGAAGTGGTCATTACCGGCCGCGTGCCCAGCTTCTACTTCAAGCAACTCGCTCAGGAAGCGGTGAAGCCGACGATCGGCCCGCGGCGCATCCTCAACCGCGTCGAAGTCTGCACGATGGGCTGATCACGATTCCAGCGGCAGCGTGATGCTCCGCTTCTCGCGGTGCGATCGGTAGATCGCCGAGAACAACTCCACGACCGCGCGCCCGTCCGCGCCGCTCACCAACGGCGGCTGCTTCTCCAAGATGGACTTCGCGAAGTCGCGAATCTGTTCCGCGTGATAGTGAACGGTCGCATCCGTCGCCGCGAACGCGGCCCGGTCTTCGGCCTGGAATTCCGAGAGCCTGTGTTCCTCGCCCGGCACCGTCCACAAATCCGTGAGCGGCGGTTCCGAGATGGCGGAGACCCCGGCGATGAACGTTGCCCCGCGATCCGTTTCGACTCCGACCGACGCCCCGTTCGATCCGTGAATGTGGACCTTCGTGTAGATCCCCGGCCGTTGCGACACGCTGCTCACGATCGAGCCGAGCCCGCCGTTCCTGAAGCGGATCGTGGCCACGGCGGTGTCGTCCACCTCGACGTTGGGATGATTCACGTTCGCCCACACCCCGCTGACTTCCGCCGCCGGGCCCAGCAGCCACAGGAGGATGTCCAATTGGTGCGGGGACTGGTTGACGAGAACGCCGCCGCCCTCGGTGTCCCATTTTCCGCGCCACGGGTCCGAGTGGTAGTAGCTCGGCTCGCGCCACGAGTACATGATGAAGACGCCGAGCGATGGCGTGCCGATCTTGCCCGCGTCGATGGCGGCCTTCATCCGGCGAACCGGCTCGAAGAATCGACGCTGGCTGATGACGCCGAGCGTGACTCCGGATTTTTTCGCCGCGGCGAGCATGGCGTCGCAATCGGCGAGGGTCGCGGCCATCGGCTTCTCGACGAGCACGTGAACGCCAGCCTGCGCCGCGAGAATCGCGGGTTCCGCGTGCAGCGGGTGCGGCGTGCCGACGATCACCGCGTCCACCTGCTTCAACATTGCGAGCAGGTCCGTGAACGGACTGACGTCGTACTTCGCGGCGAAGGCCGCGGCACGATCCGCGTTCGCGTCGCAGGCCGCGACGAACCGCGTCTCGGGAACGGTCTTCAACGCCGCCGCGTGAATCGACCCGACCTTCCCGCACCCGACGAGCCCGACTCGAAGCATGGATCATCCTCCACTTCTGGCTTATGAGATCGGCCGCTTTCAAGAAAAATCCCGACGCGCGGCCGGGTCGCATACCAGTATCATGGTGACCGGAACGCGACCCTCAGGGCCCTGAGATGCCGCCGGATATTACCCGACAGATTTTCGCGACCGTGCTGCGGCACGGCCGCCGCGACGGACCATCGGACCGCGAGTTGCTCGCGCGGTTCGCGTCCGACCGTTGCGAAGAGTCGTTCGCCGAACTCGTGCGGAGGCACGGCGCGGTCGTGTTCGCGGTGTGTCGCCGCGTCACCGGCCACCCGCAGGACGCGGAGGACGCGTTTCAAGCGGCGTTCATGGTGCTGGCTCGGCGAGCCGCCCAGATCGCCAAACCCGAACTGCTCGGCAACTGGTTGTACGGCGTGGCGTACCGCACGGCCCTCGAGGCGCGGAACGCTCGCCGGCGGGTCAAGGAGCAGCACCCCGTGTCCGCCATTCCCGAGCCCGCCGCCGCGACCCCGCCGGACGACACGTCCGAACTTCGCGCCGTGATCGACGAGGAACTCGCGAAGTTGCCCGAGAAGTACCGCGCCGCGGTCGTGCTCTGCGATCTCGAAGGGCTGTGCCGGAAGGAAGCGGCGGGTCGGCTGCGGGTGCCGGAAGGCACGCTCTCCAGCCGGCTCGCCCATGCCCGCAAGGTGCTGGCGGGGCGGCTCACGCGCCGCGGCATCACCGCTTCGGCCGCGGCCATCACCGCGACCCTGAGCCGCGAGGCGACCGCCGCCGTTCCCCCGCAACTCGTGATGCACACCGCCCGCGCCGCCGTCAGGTCCCTCGGCGGCGCCCTCGTTCCCACGGACGTGCTCTCCGCCCGCGTCTCGAACCTGACCGATGGAGTGATGAAAGCCATGATCGCGACCCGCCTGAAACTGATGACTGGGGCCGGAATGGTGGCCCTCACGCTGCTTGGGCTTGGCTCCGCGGCCGTGATCGGGCAGAACGCTCCGGCCCGCACCACGCGCGTCGTCGTGGTGCAGGACGAACCCGTGCTCGAGATCGTGGCCGAACCGGCGACTCCGAAGGCGGCGGCCCCGGAGAAGAAGTTTGCCGCCAAGGGCATTGCGGACGAGGACGTGCCGTATGCCGCCGCCCCCGGACAGGCCGTCGTGCGATACGAGGACAGCAAGCTGATCGTGCGGCAACGGGCGAGGTCCGTCGTGGCCGTGCGGGCGGACGCGAACGGGACTCAGGCGTTCAGCTACGAGGTGCGCTCCACCGTGTGCGGCAAGTCGACCGACTCCGCCGATGTGGCGGTCTTCGACATGAAGGGCCACCGCGTGGCGGAGAAGGTGTGGAAGGAGAAGCTGAAGACGGACCAGCACGTGCTGCTGGCGCAGGAAGGCAAGCTGCCCCATCCGCGGGAACTCGCGCTGTTCAAGGACGACACGCTGGTCGTGGTGTTGCCGGTTCACACGACGGACCTCGCTCTGCCGCCGGCGAACGTCGAACAGTTCATGTTTCGCCGTGCGACCACGACTGGCGAACCGGTCGAATCGCTGCCCGCGCCCGGTGTGTTCCTGGGCAAGCCGGCACAGAGCCTGGCTCCCGCTCCGCCGTCGGTTCCCGCCCCACCCAAGTCGCCCGCCGCGACGCGATCGTTCAAGTGACTTCCTCGCGGGAGCGGAGCCCTTCCGCTCCCGCCTCAACTCCCGATGGGAAAAATGCGCGGGAGAGCCGCGTCCTTGCCTTGAAGCCGCTCCCGCCGCGCGACATAATCCCATCTGACCCGAGATCCGAAGACCCCTCCGATCGGCGTGTGATCGTGGACGATATTTTTCTCCCGAGCGGTCGCCTCAGCCCGGACATTCTGGACGAAGCGACGATCCAGGTGCTCCGCGAAGCGCTCGCCCATACCCGTTCCACGAATTGGGACAGCGTTCGCACGCCGCACCTTTTCATGGGGCTGCTCTCGGCGCCGGACTCGAACGTGTACAAGTGGGCGTCGCGGCTCGGGGCGGACATGCCCGGCCTCTTGGATCAATTCCGCGAACTGTTCCTGCAGGAAAACGCCGAGCCCGTGCCGCCGCTGCTTCTGAACCGCGAGTTCCTCTCGGATAACGTCATCCGCCTCCTGCGGGACGCGCACGAACGGGCCTTGGAATACGATCGGGATCAAGTCTCACCGATGGATCTGCTCATCACGCTGTTCACGACTCCGAACAGCATCGTGGCGGAATGCTTCGAACGCATCGGCGTCACCGCCGCGAAACTGACGGAACTCGCCGTTCTCGCCGAGCGCGACTGATCACGCCGCCTCGGTGACCACCTCGCGCATGGCGTCGCGGATGTGGCCGATTTGGGGCACGCTGTTCTGCTCGTACACCTGGCTCATGCCGATGCCGGGGATGTGCTTGCCCATCAGAGTGCGGGGCCGCACCGCAAAATCGTAGAAGTGTTCGTCCACCGCCCGTCGCAGCAGGTGCTCGCCGAAGTTCGTCACTTCCGTGTCCTCGTTCACGATCAGAAGCCTGCCCGTTTTCGCGATGCTCGCCGAGATCATGTTCCAGTCGTACGGGAAGATGCTGCGAAGATCGATCACGTCGAAGGCGTGCCCCTCGCGTCGGAGGTCGTCCGCGGCCTGCACGCAAAGCGGAAGCGTGCGGCCATAGCTGACGACCGTCGCGTCCGTCCCTTCGCGAACGAGGCTGGCCTCGCCGATGAGCACGAGATGTTCCGCGAGGTCGGGCCATTGCGGCCGCCATTCGCTGCGGTCCCCGATGGGGGCGTCGATCAGGCGGCTGAGTTCATCGGGGTCGTTCGGTTCGCCGGGAATGAGGCACTCGCCCTTCACGCGGAGCAGGGCTTTCGGAAGCAGAACGAGAACGGGGTTCGGGTCTTTGATCGCGGCGAGCATCAGGCCATAAGCGTCCAAGGCGTTCGAGGGCATGACGATCTTCCAGCCCGCGAGGCGGCTCGCCCACGATTCGAAGCTGTGCGAGTGGTAGAGGCTGCCGCGGATGCCCGCGCCGTTGGGCGTCATCACCACGATGGGCATGTCGTATCCGCCGGCCGAGGCCCAGCGCTGATTTCCGGCCACCTTCAGCATGTCGAGCGAGTTGAACGCGTAGTCGCAGAACTGAATCTCGCAGACGGGCCGGCCCCCGGCGTAAGCGATGCCCATGGCGGTGCCGAGGATGCCGCGTTCGTCCAGCGGGGAGTTCCACGCGGTGCGAAGTCCCTGTGTGGCTGTGAACACGCCGCCGAGCGGCGGACCCACGTCTTCGCCGAACACGTCGGTGACGCCGAGATGCGTCTCGCCGTAGTGCAGCGCCATGCGAACGGCTTGTACGAGCGTGGCCATGTTCATACCGCGGGGATATAGCTGGACGCGACGGGGAATCGCCAACCCCGTTTCACGAGGAATTCTCGCGGCAATCGAGTCGATTTTCGGCTAAGAGATTTCAATTCCCAGCCGTCCGGGAAGCAGGCCAGTTTGTGCCCGGCCGCAACGACGATCTTCACTTCTTGCTCACCGATCGCGGACTGACCCGGTCGGAGACTCAACCTCGGATAGTGAGCGATACCCATGACCCGATCGCCTTCGACGTTCAGAAACAGAGAATCGAAGTAAACGGGAATGACCAGAACGTTCAAGAAGTAGGATTGAGATTGCTGTTTACGCGAAAGCAGCGTCCGGGGACGGATCCGACGCGCCAATCCAATCTCCCACAGACCGCCGACCGTTCGCTCCTGGATGACGACAGCATGGCTCGCTCGGACAGCGTCAATGACCTCTGAAGCGGGGGTGTTCGACAACCATTCCGAATCGGCATCTTCCCGAACTCCACCCCGGAGCCGGTCCAGAAGTTCGTCGAGCGAGGTGACGCGACTTGTCATCTTCAGGGGCTTTCGGGCTTGGCTTCCACTCGCTGAACCGAACCGTCGGGCAGGCGAAAGTAATGGAGTTCAAAGATCACTCCGTCGATCGTTCGGTACAAGTCGTAGTGCTTGCGTGTGCCTGGAGGCGCTTGGGGCGAGTTCGCCGGCGCCGGGCTTCCCGCTTTGGGACCCACGAAAATCCATGAGTCGGGAAGGCCATACTCGATGATCGCATCTTCGTGGACGAAGTCCAGCGGATCATCGGCAGGCGGTATCACTGAACTTCTCTTCAGTTCAATCGCGACATCGGCAGCCCCGTATAGTCTCCGGGGTAGACCGCGTCCACGTCGCTGGCCGCGTAGGTGAAGCGGGGCACGTCCTCGGGGACGGGCGTCGGCTCGCGCATGGCGGCGACCACGGCCGCGTCGATCTCCGCCTTCGCCTCCTCCTTCATCTGGCGGACCGTGCCCACATCGATGGCGCGGTCGTCGATCAGCTTCTGTTCGAACCGGGCGAGCGTGTCCGTCTCACTCCAGTCCCGTTGAGCCCCGCTGGACGACGAATGCCCGTTCAAGCGGCTCACCATCGCCTCCAGGAGGAACGGCTTCCGCTCGCGGCGGCAGTACCGCATGGCTCGGTCCATCGCGTGCCACATCGCGATCGGATCGTTTCCGTCCACTTGGGCGTTCTCGATGCCGTACGGGATCGCGCGATCGGCCACGGTTCGCTTCGCGTTCACCTCGCTCATGTCGGTCGAGATCGCGAAGCGGTTGTTCGTCACCAGCATGAGCACGGGAAGTTCCTGGCCGGGGCGGGTGCTCCAGTTCAGGCACGATTCGAAGTCCCCTTCCGCGGTGCCGCCCTCGCCGCCGACCACGATGGTGATGCCTTCGCCGCCGTGCCGCTTCTGCATGAGCGCGGTGCCGGGGGCCATCGTGAACTGCACTTCGATCACGCTGGTGACCGGCACGACGTTCCAATCGCGGATGCAGTAGTGGCCGACGAAGTTTCGGCCGCGGGAGTGCGGATCGGTGCCGCGCATGCCGAGTTGGCGGATGTGATCGATCGGGGGCATCCCCATCGCGAGCATCACGCCGGCATTGCGGTAGTGCAGGTGGAGATAGTCGAAGGCGGGGCCGAATCCGCGATGCACCTGAAGCCCGAGACAGACGTTGAACGCCTCTTCACCCGGGCCGCCGATCCAGAAGTAGGCCTCGCCGGACTTCGACATTTTGATGGCCCGCTCCTCCAGGGCGCGGGTGCGGACCATCTGGCGGAAGATCGTGAGGGCCAGTTCGACGGAAATGGTCTCGCGAGCGTTGCGGATCGCCGCGACGTTGGGAACGGTGGCCGACCGTCCCCGCCGCCGCGACCCGCTTGCGACCTCGTCCGAGGCCTCGTCGTTCACGTCCGGCATCATGCGCTCCAGGAATGTCGCGGAGAATCCGATGCTGCCTGCATTATAGAGCAGCCCGCGCGTTCGTGTCGGGGAGTGTCCGATTCCCGGCGAGAGAAGACAAGACGTAAAATCCGACCGCCACGCACAACAGGTACTGAAAGCCGAGCACGACGGACGCATTTTCGGCAATCCCGCCCAAAAGCGCCCCGGCCACGTTCGCGCCGAAGACCCGGTCCGGCCGCGAGCTCCGGGCGAAGCTCGTCGTGAAAATCACGCCGGCGAACGCGATCGGAGCGAACACCAGCACGCAGGACAACGCGATCTGCACCGGTTCGCTCAGCCCGAGGAACGTGTTCAACGGAATCGCGATACCGAGGCCCGCGGCGAGGAACAAGCCGATGTAGTAGGGCTCGAGGCGGGTCGGCTTGAACCTCGCGACGAACAGCGTCCCGGCGAGGCTCATCACGAGAATCGCCGCGAACACCACCGTGTTCACCATCCACGTGCTGCCGAAGAGCAGAGCCATCTGCACGACGGCTTTCGTTTCGACGAGCATGAACCCGGCGCCGAGGAAGAAGCTCCGAAGCGTGAGGCCGAGGTCGCGCGGGGCTCCGGTCTCCGATTCGCCCCGCGGTCGGAACAGGAACCACAGCACGAACGAGAGCCCGATCATCAGCCCCATGCCGCGCCAGGTGACCAGCGGGATCCCCGGCTCTCGCACATACAGGAACGGCCAGTCGTCCGTCGCGATCGGCAGCGACCCGAGGTCCTCGACGTCCGCGAGTTGAATCGTCACCGCGTCTCGCGGGGTCCATTGCGGGTTGAGCGACCCGCTGTCCGGCGGGCTGGGAGTGCGGTCCGTGCGCGGATCGTGGCGGAAGCCGTTCGGCGTGTTCGTCGGGTGCGGCGGGCGATCACCGTGCAGCCGATACGGCGACTCGCGGAATCCGGCGCGAAGCGGCTCGAGAACGTCCTTCGAGCCGGAAAGGAAGATCGTGAACGCGTCCAGTTCGCTGTCGCCTCGCTTGATGGCGGTCACGGGTTTGTCGGTCAGCACGAACACGGCCGGCGGAACTCCGAAGACCCGCTTCAACTCCTCGTTCAATCGGCAGGCGAGCCAGCCGTGGCGGAAGAAGTTGTACACCGCGCACGTTCCGCTCGGCTTCAAGACGCGGCGGGCGTCCTGGAACGATTCCAGCGTGAAGAGGTAGCTCTCGAGCCGCATGTTCCCGGAGCCGAGTTGCAGCACCAGCGAATCCACGAGCGCGAAGATCACAAGGTCGTACGTTTCCGCCGGCGAGCGGCGGAGGAAGTTGCGGCCGTCGTTCAGATGCACGCGCACCCGCGGATCGGAGTACGGCTGATCCGGGTGCTGCTGCGCGCCGATGCGTTGGATGACCGGATCGATCTCGACCGCGTCCACGGTCGCGTCCGCGGGAAGCCACTGCAGCGCCCGCGCGACGTCGTTGCCGCTTCCGGCCCCGATGATGAGCACGCGCTTGAAGGGAGCCCAAGCCGGTTTGCCGTCCGCGGCGAGATCGCGTTGAAACAGATAGGGCAGGGCGTAGTTCGAGTACGGCGTCCACGGCACACGGCTGCGCGGCTCGATGATCTGATGCCCCACCAAGTTCGTCCCGATTTCCCGAGTCGCTTCGTGGTAATCGATGCGGTAGTACGGCGACCAGTTCACCACGCGGCTGTGAACCCGGAAGAAGCCGGACGTGATCCCCGCGAGAATCACCATCGCGAGCAGGGCGAGCGCCGTGGTGCGTCGCGAGGGCGAGCCGCCCTCCGCGGGCGGGCCGAGCAACATCTTCGCCAGCACGGCGCCGATCGCGCCGAACCACACGATCGGCGGCAACTCCAAATACGAACACGCGGCGAAGCTCGCGATTCCCGCGAGGCTGCCCAGCAGGTTCATCGCGTACGCGCCGACCCGGCTCGGCATCCGGTTGAACGCCCGGCCCATCTCCTGACCCGGGCCCACCAGAATCGTGCCGATCAGCAGAAAGAATGCCCCCGCGAGGATCTCGACCGGCATGCGGAACGGCAGGTCGAGCGTGTCTCCGGCCTCCGCGCCGAAGAAGATCACGTCCGGATTCGAACGGTCCCCGATGGCGACCATCTGCATCAGGCGGACACGGTTGTTCTCGACGACGAGGCCGACGACGAGGCCGAGCACGATCCAGAACGGCGTGCGCTTCAGGTACCGCGTCGGGTTCCGAGCCGCGAGGCACCCCACGGACATCCCGACGAACGCCGCCAGCAGCACGATGTTCGTGAAGAACGTGAGGAACATCACGTGCGAGGGGAACCAGCGAATGCACGCGAGTTCAAGAAAGAGCACGAGCCAGGAGACGAGAAACAAATCGAAAGCGGGTCGTTCGCGCATGTCGGGTTGGTTCAAGTGTGTTCGGCGAATCCGCAAGCGGTCAACAGACCGCATGCGGTTTCGCCCGATTCAGGCTACAGGTCAATCACGCGTTGGAGCCGATCAGGTCCCAGCCCTTGCGGTACTCGCGGCGGATGAGCTTGGCGGCTTCGGGCAGGTCGGTGGCCTTGCAGGCTTCGCCGTCCCACGTGAACGGCTTGCCGGTACGGATGGCCACGTTCCCAAGCAGGAACGCCGCAGTGAGCAAGCCCGCGTAGTCGAAGTTGGAGAGCGCCAGTTCCGGCTTTCCGGCCTTGATCGCGTCCACCCATTCCTTCTTCTGGCCGCGGTCGCCGCCGTTGTTGCTCTTGAACGACTCGAGCTTGCTGCCGTTGTTCGCGACGTCGCCGGTGGAGAAGAACACCTCCGCGCCGTAATCGTCCGGCGAGTAGGCGATGCCCTTGGACCCGACGAGGATCGAGCCTGAGTCCACGAGGTTCTTGCGACGCGCGTCCAGAGCCACGGCCTTGGCCACGAGTTCGCTCGGCGGCAGCACCTTCTTGCCGTCCTTCTTCCCCTCGTACCAGTGAAGCGTGGCGGCAGGCAGATCCCCGCGGCTGGGGAAGTCGATCTTCACCTGAGCCCACGCGGGGCAGGTTTCGTCGTTGACGCCGCCGGCCTCGGCGGACACCTTCGTGGGGTGGCCGAGCTTCAGGGCCATGAACGCCATGTTGGCGGTGTGGCAAGCCATGTCGCCGATGGCGCCGGTGCCGAAGTCCCACCAGCCGCGCCAGTTGAAGTCGTGGTACGTGGCGCGCTTCCGCTTCGGATCCACGTTGCCGTGCGAGTAGGGGCGGAACGGGGCGGTGCCGAGCCACGCTTCCCAGTCCAGATACTTCGGCACGTCCGTTTCCTTGGGCCGCGCCGTGACGCCGGGGGCTTGCGGCCACACCGGGCGGTTCGTCCACACGTGGATTTCCTTGATCTCACCGAGGACTCCGGCGCGAACCATCTCCACGGCCTTGCGGAGGCCGTTGGCCGCGGTGCCCTGGTTTCCCATCTGCGTGCAGACGCCGTACTTCTTCGCGTCCGTCCGCATCAGGTGCGCTTCGTACACGTCGTGCGTGAGCGGCTTCTGGCAGTACACGTGCTTCTTGTTGCGGATCGCGAGCAGGCTGGCGACGGCATGGTTGTGGTCCGGGGTCGAAACCGTGAACGCGTCGATGTTCTTGAGCAGGCTGGCATTGTCGAAGAGCTTGCGGAAGTCGGAGAAGGTCTTGGCTTCGGGCCACTTCTTGGCTTTGGCGCCGAGGTAGTCCGAGTCGACGTCGCAGAGCGCGGCGACGTCCATGAACGCGGCGGCGTCGTCGATGTCCGAGGAGCCTTTGCCGCCGACGCCGATGCCGGCGACGCGGAGCTTCTCGTTCGCGCCTTCGATACGGGCGGCGGACAAAGCGGGACCGGTGTACAGGTAGCCGAGCGAAGCGGCGGAAGCGGCCAACGCCTGGCGGCGAGTCACGCGACGACTCATGGAGAGGCTCCAGTTCGGGGTGAGGGGTTGGGGCGTAGTGTATGCCCACGAAAGGCCCCGGCTACGGCTCTCGGGCGGCTCCCGGGCGTCCGTGTGGTCGGTGTCAAAGCGGCAGGCGAGCTGAAAACGCGCCGCGCAATCTTGGCAGCAACGGGATGTGGCCGCGGGCGGCCGTCGCCACAAACCGCCATTATCACGCCACTTCCGATTCCTGACGGCGCTGGGCACGGAGATTGCTTCCACGTGAAGCGACGCACAGGAGAGACCGCAATGGGGCTCAAGCCGATCGGCGACCGCATCATCGTTCGCCGCGAATCCGCCGAGGAAAAGACCGCCGGCGGCATCCTCCTGCCCGATACCGCGAAGAACAAGCCGCAACGCGGCGAAGTCATCGCCGTCGGCCCCGGCAAGATGAACGACGACGGCTCGCGGTCCGCCATGCAACTGAAGATCGGCGACAAGGTGCTCTTCACCTCGTGGGCCGGCAACGAGTTCGAGGACAGGAAGAGCAGCGGCGAGATCCTCGTCATGCACGAAGCCGACGTGCTCTGCGTGATCGAATAATCCAAGCCTGCCGGCGGCCGTCGGCGGGCTTTCGCACACAGTCAAGATCACTCCCAACTGGAGAAGCTGAAGATGTCCGCCAAGCAGATCGCGTTCGACCAGGAAGCCCGCGATGCCATGAAGAAGGGCATCACGAAGCTGGCCCGCGCCGTGAAGGTGACGCTCGGGCCGAAGGGCCGCAACGTCATCATTCAGAAATCGTTCGGCAGCCCGACCGTGACCAAGGACGGCGTCACCGTCGCCAAGGAAATCGACCTGCCGGATCACTACGAGAACATGGGCGCCCGCATGGTGAAGGAGGTCGCCTCGAAGACCTCCGACGTGGCGGGCGACGGCACCACCACCGCCACCGTGCTCGCCGAAGCGATCTTCAACGAAGGCCTCAAGGCCGTCGTCGCCGGCACCAACCCGATGCTCATGAAGCGCGGCATGGAGAAGGCCGTCGAAGAGATCGTGGCCAAAGTGAAGGCTGCGGCCATCCCGGTGAAGGGCAAGGAAGACCTGAAGAACGTCGCCACCGTGGCCGCCAACGGCGACTCCGTCATCGGCGGGATCATCGCCGAGGCCATGGACAAGGTCGGCAAGGACGGCGTCATCACCGTCGAAGAAGCCAAGACCATCGAGACCGGCCACGAGTTCGTCGAAGGCATGCAGTTCGACCGCGGTTACCTCTCGCCGTACTTCGTCAACAACGCCGAGACGATGGAGTGCGAACTCGAAGACGCCTACATCCTCGTGTACGAGAAGAAGGTCTCCGCGAACCGCGACCTCGTCCCGGTTCTCGAGAAGGTCCTTCAGCAAGGCAAGCCGCTCCTCATCATCGCCGAAGAAGTCGAAGGTGAGGCTCTCGCCACGTTGGTGGTCAACGTCATCCGCTCGAACGGCACCTTCAAGGTGTGCGCCGTGAAGGCCCCCGGCTACGGCGACCGCCGCAAGGCCATGCTCCAGGACATCGCCATTCTCACCGGCGGCGAAGCGATCTTCGAGGATCTCGGCGTCAAGCTCGAGACCGTGACCCTGAACCAACTCGGCCGCTGCAAGAAGATCAAGGTGGACAAGGACAACACCACCGTGATCGAAGGCGCCGGCAAGAAGGACGCGATCAAGGCCCGCATCGCCAGCATCCAGAAGGAACTGGACAAGAGCACCAGCGACTACGACAAGGAGAAGCTCAGCGAGCGGATCGCGAAGCTCTCCGGCGGCGTGGCCAAGATCAACGTCGGCGGCGCGACCGAGAGCGAAGTGAAGGAAAAGAAGATGCGCGTCGAGGACGCGATGCACGCGACCAAGGCCGCCCACCAGGAAGGCATCCTCCCCGGCGGCGGCGTCGCCCTGCTTCGCGCCAGCGAAGGCCTCAAGTCGCCGGAGTCGCTCACGGACGACGAGAAGGTCGGGTACAACATCATCGTTCGCGCCTGCCGCGCCCCGATCAAGCAGATTGTGGAGAACGCCGGCGAGAACGGCGACGTCGTGGCCAAGGACGTGCTCGCCAAGAAGGACAAGAACTACGGGTACGACGCTCGTGCGGGAGAATACTGCGACCTCGTGGCCAAGGGCATCATCGACCCGGCCAAGGTGGTTCGCTCCGCTCTCCAAAACGCGGCCAGCGTCTCGACCCTGCTCCTGACCTCGGACGCGCTCATCGCCGAAGAGCAGAAGAAGGACGACAAGAAGGGCGGCGGCGACTACGAAGACCTCGACTGATCGCCGCGACAGGTTGAAACGCGAAACCCACCCGCGAACCGGGTGGGTTTTTGCTTGCGTCGCGAGACCCGTTTGCGGGTTCGCCTCACGCCGAGCGGCGTTCCGATCGGGAGTCGCGAGTCGCGAGCGGGAAGCTCAGGACGAAGCGAGTCGGGCCTTCGGCCTCCGCGACATGGCGGAGAGCGCCACCGTTGCGGTGGGTGAGGCGCCAGGCGGTGGGGAGCCCCAAGCCGCGGCCGCGGCCCGCGGCGCGACCGCTGTAGAACGGGTCGAAGGCGTGATCGGCGTCGCGACCGCTGAGCCCCGGCCCCGAGTCGTCCACTTCGAAATAGATGGTCTCGATCTGACGGGCCGAAGCGAGCCGCACCCAGCCGCCCGCTCCCGCCGCTTCGATCCCGTTCCGCACCACGGCCGCGAGAGCCGCCTTCACTTGCCGAGGATCTGCGTGCAGTCGCGAATCGGCGGCGCCGTTCACCAGTTCCAGCCGCACGCCGCGTTCTTCCGCCAGCGGCAGCAGTTCGCGATAGACCTCGCTCGCCACCGTGAGCGCGAGAGGCGTTTCGGGTTCGGCCTTCGGCGGGCGGGCGAACTGCATCAACTCGCGGAGGATCCCGCTGATCCGCTGCGATTGCCGCACGATGGCGCGGAGCGAATCGGCTCGGTCGTCGTCCTGCTCGGTGCGGAGCAGGCGTTGGGCATGTCCGGAGATCGCGGTCAGAGGATTGTTGATTTCGTGCCCCGCTCCGGCGGCGAACTCGGCGAGCGCGGCGATTTTCGCGTTCTGAAGTTTGGCGCCTTCGCGGTCCGCGAGTTCCTCGGCGGCGCGATGCAGATCGTCGATCCGCTCTTCGAGCCGCATCACGAGCGAGGCGCCGTTGCGACGGCGGGATTGCCCCGCGGCACGAAGCAGGTTGGCGATCAGCGGCACACGATGCGGGTTGGAGTCGAGGCCCACTTCCGACGAGCCGAGGTGTTCCGCTCCGCCGGGATGAACCCGGGGGCTCGTCCAATCCGCCATGTCCGCTTCAAGATGGGAGGCGAGTCGAGCGGTGTCGCAGCGGGCGGTGAGGCCGAGATCCGCGATTTCGTCTTCGGCGGCACGCACGGCGAGGCCCACGATCGCGAAGAGGTCCAAATCCGTTCCGATCGTCGCGACCGCGTCCAAGGGCTGATTCAGTTGTCCGACGATGTTCGCGAGCCACTCGGGCAATCGCCAGCGGGCGGCGAGGCGGCGAGCGATGGCGTCGGCATCGAGTTCCCAGTTGAGGACCGAGTCCGCGGCGGTTTCGTCGACCGCAAGGGCCGCGAACCACCCGAGCGGGGCGAGGCGTGCGGCCGTCTCGGCGGCTTCGGGGTGAACGCGACCCGTCCGTTCGGCGAGTTCCCGCGCCGCCGCCGCCGCACGGTTCGAAACGGCGTTCACGGTGCGGATCATCGGCGAGTTCGGATTCAGCCAGCCGTCCGAAGTCGCGGCGAGATACGCGGCGGCGATCTCGGGCAGAGTCGCCGAGTGAAGTTTGTCGTTGGGATGAACGAAAGGCGACCCCGCTTCGCCGAGCGCGAAGCGGACGAGAAAGACGAACGACGCGGGATCGGCGGACGCGAAGTCGGAGAGGCTCGCCGGCGATTCGGCGAGCCTCACCAAGCTGTCCGTATTGGGGCAGAGCCACGGCAATTCGACCGCGGCTCGCCCCACCGCCTTCCCTGGCACGGCATTCCTCCGAGCCCCGCTCACGCGTCGGGCTGGTGTTGGATCACGCCAGCACGGGCGTTTCCATGTCGAGTTGCACGCACATCTTCTCGATCAGCACGTCCACGTCGAACGGCTTGCCGAGGAAATCGTCCGCGCCCGCGAGTTTCAGTTCCTGAATCTTGTCGTCTTCGATCATGCCCGAGATGCACACGATGCGAACATCTTCCATCGAGGGATCGGCCCGCACCCGGTGGCAGACTTCCTTACCGTTAATATCCGGAAGCATGACGTCCAGCACGAGCAGGTCCGGGCGGTACTCCTTCACCATCATGCCCGCGTCGAACCCGTTGGTGGCGATCCGCACTTCGAAGCGGCCGTCGTCCAGTAGAGCGCGGTTGATGGTGTCGACGACTTCCGGATCGTCGTCCACGAGCAGCACTTTGCGCTTGCCGCTCTCGAGCGCGTCCGTCGGGATGTTGTTGTCCCGCATGAACTTGTACAGCGCTTCTCGCGGGATGCGCCGGAACTTCGAGCCCGGCACGCGGAAGCCCTTCAACTGACCGTTGTCGAAGCAGCGGATGATGGTTTGCTGCGAAACCTTGCAAATCTTGGCCGCTTCGCCCGTCGTGAACACCGTCTTCATACGTCGTCCTGCCTGGCCGGTGATCCGGCTCGCATGAAGGAGGTCCGTGCGTCGCGGCGACCGAGCCGGGGCAACTGGACCGGGACCCGTCCTGTCCGTTTGGTGGGGAAGTGGCGATCGGGAGAATTGACGCGGGGGATGCGCCGTCGGTCGCGAGAAACAATCCGGAAGAGTCCACTCCTGCTTCCGTGCCGTTCCATTCGCCTTCGGCAATCCTTACCGCATCGACTCGTGCTTGCCCGTCCGTTCAACTTCCGCCGTCTTGCCGGCTCGGCTCCAGCTTCAATCGGCGACCCAGCCTTCGCAAGTCCTCTCATTTTGCCAGATTCCCGCGTGGGGGAAAGGGCAAGATGGGCAACTTTGCGGAAGCGAGCCGCCGCCGGGCTGAAATCCCGCCGGCCGCGCGAGGGAACTCCGTTCCGTCGCGGCATGCTCGTCCAGGCCCCGCGGGCCTGTCCCTTCGCCGAGTCGTCAGGCTTGCCTGAGTTCCCCGTCGCGGGCAGACCCCGCATAGCGACTCATTCCAGATAAAACAACAGCACTGCGAGGTCCGCCGGGGTGATGCCGCTGATGCGGCTCGCCTGGCCGACGCTGCCGGGTCGAATCCGGTGCAGCTTCTCGCGTGCCTCGTGCCGGAGCTGCGGGATCGCGCTGAAGTCGAAAGCGCTCGGAATCCGCTTGTTTTCCAGCCTCTGGAAGCGTTCCACCTCCGCGGCCTGCCGACCGATGTACCCGCTGTACTTGGCTTCAAGAACCACCTGTTCCACCACGGCGGGCCGAACGTCCCAAGCTCGCAGCGCGGGCTTTCGTTCGCAAAGATTCGCCCAGTTCACCTCGGTTCTCCGAAGCCAGGTTTCGAGCGAATCCCCCTCGCTCTTCGAAGACTTCAACTCGGCCTGAAGCTCCCCGATGGCGCGTTCCTTCTCTTCGAAGCGAGACCACGCGGCGTCGTTCACCGATCCGATGCGGCGGCCGAGCGGCGTGAGGCGACGATCCGCGTTGTCGTGGCGCAACAGCAGCCGGTACTCGGCCCGCGAGGTGAACATGCGGTAAGGCTCGTCCACGCCCTTCGTCACGAGGTCGTCGACGAGAACGCCGATGTACGCCTGGCTGCGATCGAGAATGAACGGCGGCTCGCCCTTCAGCTTGATGGCCGCGTTCAACCCGGCCATGAGCCCTTGGGCCGCGGCTTCCTCGTATCCGGTGGTGCCGTTGATCTGGCCCGCGAAGTAAAGCCCGGCGACGGGCTTGGTTTCGAGGGTCGGGTGAAGCTGCGTCGGCGGGGCGTAATCGTACTCGACAGCGTATCCCCAACGCATCACTTCCGCGTTCTCCAGGCCGGGGATGAGCTTGAGCATCGCGTGCTGCACGTCCTTGGGCAGGCTGGTGCTGATCCCGTTGCAGTAGTACTCGAGCGTGTTCAGGCCTTCCGGCTCGAGGAAGATCAGGTGCGAGTCCTTCTCGGCGAAGCGAACGACTTTGTCTTCGATGCTCGGGCAGTAGCGCGGGCCGCGTCCTTCGATCTGCCCCGAGTACATCGGCGCTCGATCAAGGTTCGCGCGGATGACATCATGAACCGCGGCGTTCGTCGTCGTGGAATGGCAGGCGATCTGGGGAATCGTGATCGTCTCGGTGCCGAAGCTGAACGGTCGCGGCGGATCGTCGCCGGGTTGGAGTTCGCACTTGGTGAAGTCGATGGTGCGGCCATTGAGCCGGCACGGCGTGCCGGTCTTGAACCGGGCCAGTTGGAAGCCCGCCGCCGCGAGGCTGTCGCTCATCCCTTCCGCGGAGTTGTCCCCGGCGCGGCCGCCGACGGTCTTGGCTTCCCCCGTGTGCATGATCGCTTTGAGAAAGGTGCCCGTGGTGAGGATCACGGCGGGTGCCAGGTAGCGCGTGTCGCCTCGGGCAACAACCCCCACGACACGTCGGGCGAAACCGCAAGCGGTCTCTCCGCCGCTTGCGGTTTTAACGAGAGATTCCAACAGGATTCCTTCCACCAGTTCTTGTCGCAGAGTGAGGTTCGGTTGTTCCTCCACCCAGCGTTTCATGGTGAATTGGTAGAGCTTCTTGTCGCACTGAGCGCGGGGCGAGTGCATCGCCGGGCCCTTGCTCGCGTTCAGCATGCGGAACTGAATGCCGCTGGCGTCCGTGCAGCGCCCCATGACGCCGCCGAGGGCGTCGATCTCGCGAACGATCTGCCCCTTGGCGACTCCGCCGATGGCGGGGTTGCAACTCATCTGGGCGACGGCGTCCGCATTCATGGTGAGCAGGCACGTGCGGGCCCCGAGCCGCGCCGCCGCCATCGCCGCCTCGACACCCGCGTGCCCGGCCCCGACCACGATCACATCAAAGGAGAAAGAAAGCGACATGGTTATTTCGTCTTGCTCGGAAGGTAAAGGCGTCCCGTTCCGAGAACGGATTCGGGGCTCCGCTCGAGGTCGAATAGATACTCGATCAGCGAGATACCCGAGGCGAGTGCGTAGTCCGAGTCGTTCAGAATCCGATCGGCGTCCGCGAGCGTAAATGCAGGGAGATCGGCCGGGGTGCCGTCGCGAATCGCGGCCTCGAGTGAGTTTTCGTCCTCGTGGTTCCGGTTCGCCGTGATCAATGAGTAGCCGCGCGACTGGCAGAGATTCCAGAGTGTCCGATCATCCGTCGAATCGGAAATGCCCCACGAACGACAAGAATCGACCGTGAGCGCAAGCTTCTTCCACACATCGACGTACCCGGCGGAGATCAGGACATCGATGATCCTCGTCACATGGCCCTCGACGTTGTGATCGGCCAGAAGCCCGTTCATTACGCGACTCCGACCGAACTTCGCGACTCGTACCACACTTGGAATTCCGCAAGCAACGACTTCATTCCCTCATCGCCGTTGTCGCCGAGAAGTCGTCGCTCGTTGAGCCAGTCCCGGAAGTGGTCCAGTCTCTCGCGATTCCACCAGAACCGTGCCTGAAACTCGGGCCTCGCTTGCTCCGCCATTCCCTTTCGGAACCGTTCCTCGATCTTCTCGTGCTGAGCCATCACGTCCGCGTAGTGGGCGAGGAAGTACGCCCGCATCGCCGCGACCTGCTCCACGGTGATGCAATTGGCTTCGGCGATGCCCGCCTCCGTCCACACGGGCTTCAAGAAATACGGCACCAAGTTGTAAATCGTGATTCGGGTGCCGATCAGTTCCGGCCCGCGGCCGCGGTCGTGAATCAGGGGATGGTCCATGGCGTTTCCTCGATTCCTTCCATGATACCAGTTGGCCGAACGGAACCGGTCGATTGAAATCCGACTCGCCAACTGGTACTTTGCCGCTGGTCTTGTCATTGGAGAATCGCACATGAAGGCGAGTGGTGCGCTGCTCTACGCATTTGTCGGCATCCTGCTGCTTGGTGTCGCATGTTGCGCGGGGTTCTATACCGTCATCGAGGCTCGCAACCCGAAGTCGGAAGCTTGGGAACCGATCGCGGGCGGAGTGGGCGCTGGTGTCGCTCTGCTGTTGGGGGCGGGATGTTTTTGGCGAGTGATAAACGGATCGCGGCAGAAAAAAGAGGCTTCGGCGGCCAGCAATCTCAAATGTCCCAAGTGCGGTGCACGCACGATCACCCGGCTGGCTCCGGATCGGGTGTCCCCGTTCCCGGCGTACAAGTGCGAGGCCTGCGAGGTCCAACTGACGACGAAGCCGGCGCAGTTGGCGCATGCTCTGATCGGAGTGGCGGGTGTGGCGTTGGTCGCATTCGCCTGTTACCAACTCGTAAGCGGGCAAGCCAAGCGGGTGCGGGGCGGCGGGACGCTCGTGCTCGGGATAATTGTTGTCCAGTATTGCTTCCGCACAATGTTCCTGCCCGCGGTGAAGCGTGCTGAAGAGGCAGACGAGCAAGCATCACCTCCGTGATCCGATTATCCGAGGGGGTGTAGCCGAAGGTTCTGTGGTCTCGCTTCCGCAGACCTCACCCCAAACCCCTCCCCGAAACGGGGGAGGGGCTAGAGATTCGGGGTCTTGTTTCCCTCCCCGCTTCGGGGTTCCGAGCAACGCCAATTCCCAAGAGATCCGGTTACACCCGTCCGAACTGATTCGTCTTTTCCCATTCCCGCGAACTTGCTACAACCCCCACGGCGACTCGAACCGGGAAGGATCCCCCGTGTACAAGCTGCTTCTCTGCCTGCGTTACCTCCAGACGCGATACCTCGCGTTCATCTGCATCGTTTCGGTCATGCTCGGCGTCGCCACGCTCATCGTCGTCAACTCCGTGATGAGCGGCTTCTCCACCAAACTCAAAGATCGCCTGCACGGCATCCTCTCGGATGTGGTCGTGGACACGGCGCGCATGGACGGCTTCGTGAAGACGGACAAGGCCGGCTACCCGATCGTCGATCCGGCGACCGGGCTGCCCGTACCGCTCTCGCCCGAGGAGATTCGCGCCGCGATTCAGGCCAGCCCCGTGGCGGATCGCATCGCGGCGATCACGGCCACCATCGAAGTCTTTGCGATTCTCCAGTTCGAATATCGCGGGCAAATGCTGACCAAGCCCGTCCGCGTCATCGCCATCGACCCCGCGAGCCGGGCCGCCGTCGGCGGGTTCACGGAATACCTCGTGCGGCAGAACGGGGCCGCGGAACCGAGCTTCGAACTGACTCCCGAGGCCCAACAACGGCTCGACTGGAAGAAGAAACTCCACGAGAAGAACGAGCCGCTCAAGCTGCCGACGCTGCCCGGCGCCTTGCCCGAACCGGACATGAAGACCGGAGTGCCCGCCGCGGACGCCAAGCCCGCCGGCATCATTCCGGGGTTCACCATCGCTCACATGCGGTTCCGCAACGACGCGGGCCAACCGGTCGAGGAGGCGGTGCTCAAGCCGGGCGACGACGTGACCCTGACCACCGTCGGCGGCGCGGACTTCAAGCCCGTCTGGGGAACGTTCGTCGTCGCCGATTACATCAAGACGGAGATGAGCGAGTACGATCAGGGCATCGTGTACGTGCCGCTCGATTACTTCCAGAAGATTCGCGGCATGAACGGTCGCTGCACCTCGATCCAACTCAAGCTGAAGAACTACGACAAGGACAAGGCCGCGGTGACGGACGAACTGCGGAAGATCTTCATCCCCGAATCGGGGACGGAAGTGGCCACGTGGGAAGAGCGACAGGGGCCGCTGCTCGCCGCGATCGACGTCGAACGCGGCATCCTGAATCTGTTGCTCTTCATGATCGTCGGCGTCGCCGGGTTCAGCATCCTCGCGATCTTCACGATGATCGTGTCCGAGAAGTACCGGGACATCGGCATTCTGAAGTCGCTGGGCGCGTCGAGCCGCGGCGTGCTCGCGATCTTCCTCGGATACGGGCTCCTGCTCGGGACGGTGGGGTGCGCGTTCGGCACCGCTCTCGGGTTGTGGTTCACCCGCAACATCAACGAAATCGAAATGCAACTCACGAAGCTTACCGGCACGGCGGTCTTCCCGCGAGACGTGTACTACTTCAAGGAAATCCCGACGAACGTGGACCCGCTTGGCGTGGCGGCGGTGAACGCCGGAGCGCTCCTGATCGCGGTCGTGTTCAGCCTGCTGCCCGCATGGCGCGCCTCGCGTTTGCACCCGGTTCGCGCTCTGCGATTCGAGTGATCCCGAGCGGGGGGCGTCAGCCCTCCGTGGCTCCACGCGTTCGACCACGATTATTCGACCACGACATCGACTACGATTATTCGACCACGACATCGACAACACGGGGGACTGACGTCCCCCGCTCAGGATTCCGAAATGCTGCGAGCCGAAAACCTCTGCAAGACGTATCACCGCCACGCGGTGAAGGTGCCGGTGCTCCAGGGGCTGAACCTCGAGGTTCGCACCGGCGAGTTCCTCAGCATCGTCGGCGCGTCGGGATCCGGAAAAAGCACCTTCCTTCACCTGCTCGGCACCCTCGACGAACCGGACTCCGGCTCGATCTGGCTCGACGATGCCCGCATCGACAACCTCCCCGCCAAGAAACGCGAAGAACTCCGCAACCGCACCTTCGGCTACATCTTCCAGTTCTACCACCTGCTCCCGGAACTCACGACGCTGCACAACGTGCTCATGCCCGCGTACATCGCGCACGGCACGTGGGACTGGTTCAAGACGCGCGGCAAATGGAAGAAACGGGCCGAGGAACTGCTCGATCGCGTCGGCCTGAGCCATCGGTTGAAGCATCGTCCGCGAGAACTCTCCGGCGGCGAGATGCAGCGGGCCGCGGTCGCTCGCGCGCTCCTCATGAACCCCCGCGTTCTCCTCGCGGACGAACCCACCGGCAATCTCGACGCGGCCACCGGCGGCGAGATCGTCCGCCTCCTCCGCGACATCAATCGGGATGAAGGCGTCACCATCGTGATGGTCACGCACAACCTCGAGATCGTCTCGGCCACGGATCGCGTGGTGAAGATGTGCGGTGGCGTGGTGACGGACGACACCAAAAGATTCCTCCCGCGACCCGAACTGATGGCCGTGTGAGACCGGCCCATGTCTCTCGTTTGGATCAACGGTCGATACGTCGACAAGTCCGAGGCGAAGATCAGCGTCTTCGACCACGGATTCCTCTTCGCGGACGGCGCCTGGATGCACCTCCGCGCCTTCAACGGCGTCCTCTTCCGCCCGGAGACGCCGATTCTCCGCTTCCTCGAAGGCCTGAAGCGCGAACACGGCATCGACGTCGCGATGGACGCGGCTCGACTCCGATCCGCGATCGAAGAGACGCTCCGCGCCAATGGTCGCACCGAAGGCTACATCCGCGTCCTGGCCACGCGCGGCGTCGGCACGCTCGGTCCGGACCCGCGCAAGATCGATCCACAGGTCCATATCGTCGCGGAAGAGTACCACCCGTTCCCGATCGAACTTTACGATCATGGGCTGGATGTCGCGACGTGCCCGATTCCGGCACGTTCATCAACGCCGTGCCGAACGCTGGGTGACGTCCACATCGCCAGGGCGAAGCGGGACGCGCTCGCGGCCGGTTGCCTCGAAGCGGTGATCGTCGACGGCACGCACGCGCTCGGTTGTACCGAGGGGGGCGTGTTCGTGGTGTCGAACGGAACGCTGCGCTGCCCGCCGGCCGGATGCTCGCCCGAGGAGTTCGAACTGGTCGCGGAGTTGGCCGCAAGCGCGGGCTTGGAAATCGACTCGCGATTTCCTGCGCTCGAAGTCGCAAGTCTGGCCGACGCGGAGGAAGCGTTTCTCATCGGTACCGCCTGCGGCATCATCGCCATCGCCCGGCTCGACGGCCGCCCCATCGGCGGCGGACGCGAAGGACCCCTCACGCGGCGGATTCGCGACGCGTATCGCAAGCTCACCCGCGGAGCGGCGTAGAATGGCCTCGAAGGAGGCTCGCCATGATCGCTCTCACCCGAATCCTGGTCCCGACCGACTTCAGCGAGAACTCGAACCGTGCGGTTCGGTACGCGGCCGAACTCGCGGAGAAGTTCTCGGCGGAGATCGTGCTGCTTCACGTGGTGCAGGACCTGGCCTTGGTCCTGCCGGACGCCGTGATGCCGACGCCGGTGGCGACGCCGAATCTGGACGACATGATCGCCTCGGCGAAGACCGGAATCGCGAACCTCTCCGCCGCGCTGAACCTCGGGCATCTGAACCCGAAGGCGGAAGTCCGCGTCGGCACGCCGGCCACCGAGATCGTCTCCGCCGCGGCGGACCTGAAGGCGGATCTGCTCTGCATCAGCACCCATGGCCGAACCGGCCTCGCCCACCTGCTGCTCGGGAGCGTCGCGGAGAAGATCATCCGCCATGCTCCGTGCCCCGTGCTCACCGTGCGCCCGATGAAGCCGTGATCCGCATCCGCGCCGGATCGCTCTCGGAGGTTGGCCCATGCCGATTCACGACTGGACACGCGTCCCTTCAGGGTCATTCCATGACTTCCATCAGACATGGTCGATCTATCTGAAGTCCGTGTTGAACAAGGGTGTCCTGCCGAATGGCGTCTCGGCCATGGTGGAGCAAAGGGCCGGAACCAAGGAATCGGACGTGCTCGCGGTCGAGTGGCGAGAACCGACTCGTCGCTGGCAGCCGGATGACGGCGGGTTGTTGGCGCTCGATCCACCTGTGGCTCCCTTCACGTTTCGATCGGAGCAGGAACACTATGCGGAACGCGCGAACCGAATTGCGATCAAGCATCGATCTGGAGAGACTCTCGCGATCATCGAGATCGTCTCGCCGGGGAACAAGGACTCGAAAGCGTCCATCGGCGAGTTCGTCGAAAAGGCGCTGAAATTCATCCGTGCCGGGGTGCATTTGCTCGTCATTGATCTGTTTCCGCCCACGAGGCGAGACCCGGCCGGCATCCATCAGCGAATCTGGGAGGAAATCAGCGACGAGACATTTTCATTCCCGGTCGGCAAAGATCGAACGCTGGCGACCTACGATGCGGGAGCCGAGAAGGCCGCCGATGTTCATCCGCTCGCAGTCGGGGATGCCATGCCCGATTTCCCTCTCTTTCTTTGGGAGGGCATGCATGTCAAAGTTCCGCTCGAAAAATCGAACGAACTCGCTTGGCTCGATACCCCGGAGTTCGTGCGACGCGAGGTGGCGGAGGTCGAGTCGTCTCAATCCGCCCCTTGAACTTTCGTCGCGATTTCGTGTCCTTTTCCCGTAGCCGAACACGGACTCCGGGAAGGGCGCCATGCTGTCGTCGAACGAGATTCGCAAGCAATTCGTCGAGTTCTTTTGCAAGAAGCACGGGCACAAGAACATTCCGTCGAGCCCGGTCGTGCCGCTGGGCGATCCCACGCTGCTCTTCGCCAACGCCGGCATGAATCAGTTCAAGCCGTACTTCCTCGGCACCGAGAAGCCGCCGGTCCCCCGCGTCGCCAACACCCAGAAGTGCATCCGCGCCGGCGGCAAACACAACGACCTCGACGACGTCGGCAAGGACACCTACCACCACACGTTCTTCGAGATGCTCGGGAACTGGAGTTTCGGCGATTACTTCAAGAAGGACGCGATCGCGTGGGCGTGGGAACTCCTCACGGACGTGTGGAAGCTCGACCCGACGCGGCTGCACGTCACGGTGTTCGAAGGCGATCCCGGCGCGAATATCCCCCGCGACGACGAAGCGGCCGGGTTCTGGCGGGATGCCGGCGTGCCGCCCGAGCGCATCCACCTCGGCAACAAGAAGGACAACTTCTGGGAGATGGGCAACACCGGCCCGTGCGGCCCCTGTACCGAGATTCACTACGACGCGACGCCGGACAAGAGCGGCGGCCACCTCGTGAACCAAAGCTCGGACCAGGTGATCGAAATCTGGAACCTCGTGTTCATCCAGTTCAACCGCAACGAGGACCAGAGCCTCACGCCGCTCCCCGCGAAGCACGTGGACACCGGCATGGGCTTCGAGCGCATCACGAAAGTGATCCAGGGGAAGAGCAGCAACTACGACACGGACGTGTTCCAGCCGATCTTCGCGGCCATCGAGAAGGTGACGCGGGCGGACCCGTACACCGGCATCCTCGACAACCTGAAGGACACCGCCTACCGCGTGATCGCGGACCACATCCGCACGCTCACGTTCGCGCTGACGGACGGCGCCACGATCGGCAACGTCGGCCGCGACTACGTGCTGAAACGCATCCTGCGCCGCGCCGAACGCTACGGCTACCAGGTGCTCGGCACCGACGAACCGTTCCTGCACAAGCTCGTGCCCACGGTCGTGGATCTGTTCTCCGAGGCGTTCCCCGAGTTGAAACGAAACCCCGAGAAGGTCCGCGAGCAGATCTACGAAGAGGAGGCGAGCTTCCTCCGCACCCTGCGCCGCGGCATCGTGCTCTTCGCCAAACTGGTGCAGCAGATGAAGGCGGAAGGCCGCACCGTCGTGAGCGGGCCCGAGGCCTTCAAACTGCACGACACCTACGGCCTGCTCATCGACATCACGCAGCAGATGGCCGCGGAGAACGGCCTCACCGTGGACTTCGCCGGCTACGAAGTCGCGATGCATGAGGCCCAGGAGAAGGCGAAGCAGGGCGGGAAGACCTTCGCCGTCACGGCCGTGAAGGGGGAGTTGCCGCCGACCGACGATTCGCCCAAGTACGCGGTCGAACTCATCGACGCGACCGTGCTCGGCTGGGTGATCGACAACGAAGTCCTTCGCACGGGCTCGCTCAAAGAAGGAGACCAGGCCGCTCTGCTGCTCGATCGCACGATCTTCTATGCCGAGCAGGGCGGGCAGGTCGGCGACACGGGAATCATCGACAAGCCGGAGACCGACGGCGTCGAGTTCGAAGTGACGGACACGCAGCGGCTCGGGAACACCGTGCTGCACGTCGGCACGCTCCACTCCGGCGAGTTGAAAGTCGGCGACCGCGTGAACCTGCAACAAGGCACGATGCGCCGCATCGACGTGATGCGCAACCACACCGCCACGCACCTGCTGAACCTCGCCCTGCGTCAGGTGCTCGGCCATCATGTCGAACAGAAGGGCTCGCTGGTCGACGACGCGAAGACGCGGTTCGACTTCAGCCACGACAAGCCGATTTCCAGCGAACAGCTTCAGGAGATCGAGCGCCAGGTGAACCGCGGCGTGATCCAGGATCAGGTCGTCGCCGCGGTCGAGATGCCGCTCGAGGAGGCGAAGAAACTCCCCGGCGTGCGGGCCGTGTTCGGCGAGAAGTACCCGGACCCGGTTCGCGTCGTGATGATCGGCGCCGATTCGCCCGCCAAGGTCAACGCGGACATGTCCGTGGAGTTCTGCGGCGGCACGCACATGCCGCGAACCGGGCTCATCGGCTACTTCAAGATCACGGGGCAGGAAGCGGTGGCGAAGGGCGTTCGCCGCATCACCGCGGTCACGGGCCGGCCGGCGTATCAGGACATTCAAGGCCGCAGCTTGATCGTGGACGAACTCAGCGGCAAGTTCCAGTGCCGCCCGGACGAAGTGACCGCTCGCGTCGATTCGCTTCAGGAGCAGGTGAAGGCGCTGCAGGAACAGTTGAAGAAGGGGGCGGCCGCGGGTGTCGCTTCGGCCGTGGACGCTTTGCTCGAATCCGCCACCAGCGCGGGCGACACGAAATTCGTGGTCGGGCAACTTCCCGCGAACACGGACATCGACGCGGTTCGCGCTCAGATCGACCGCATCCGCCAGAAGTGCGGCTCGGCCTTCATCGCGTTCGGCTGGTCCGAGACCGACGGCAAGGTGCCGCTGGTCGTGGCGCTGACGTCCGACTTGGTGAAGAAGGGGTTGAAGGCCGGCGACGTGGTGAAACAAGCCGCCGCGCTCGTCGGCGGCTCCGGCGGCGGCAAACCGGACTACGCCCAGGCCGGCGGCAAGGACGCGGCCAAGCTTCCCGAGGCCCTCAAGAAGGCGGAGGAGTTGGGCCGGGCGAAGCTCAGATAAGCCTCGCCCGGATCGCGTCAGCGGCTCGACGCGTGCTTCACGCAGTTGATCTGTTCGAGAGCGACGAGCAGGGATTGCGTGCCCTTGCGGCCCATGCCCTGAGCGCGGACCGCCTCGTAGAGTTGTTTCGTGAGCGCGAGGCCGGGCAGGCAGAGGTTCATCTTCTCCGCCTCGGCCAGAGCGATGCCCATGTCCTTGATGAAGTGCTCGACGTAGAACCCCGGCTCGAAGTTCCACGCGAGGATTCGGGCTCCGTAGATGTCCAGACTCTTGCTCCCGGCGGCGCCCACGCTCACGCTCTTCAGCACCGTCTCGATGTCGAGCCCGGCCTTGTACCCGTAGAGCAAGCCCTCGCACATCGCGACCATCGTGGACGAAATGAGGATCTGGTTGACCATCTTCGTGTGCTGCCCGGCGCCCGGTGCCCCCTGATGCACGATGGTCTTGCCCATCGCCTCGAAGATCGGCTGCACCGCGGCGACGACCTCCGGCTCGCCCCCGATCATGATCGAAAGCGCGGCATTCTTCGCGCCCACGTCCCCGCCGCTGACCGGCGCATCGATCGCGTGAACGCCCTTCTTCTTCGCTTCGGCATGGATCTCGAGCGCGAGACCGGGCTCGCTGGTCGTCATGTCCACGAGGATGGCGCCGGGGGCGGCGCCGGCGAGGGCGCCCTCGCCGCCGAGGAACACCTCGCGAACGTCCTTCGGATAACCGACGATGGCCAAGATCACGTCCGACTTCGCGGCCAGTTCCTTGGGCGACTTCGCGAGCGTGGCGCCGAGGTCGACGAGCGGTTGAGCCTTCTCCGCGCTCCGGTTGTACACCGTGGCCGAGAAGCCCTTCGCCATCACGTGCTGGCACATCCAGCGGCCCATCACGCCGGTGCCGATCCAGCCGATGCGGGTCTTTCCGGGGGTGGCGGCGGGGATGCTCATTGCGATGGTCCGTGCGGTTGGTATGATTGGGTTCGCGTTAAGTTACGATCCCGTCGCGGGTCGGCCACGCGCGGCCGTTCCGGCCGCGGAACGGACGCCGGGTTGATGCCATGTCCGTCGAGATCAGCTACGTCAACAAACGCGGCAAGCGGGTGCCGCTCCAGATCACCGTCCATGCGCGGCGGCGCATGCTGCAACGCTGGCCGCGAATCCATCCCGAACAGCCCATCTCGATGGACACCGTGGACGAACGCATCGCGAAACTCTTCGCCGCGGCCAATCGCGTGCAGAACCTCTCGTACAAGGAGACGATCCGCAGCAAGCGGCACGGCAAGGACACGCTGCTCTTTCGCCACGACGTGTTCACGTTCGTGGTTCAGGACGCGGCGATCGTCACGATCGAGATCAGCGCGAAGGACAAACGACACCTGAACAATCGGCCCGAGTTCCCGCCGCCGCCGGAGCCCGCCTTGAAGAACGCGCCGGTCCCTCGCGCCACCGGTTCGACTTCAGTCGCTCCCGCCGCCGCCTCGGCTCCAGACGACGAACCGAAGCCGCTGCCGAAGTTCCGAGTCTTCGCCACGGCGGAAGAGGAGGACGGCCGCATGCATTCGATCGGACTTGGCAGCTACGACTCGGAAGCGGTCGAAGGCGACCCGTTGCTTCTGCGTGAGGACGCGGCCTTTCGAGCGGTCGTGATCGAACGTTATCGGGCGAAAGCCCGCACGTGGACGCCGATCGGCATCTTCGTCCGCCTCGGCGCGAAAGGGGACTTCCACACCGTGTTCGAAGGGCACGAACTGCCCGAGTTGAACGAGACGACGACCCCATCCGAGCCCAGTTGAATGGGGCGCCGAATCGCGACGAGAGAAGGATCCGTTGTCGAGCCCGTGACGTGAGTCACGGGAGACGTGGGCGCCAACACCTCCGGTCGTTCACGCGACCGGCTCGACCAAGCGAATTATCGCACCTTCGCCTTGAACTTCACCGTGCCGCCCTGGCCCGGGAGCAGGGTGCCCGGCACGTCCCACTTCACCACGACGGAGCCCGCTTCGTTGGCCGTCGCCGAGAAGTTCGCCGCCCGATCGGACTGATTCGACCCCGGCACGTATTCCAGCCGGCCGCTGAGGCTGTCGCTCACGGCGAGGTCCGTCATCGCGCGGCCGCTCATGTTCATGTACTTGATCGTGAACGTCACGGTGCTGCCGCTTTCCAGCGGGCCGTTCGCGTCCACGGACTTCGTCACCACGAGCGGGGCGCTCGGGTAGATCGTCATGACTTCGGGTTCCACCACGGCGCCCTTCACGGCCACGCCATCCACCTGCGCGAGGATCGAGGGGCGGCTCGACCCGAGATAGAACGACGTGCCGACGGATCCGATGTACGCTCGCGGCCGCAATGTCGCGATGTTCGCGATCGGCTTCTCGCGGCCGATCTCGGACATCGCCGCCATTCGTTCCCGGAGCCCCTGGGCCGAGTGCGTGCCGTGGAGCCCTTGCATCCCGATCTGCAGGTCGAAGCCTTCAGGAGCGATTTCGGCCCGCTGGATCACGAAGCGCGGCACGCAGAGGCACACGACGTTCGAGGTCGCGACCTTCCGCTTGCCGCCGATGGTGAACTCGACGCCGACGTCCGTGGGGTTCAGGCCGCCGAGTTTGTTGTTCGGGCCGATGCCGAGAACGTCGAGCTTGTCGCCGCCGTCCGTGAAGCACTCCTCGGCGGGGCCCTTCGGCCCGAGGAGCGGATCGAACAGTTTGACCGCGTAGTACGGCAGCGTCGGCGGCAGCTTCGGGCTCTTGAGACGCCCTTCGCCCGGAAGAAGTATCGTGCCGTCGATCGCGGTCGCGTTCAGCAGGTCCACGTCCGGCAGGCGGTTGCCGAGTCGCAGGATGGCGACGACGCGGCCGTTGGCGATCGCGTCGCGGATCGCGTGGCGTTCCGTGTCCGCGGGGAGTTCGAGCGGGTCGTTCAGGCCGAACTGTGCGGGGATGGCCTTCTCCGGATCTTCGAGGTAGATGACCTTCGTGATCACGGCGCCAAGCAGGGCGCGTTCGATGTCGTTGGCGGTGAAGTAGAGCGGCGTGGGCCACTCCATGTACTTCATTCCGGGTCGCGGAACGAGTGTGCCGCGAACCTCGACCTCGGGATAGAGCGAGCGGCCGGGGTGGTGGGCGATGTTGGAGAGTTCGAAGCGGTAGGTGTAGCCGGGGCGCAGGCCGAACGTGGCGGGCGCGTCGTAGCTCTTCGCGAGGGGCGTACCGGGATACGCGGTGACGCGGACACCCTTGGGCGCGATCGCCTTGGCGGCGAGGAGCGGGGCCGGGGTCGGAATCACAGGTGCGGCGGCGCCGTATTGCGGCGGAGCCATCACGGCGTGGGCGTCCGGCTGGCCGCCCGCGGTGAGCGATCCCAGGAGCATCATCGCGGCCACGTTCATGATCCGAGTCTCCAGTCGTGTCGCGACCCGCACCGTCTGTTGTTCTTGGGTGGCGCCGGCGTCTCGCCGGCGCTCCTTCAGGATTTTGAACTGCTTTGAAGTCGGGTCGCTTCGGCTGGAGCCCCGGCTGGAAACCGGGGCCACCCGTGGGAACCCGAAACTTCACTCACTTGATGGGCGGCAGGCTCGCCGGCGGAGCGTCGTCCTTCGGCTTGGCCAGCGGCGGCATCGGCCGCGGGCCGGGGCTCGGCATCGGGAGGCCCAGCATCGGCGGCGGGGCCGTCATGCTCGGGCTCGCCTTGTTCTCCAGATCGATGTTGCCCAGGCGGATCACCGCGAGGATCGTGCCCCGCTTCTGCGCTTCGGCCACCGGATCGGCGCCTGGCTCCAGCCGCGTGGACACGATCTCGTCCGCTCCGCCCAACGCCGCGAAGTCCTGGAACGCCGGGTCCGGCAGGTAGATCACCTTCACCACGAGGTTCCCGTCCGCCGCCTGGCGGAAGTCCTCATCCGCGAACGTGACCGGCACCGAGGCGTGAGCCAGATACGTCATCGTCTTGGGCGTGACCGGGGCGACTTCCAGCGTCGGATAGAACGTGCGACCCGCAAAGTTCGGCAGGATCGAGCCGAGACGCAGACGGTACACCTGCCCTTGGAGGAAGTTGTACTCCTTCGGCGCCGTGAGCCCGCTCGCCTCTTCGTTGAACGACCCGTTCGGAAGCTGCCACGTGATCTTCATCCCGGCGGGGCCGGTGAAGCGGATCGACGTGCGCTGGTTGGTCGGGGCGTTCCGCATCATCGGGTTCATCGCGCCGACGGCGGCGACGGCTCCGGGCGGCCCCATGCCGGGCACCGGGAGGATACCGGCCTGCGGCGGGCCGACCGGGTACGTTCCGTTCACCTGGATCACGCGAGAATCGACGGTCGAGAGGCCGGGCACGTAGCCGCGGATGGTCGAGGGCGATTTCTTGCTCCCGGCGGGCTGGAAGCCCGAAGCCTGGAACACGCTGCCCGGCACGGTGGCCGAGCCGCTCGGCATCGCGCCGCGGGCCGTGGTCTGGAGCGTGACCGGTTCGCCGGTCGGCCCTTGCACGTTCTTCGCGGTTGCGGGTTTGGTCACAGTGCCGAATCCGCCCGCCTGTGTCGTTTTGGCGTTCGGCCCGTCGGCGTTCATGCACCCGCCGCCGAGGCCGGCCAGCAGGGCGAGTGTGGTCGCGGTACGCTTCATGGTTTCCCCCAGCGGTGATTCCGGGCCGTCGGGCCGGTCCGTTCAGGAAAACTTTCGGCCCGCGGGAGCGTCGAACTTTGCGAAAAACCCGGAACGACCGATACAGCACGTCCAGATTGACGTGCGGCGAGAAGCTGGGGGAGGTGGCGAAGGGGGATCAAGCCGCGAGGCGAGCCCGCTCGGCGAGGCCGCACTTGCGGACGGCATCCGCGAGGTTGCTGGCGACGAGTTCCAGGTTGAGGGCGGTACGATCCAGCGCCGCGATGTCCGTGGTGGCGCCGTATCCGGTGCGAACGAGGATCGTCCGAGCCCCGGCGGCGGCCCCGGCGGCCAGATCGCTCTCGCGATCACCGACCATCCACGAGTTCGCGAGATCGAGCCCGAGTTCCGCCGCGGCCTGCTTCAACATCCCGGGAGACGGCTTGCGGCAGGAACAGGCCGTGCGGTACGCCGCAAGCTCGGCGGCCGGATGGTGCGGGCAGAAGTAGAAGGCCTCGATCCGGGCGCCGTATCCGGCGAGTTGCTCGGCGAGATGCTGGTGAACCGCGTGAACCGCTTCCAGCGGGAACAGCCCACGCCCCACGCCCGCCTGATTCGTCACGATCACGACCGGCCAACCGGCCCGATTCAGGGAAGCGATCGCGTCCGCCGAGCCCGGCACGAACCGCACTTGGCTCGGCGAAGCGAGGTAGTGAATGTCTTCGATCACGACGCCGTCGCGATCGAGGAAAATGGCGGGTCGCGGATTCATGGTGCGGAATGATGCCACGAACGCGCACCGCGACGCAAGACGAGTCGAGAGACGAAGGCGCCAGTGGGTGCAGGACACGGTTCGCGATGCGATTAAAAGGCCTTTGGCGAAGGATCCAGCAGCCCCCACCTCTCCCCGCTGGGGAGAGGTCGCCGTTCTCGATGCGGATGCATCGAGAACGGCGGGTGAGGGGCCGCTGACTCCGAAGGTCCGCC
>Ga0169931_10002005_pt1 | contig 33452 bp, 37 predicted proteins | sample Kivu_15m_20L_FD_129675 | JGI IMG/M metagenome (GOLD analysis project Ga0169931, IMG submission 129675) | Freshwater microbial communities from Lake Kivu, Western Province, Rwanda to study Microbial Dark Matter (Phase II) - Kivu_15m_20L... | ecosystem: Environmental > Aquatic > Freshwater > Lake...
CGCAGGAAGATCGAGCACGAGAAGCGGATGAAACAGCTCGAGAGCGAGATCGCGCGGCTCGAGCAAGCCAACTCCAGGCTCGAGCGCTTCGAGCGGGAGCACTTGTCTGGCTCGACCCCACCCCCCTCCACAGGCGATTCCTACAGCTGATTGCCACCGAGCTCGCTGATCTCGCTGGTGGGGCGCCCTCGTGATCCAGCCTTTCGGCGCCATCGTGGGGAGCCCCAGCCCCAGCGAACGCCGCAAGCTCCTCGCTGGCGCCTGGCTTGTGCCCCAGATCGTTGCCCGTAAATGGGCGGTTTGTGGGATGTAGGGCCATAGAGGGGCAGGCCGATCAGCGAGGCTGATCAGCTCGCTCTGGTCACGGGCCGTTTGAAATGGCCCCGTGGTGGCTATCGGCACTTTCACGCTTGACCAGTCAGGGCAGCTCGAGCCAGCTTCGCAGGGCAAGATCAAGCTCGGCCAGGGTTCCTGATTCCAGGATTCCCATTACGGCGCCAATAGCAGCTATGGGCACAGTGAACAGCTTGTCGGTCATGAGCTGTGAGGGTTTGTGCAGTCCATTGCTGTTACTGGGGTCTACGGGAATGCGCACCAGTGGGGCCTCCAGGAGGGTGCTTGTCAGTGGACAGAGCGTGACACTCGGATGACCTTGCAGCCAGCGATTGGCCTGCACCACGACTGCTGGTCTTGGCTTGCCTGAGTACACCCCAGAGCTTGCAACCGTCACGATCACTCCCCGTTGTAGAGCCACCGTCATGCAGTCCAATCAGGCCAGTCTGGAAGTTGCTCACTCCAGTGGGGTTGGCCGCTGTGTTCAGCTATCAAGGCCGACTGACGCTGCGCCTCATCCCTGTTGCTGAAGCGCTGCACATATTGCGTGATCGCCTCACGCACACAAGCGCTCCGGCTCTTTCCCATGCTGCGCGCGAGCCGATCCAATTGTTGTTCCAGCTCGGGCTCCATCCGCACGCCGATCGTCATCCTGGATTGTGTTCAACGTTCTGTTCAACATCCTAGCGGCCCCCTTTGTGCATCCCCATGTCATGGAGGCGGAGTCTGAGATGTGATCTCGCTGCTGGAGGAGTATGGGGGGATGGCTTGAAGCCCCTTCTCCCGCCGCGGCTACCAGGCCTGCTCCCCGGCGCATCTGGATCACCACTGTTCAGGAATCTGTACAGCCCGTACAGAGCGATAGGCACTGCCCGCACCACCCATCCCACCGAGCCCCTGTCGCGATTGCGGCGGGGGCTTTTTTTATGGCTTTTCCTGCTTTCACCACCTTCCTATTGAGGCTCGCGCCCCTGCAGCGTCGCCTGCTGCTGATCGCCGTAGACGCCCTGTTCATCCCCCTGGCGGTGTGGCTCAGTTTCTGGCTGCGCCTGGCCCATCCCTTCAACGCCAACTTCCTCCAGAGCCTCTGGCTGCTGCCGGCCGCCCTGCTGATCGGCCTGCCCCTGTATGCGTTCACCGGTCAATACAAGGGCCTCACCCGCTATGTGGGCAGCCAGGCGCTCTACCGCCTCGCCGGCCGCAATGGGCTGCTGGTGCTGCTGCTGGCCCTCGCGGGCGTGATGCTGCGGTTGCCCATGCCGCCCCGCAGCAGTTGGCTGCTGCTCTGGCTCCTGCTCACCGGCTTCACCGGCGCCGTGCGTTTCGCGCTGCGTGATGTGCTGCTCAGCCTCCAGAACAAACCCCGCCATGCCCTGATCCGCGTGGCCGTCTACGGCGCCGGCGCCGCCGGCGTGCAGCTCGCGGCCGCCCTGCGCCATGCCGGCAGCCACAACGTGGAGCTGTTCTTAGACGACGCCCCCCACCTCTGGCGGCGCGACATCAATGGCATCCCCATCCAGGCGCCGCAGGTCCTGCGCGAGCGCCTGGGTGATGTGGATCAGGTGTTGCTGGCGATCCCCTCGCTGAGCCGCAGCCAGCGCCGCCGCATCGTCGGTGGGCTGCAGCAGTTCGGCATCCCCGTGCTGCAGGTGCCCTCGGTGGAGGAGATCACCAGCGGCCGCGCCCGCATCGATGCCCTGCGCCCGGTCGCCATCGAAGAACTGCTCGGCCGCGATGCCGTGCCGCCCGATCCCCAGCTGCTCGGCCCGGGCATCGCCGGCCAGGTGGTGCTGGTGAGTGGCGCCGGCGGCTCGATCGGCGCCGAGCTCTGCCGTCAGATCCTGGCGCTGCGGCCCCGCCGCCTGGTGTTGCTGGAGCGCAGCGAACCCAGCCTCTATGCCATCAACCAGGAACTGCGCCGCAGCCTCCCGGCGAGTGTGGAGCTGGTGGCCGTGCTCGGCAGCGCTGCCGATGGCCAGTTGGCCAGTCGCGTGCTGCAGGAGCACGCCGTGCAGGTGGTTTTCCACGCCGCCGCCTACAAACACGTGCCCCTGGTGCAGGCCAATCCCCTCGCTGGCCTGGCCAACAACGTGCTCGGCACCCTGGTGCTGGCCCGCGCCGCCGCCCGCTGCGAGGTGGCCAGCTTCATGTTGATCTCCACCGACAAGGCCGTGCGCCCCACCAACGTGATGGGCGCCTCCAAGCGGGCCGCCGAGCTGGTGATCCAGGCCCTGGCCCAGGAGCGCCCCGCCACCCGCCTGGCCATGGTGCGCTTCGGCAATGTGCTGGGGTCGTCTGGCTCGGTGGTGCCCCTGTTCCGCGAGCAGATCGCCAGGGGCGGGCCGATCACCCTCACCCACCCCGAGATCATCCGCTTCTTCATGACGATCCCGGAGGCGGCCCAGCTGGTGCTCCAGGCCGCCGTGCTCTCCCGCGGCGGCGACCTCTTCCTGCTCGACATGGGCGAGCCCGTGCGCATCCTCAATCTGGCCAAGCAGATGGTGCGCCTCAGCGGCCTGTCGCTGCGCGACGGGCAGCACCCCAACGGCGACATCGAGATCGTCTGCACCGGCCTGCGCCCCGGCGAGAAGCTCTACGAAGAACTGCTGATCGAGGCCGAAAGCGAGCCCACCACCCACCCGCTCATCTACCGCGCCACCGAACGCGCCATCCCCCCCGAGCAGTTATGGCCCCAGATCGAGGCGATGGAAGAAGCCATCCGCCGTCAGGATGCCGCCGCCGCCCTCGACGTGTTGGCCCAGCTGGTGCCCGAGTGGCAGCGGGGTGAGGTTCAGCTCCTGCGTTCTGGTTCTGAGGCTGCGCTCAAGGGCTGAGGGCCCGGCCCCAGGTTTTCTGGTCAGGCTGCAGCGGAATGCAGCATCAGGGCTTTTGCTGCATTCCGCAGAAGCATGATGCCTCCCCTCAGCTCGATCTGCGGTTCCCTCTCCGATCGCCATGCACCTGCCCTTGCCCGCCCCTGGCCCGCTGGTGATCCAGCCCCTGTTCCCGGTGGCCCTCGGTCAGGTTCAGCTGCTCCCTGACCCGCTCGAGCTGGCTGCCCAGCTGCAGGCTCTGCTGGCCATGAGGGGCAGCGCTTCCAGCAATCCCGATCCTGGCTGCGCCTGGACCGGTGATCTCAACGGGATCTGGCAGCTGCATCGCCATCCCCTGTTTGTGGACCTGGCGACCAGCGTGGCCCAGCAGGCTCGGATCTACCTCCTTGAGCTCGGCTTGCAGCCGTCCCAGCTGGCCCTGCACCTGCAGCGCTGCTGGCCGGTGCTCAGTGAGGAGGGCCAGGTGATTGGCCGCCATCACCATCCCAACGCCCACCTCAGTGCCGTGTTCTATCTCAGCGGCGACGGCTCCGGACGCAGTGGCGTGCTCCGCTTCTGGCCCCAGCGCCAGGTCAATGAACTGGTGCCCGGGATGGCCGTGGGGCACGGTTCTCCCCTGGGGGTGGATCGGGGGCATGGCTCCCGCAGCTGGCTCCAGCCATGGGTGGACGTGGCCCCCCGGGCCGGCCTGCTCCTGCTGTTCCCCAGCAGCATCGATCACGCCGTGCTGCCGAACGACGATCCCGACGACCTGCGCGTCTCGATCAGCATGGATTTCGTGCTCACGGCGCCGCCCCTGCCTGAGGGCCAGTCTCCGCCGGAGTATCTGGCTCCCCATCCAGGCCAGTGGCAACAGGTCTGAGGCTGGTGGGCTGGGAAGATGGAACATCGCTGCCCCACCCCGGCGCCTCCAGTGACCGATCCCCAGACCTTCACGATCTGCGCCGAGCTTGATGGCGTCCTGCACACTTTCCCCTGTCGCAGCGATCAGACCGTGCTGGCGGCGGCGGAGGCGGCCGGGGTGGCCCTGCCCAGTTCCTGCTGTTCGGGGGTCTGCACCACCTGCGCGGCCCTGATAGGAGAGGGCACCGTGCTGCAATCGGACGCCATGGGCGTCAAGCTCGAGCTGCAGCAGCAGGGCTACGCCCTGCTCTGCGTCTCCCTGCCCCAGTCTGATCTGAGCCTGAAGGCCGGCCAGGAGGATGCCCTCTACGAAGCCCAGTTCGGCCAATACCAGAAGTGAGGTTGGAGCTGCTGCAGCTCTGGTTCAAGCCCTTGCAGGGTTCAAGGCTCAGCCAGTTGCGGCCGGCCCTGGTGGCGGCCGCCCAGGCGCAGGCGGGCCCCGGGGCCCAGCTGCTGCGTTGGGCGATCACCGCCGCAGAACCGGTTCGGGGTCTCCGCATTGAGGCGGTGGTGCTGGTGGGTGCCCCGCCGCCGCCGTTGCGTCCGTGAGCGCTTCCCCACCTCCCCTGCCCACCCTGCTGGTGATCCCGACGGGGGTGGGGTGTGAGCTGGGCGGCTATGCGGGCGATGGTCTGCCGGCGGCCCGGTTGCTGGCGGCTGCCAGCGGCTGCCTGATCACCCATCCCAATGTGATGAACGGGGCCGCCCTCTACTGGAGCGATCGGCGCATCCAGTATGTGGAGGGTTGGGCCCTGGATCGCTTCGCGGCAGGCGAGCTGGCCCTGGCACCGGTGGCCGGCCGGCGGGTGGGATTACTGCTGGATGCGGGAATTGAACCCGAGCTGCGTCAGCGCCAGATTCAGGCCGCCGAGGCCTGCCGCGCCACCCTGGGCCTGGCGATCGGCCCGGTGCTCACCAGCGAAGAGCCCCTGGAAGTGGGCCCCAGCCTGGGGCCCAGTGGCGCCAGCTGGGGCAGCCTGAAACGCCCGGATGCCCTGCTGCGCGCCGGCGAAAAGCTGGTGCAGGCAGGAGCCACCGCCATCGCTGTGGTCGCCCGCTTCCCCGATGACCCGGGCAGCGAGGCCCTGGCGGCGTATCGCGCCGGCGCGGGGGTCGACGCGCTGGCAGGGGCTGAGGCGGTGATCAGCCATCTGCTGGTGCGTCACCTGGGCATCCCCTGTGCCCATGCGCCGGCTCTGCGGGCGCTGCCTTTGGATCCGGATCTCGATCCCAGGGCGGCGGCGGAGGAACTGGGCCATACCTTCCTGCCATGCGTGCTGGTGGGATTGAGCCGGGCGCCCGATCTGGTGCCCCTGGGCCGGGCTGGCCAATCGGCAGCAGAAGGGATTGGGCTGAGTCAGGCTGGAACCCTGCTGACCCCTGCCTCCATCGGCGCAATGGTGGCCCCGGCCGGTGCCCTTGGCGGTGAAGCGGTGCTTGCCTGCGCTGAGCGGCGCATCCCGGTGATTGCGGTGCGCAACCCCTGCCTGCTCGAGGTGTCGGCCCAGTCCCTGGGCCTGGAGGTGTTGCCGGCCACCAGTTATGCAGAAGCTGCTGGACTGGTGCTGGCCCTGCGGGAGGGGATCGATCCGGGGGTGTTGCGGCGGCCGCTCAGCGCAGGCAGGCCATGGGGTGCCGGTGCGGCAGATCCAGGGCCCGGGCTACCCCGGGATGGCACACCGCGCCGGCTGCGGTGTTGAGGCCTGAGAGCAGTTCGGGGCGATCGGTTACGGCCTCCACCAGGCTCCGTCCGGCCATGGCCAGGATGTAGGGCAGGGTGACGCTCACCAGGGCTTCGGTGGCGGTGAAGGGCACGGCGCCTGGCATGTTGCCGACGGCGTAGTGCAGCACGCCGTGGAGGCTGTGGACCGGATCGGTGTGGGTGGTCTCCCGGCTGGTGGCGATGCAGCCGCCCTGGTCGATCGCCACATCCACGACCACCGAGCCAGGCTGCATCTGGGCCACCAATTGCTCGCCCACCAGGGTGGGTGCCCTGCCGCCGGCGGTGAGCACCGCGCCGATCAGCAGGTCAGCCGTCGGTACCAGGCGTTCGATCAGGCTGCGGCTGCTGACCAGCCCCACCAGACGGCCGCTGCGGTGGGCCTCCAGCCTGCGCAGGCGTTCCGGCGAGCGATCCAGCAGCATCACCTCCGCGTCCATGGCAGCGGCGATCCGGGCCGCATTCCAACCGACGCTGCCAGCCCCCAGCACCACCACCCGCGCCGGTCGCACCCCGGTGCAGCCCCCCATCAGGATGCCGCGCCCGCCGTGGGGTTTCTCCAGCAGATGGGCCCCCACCTGGGCCGCCAGCCGACCGGCGATTTCGCTCATCGGCGCCAGCAGGGGCAAGCTTCCGTCTTCGAGCTGCACGGTTTCGTAGGCCACCGCCGTCGTGCCCGCAGACAGCAGGGCCCGGCCCACCTCCTGGTAGGCGGCCAGGTGCAGGTAGGTGAACAGCACCAGGTCGGAACGCAGGAAGGCGAATTCCTCCGGCTGGGGCTCCTTCACCTTGACCACCAGGTGGGCGGCCCACGCTTCTTCTGCACTCACCAGGCGGCCCCCGGCGGCGCTGAACTGGTCATCGCTGAAGCCTGCTCCCAGCCCAGCTCCGGCCTGGATCCGGACGTCCATGCCCTGGCCTGCCAGCTCGCGAACGGCGTCGGGGGTGAGGGCCACTCGCCGCTCATCGCGCTTGATCTCAGCCGGAACACCGATGCTGGCCATGGGTGCGGTGAGGTTCGCGGCGCCTGGGCTGGGGTCTGCCATGGTTTGGCTATGGGGTCATCAACCCAGGTTGGCTGCGGCGATCGGCATCCGCCAGCCGCTGCCGAAGGCCCGCGCCCCGATCTTCAGCAGGGGAGGGGCCTGGCGTCGTTTGAACTCGGCCCGGCGAAGCAGGTGCATGACCCGGTGGGCCAGCTCCCCCGGGATGCCGCTGGCCACCAGCTCCTCCGGGCTGCGCAGCTCCTCCACATAGGCCTGGAGGATCGGATCGAGCACGGCGTAGTCGGGGAGGGAATCGCTGTCGAGCTGGTCGGGCCGCAGCTCGGCGCTGGGCGGTTTCTCGCGGATGGCCCGCCCCACCAGTTCTCCTTCCTCCGCCAGCCCGAGTTCACGGCGGCAGGGGCCTGCGGCGGCTGAATCGAGCCAGGCACAGAGGGCGAAGACCCCGGTCTTGTAGAGGTCGCCGATCACGGCCAGGCCGCCGTTCATGTCGCCGTAGAGGGTGCAGTAGCCAACGGCCAGCTCACTTTTGTTGCCGGTGGAGAGCAGCAGCTGGCCCTGCTGGTTGGCCACGGCCATCAGCAGGGTGCCGCGGATGCGTGACTGCAGATTCTCGGCGCTGACGCCCCCTGGTGGACCGCCCAGTACCGGCGCGAGGGTGGTGTCGAAGCCGGCCATCAGGGTCGAAATCGCGGCGGTGTGGGTGGTGAGCCCCAGCCGCGCGGCCAGGGCCTCGGCATCGCCCAGCGAGCCCGCCGAGCTCCAGGGCGACGGCATCAGCAGGGCTTCCACCCGCTCTCCCCCCAGGGCAGCTGCGGCGATCACGGCCACCAGGGCGGAATCGATACCGCCGCTGAGGCCCAGCAGGGCGCGCTGGAAGCCGCATTTGCGGGCGTAGTCCGCCACCCCCAGCACCAGGGCGCGAAACAGCTGCTCGAGCGGCTCGGGCACCTGGGCGGGGGATGGGCAGCTGGCCCCGGCTAGGGCATCCCAGCAGGTCACCTGCTCGCGGCTGCAGGCCAGCTGGCAGAGCACGGCGCGGGTGGCATCGACCCCGCCGCTGGCAGCCAGCACGAAACTGGCTCCATCGAACACCAGCTCGTCGTTGCCGCCCACCTGATTCACATAGACCACCGGGCATCCCAGCCGGGCGGAGGCCCGGTGGGCCAGGCTCTGACGCAGGGCCACCTTGTTCTGGCCGAATGGGGAGGCCGAGAGATTGAGCAGCAGGTCGAGGTGGCAGGAGTGCAGGTCGGCGACGGGATCGGCACCCGCCAGGCGGTGGCCCTGCAGCTCCTCCTCCACCCAGAGGTCTTCGCAGATGGTGAGTCCCAGCCGCCAGTGGCGGCCATGGCGTTCGAGCTCCAGCAGGCTGGGCCCGGGGGCCGCACAGAAGTAGCGCTGTTCGTCGAAGACGTCGTAGGTGGGCAGCAGCCGCTTGCGACCCACCACCCGCCAGCTGCCGGCCTCCACCAGCGCCACCGCGTTGAACAGGTTGGGCAAGGGCGCCGCGCCGGAGGGCTCGGCCATGCCCACCAGCACGGCCAGCTGGGGCAGTTCCCGGGCCAGGGCATCGGCCAGCTGCTGCAGTGCCCTGGACTGCCGGTTGATCAGGCAGGGCCGCAGCAGCAGGTCGCGCGGGGGGTAGCCCCAGAGGGAGAGTTCGGGGGTGAGCACCAGATCGGCTCCCTGGCGGGCGGCCTGGTGGCAGGCGGCCAGGATCCGCTCGCCGTTGCCTGCCAGGTCCCCCACCAGCGGATTGAGTTGGGCCAGGGCAAGGCGCATCAGGGGCTGGGGGTATGGCTGGGGGAGGGGCTGGGGGAGGAGCCGGTGAGGCTCGGATCGCCCAGGCCGTAGAGATCGTGCTCGAGCAGCCACGGCAGCAGGCTGGCCGGAATCTGGCTTGGATCGGGGTTCTGGCGCAGTGCCGAGCTGGCCGTGGCGGGCACTTCCAGGCCAAGAATCACCACCCTGCCGCCCAGTCCCTCCAACTGCTTCAGGCACGCCGGCTGCAGGGGCCAGCCGGCCCTGGGGGCGATCGCCAGCACGCAGCGATTTAGAACGGCCTCGGCCTGCTTCCAGGAGGGGATCTGGGGGGCCAGGTCACTGCCAACCACGAACACCAGTTCGCGGCCGGGCCAGTGGACGGCGGCCCGCTCCAGGGTGGTGATGGCCCAGGGGCTGCTCAACTCCTGCCGGTGGCTGAGCCGGGGAGCTGCTATGGACGCCACCAGCTGGCCCAGCAGATCTGAGCGCTGCTCCAGGCTTGCCCCATGCAGTTTCTGCGGGTTGTCACTGGCCCAGGTGGCCACTTCCGGATAGAGCTTGACCAGGCCCTCCAGCAGGATCTGGTGGCCGCGGGTGGGTGGGTCGGCGCTGGTGCCGAACAGGGCGACCGCTCCCGGCTCATTCATGGCAGCAGGGCCTGCAGGTTGGCGGGGGGGGCGGCGCGATCTCCCAGCCATTGGCGCACCTGGGGATCGCTCTCGGCAAGACGCCGAAGCAGGGCCCCGGGGCGGCCACCCCGCTGGGCGCCCCGCACCAGCTCTGCTGCGGTGAGCCTACCCGTGAGCCGGGTGGTGTGAACTGCCAATGCCGCCTGGGCCAGGGCCACCGGCGCCGCGGGGGCCAGGCTCAGCCCCGCTGTGAAGGGAGCTCCCAGCAGCAGCAGCTGGCGCAGGGCTCCGAGGGCCAGCTGGATGGCGAGCTGGGCACCGCCCAGCAGGGCGTTGTGGCCCGACAGTCGCTGCAGGAGCTGGCGGGCGCCGGCGCTGCCCATAGGCAGCCCGTAGAGCTGACACAGCTGCATCACCAGGGCGGTGTCGCAGGCCAGACCACCGGCCAGATCCAGCAGCACCAGCGGATTGGCGGCAACGCCCGTGGCCTTGATGGCGGCGAAGCGCCCGATCAGGCTCTGGGCCGCCTGGCGGCTGGCCCCCAGCCGCCAGCGCTGCAGGTCCTGGTGGAAGCGTTCGGCCGCACCCAGGGCATTGAGGGCGAGCAGGAGCTCGCCGTGTTGTTCCAGCAGATCCACCAGGGCCCGGCGCAGGGGTGCTACGCGGGACGGCTCGGCCACGCTGCGCACCCGGCCATCGGCCAGAAGCTTCCGCTGGCGGGGGGCGGCTGCCACCGCGATCAGGTCGTGGTGACGGGCCTCCACGGGCAGGCGCCGCTGGATGCTGGCTATCAGGGCTGTCTGTTGTTGCTCGCTCCAGCAGTCGCAGCGGTTGAGCACCAGCAGCAGGGGTTTGCCGCTGGCCACCAGGGGGCCGAGGGCCCCGTGCTCGACGCTGGTGAGGTCGCCGTCGAGCACAAGGATCACCAGATCGGAGCCGAGCGCAACCCGGGCCGCCAGACGGGCCCTGGCGGCGGCGGCGATCTCATCGATGCCGGGAGTGTCCACCAGCTCCACCTGGGCCAGGCCTGCGATCGGTTGATTCCAGGCCCGGGACTCCTGGTGGCGGGTGCAGCCATGGGCCACGTCGGTGGCGAAGGCGGCCTGGCCCAGCAGGGCGTTCAGCAGGCTCGACTTGCCCACCCCCACCCGGCCGAACACGGCCACCCGCAGTCGCCGCTGCTGCAGCCGATCCAGTTGACGGTCCAGGGCCTGCAACTGGCCGCCCAGCTGACCCTGCTCACGGCCACTGAGCTGCAGTTGGCTGCGCCACTGCTCCAGCAGCAGGCGGCAGCGCTCCGGCGTGGCAGGCACCTGGCTCATGGCCGGTCCGTCTCTCCCGCCGATTGGGGCCGGCGCCACCAGCCCGCCAGCACCGCCAGCACCGCCTCGGCACCGATCACCCCCACGAAGCCGCCGAATTCATCCACCACCACCCGCACGCCGGTGCTGTTGCGGCGGAAGCCTGTGAGCAGCCGGTCGGCCCGGATCATCTCCGGCACGTAGTCGACCGGTGCGCTCAGGGAAGCGGCACTGCGGCTCCCCTCACCCTCCAGCAGGGCGGTGAGCAGGCGCTCGCGGCTGGCTACCCCCAGCACCTCATCCACCTCCTCCCCCAGCACTACCCACCACTCGGCGTTGTTGGCCAGCAAGGTGCCGCGCAGCTGCTCCAGGCTGGCGGCACCATCCAGGGTTGGGGCTGCCACCCGCGGCGTCATCAGGTCGCGGGCGGTTAGGTCGTTGAGCTGGAACACCTTGGCGATCATGGCCGCTTCGTCGGCTTCTATCTGCCCTTTCTGGGAGCCAAGGCGAGCCAGTTGGCGGATCTCCTCCTCGTCGGTGCTGAGCTCGTTGTCGGCCGTGATCGCAGGCAGCAGCTGCTCCAGCACCAGCACCAACGGCAGCATGAGTCTGGCGATGACCGCCAGGGCCGGGGCGCTGCTCAGGGCGACCGGCAGGGCCAGACGACTGCCGATGGCCTTGGGCAGGATCTCACCCAGCAGGATCACCAGCACGGTGAGACTCACCGAAAACAGGGGCAGGGCGATGCCCCCGATGCCCAGCTTCTTGAACACGATGGCGGCGTAGCCACCCAGCATCAGGCTGCCGAAGATGTTGAACACGTTGTTGGTGATCACCAGCACCGAGAGGGTGCGGCCAAGCCGCTGACGCAGCTGCTCCAGCCGGCGGGCTCCCCGAACGGGCTGGCTGCGGGCCGCCAGTTCATGCACCCGCACCGGATTCACCGTGAGCAGGGCCGCCTCCACGCCAGAGCACAGGGCCGATCCGGCGATCACCATCACCACCAGCAGCGCCAGGGCGAGCAGGTCGTTCATTGGGCCGGTTTGCCGCTCGCCATGTCCCTATTCAATCGTCTCTGCCAACGTCTGGCCCGCTGGCTGCTCCAGACTGGTCACGGCCAGGGCCCGAAAGCTGCGCACCATGTCCGACCCGTCGACCTTTGCCCAGCGGCGTGGGCGCTTTTTTGCCCAGCTCGGGGGTGCGGCGGCGGTGATCCCGGCGGCGTCGCTGGCGGTTCACCACGCCGACTGCGAGTGGCCCTTCCGCCAGAACAGCGATTTCTGGTACCTCACCGGCTTCGATGAACCGGAGGCAGTGGCCCTGTTCCTGCCCCACCGTCCGGCAGGGGAGCGCTTCGTTCTGTTCGTGGCCCCCAAGGAGCCCAGTGCCGAGGTGTGGCACGGCTTCCGTTGGGGCTGTGAAGGGGCCGTCGCGCAATTCGGGGCAGACCTGGCCCATCCCCGTGGCGAACTGGAGCAGCGGCTGCCCCACTACCTCAAGGGGGCCGAGGGCATCGCCTTCCGCGTTGGCAGGCATCCGAAGGTGGAGCCGCTGGTGCTGGCGGCCTGGGCTGGCCAGCTCGATCGCGCACCCCGCAGCGGCAGGGCGGCCCTCGGTCTGGTGGCCCCCTGCCCGCTGCTGCACGAGCTGAGGCTGCGCAAGGGGCCCGAAGAGCTGGAGCGCCTGCGCGAGGCGGCCCGCATCTCCGCCGAGGCCCATGAGCTGGCCCGCCAGGTGGTCCGGCCTGGCCTCAACGAGCGCCAGGTGCAGGCGGTGATCGAGCAGCACTTCCTCGAGCGGGGCGCCCGCGGCCCTGCCTACGGTTCGATCGTGGCTGGCGGCGACAACGCCTGCGTGCTGCACTACACCGCCAACAGTGCGACGTTGCGCGATGGCGATCTGCTGTTGATCGATGCCGGCTGCTCGCTCGTCGATTACTACAACGGCGACATCACCCGCACCTTTCCGATCAACGGCCGCTTCAGCGGTGAGCAGCGGGCGCTCTACGAGCTGGTGCTGGCGGCCCAGATGGCGGCGGTGGAGTCGGTGGCGCCGGGCTTCACCGCCGAGGGCGTGCATGAAAAAGCCCTGCGGGTGCTGGTGGAGGGACTGCTGGACCTCGGCCTGCTGGTGGGTTCGCTGGACGGAATCATTGAGCAGGGGGCCTACCGCCACCTCTACATGCACCGCACGGGCCACTGGCTGGGGCTGGATGTGCACGATGTGGGTGCCTATCGGCTGGGCGAGCACCACGTGGAGCTGGAGCCGGGCATGGTGCTCACGGTCGAGCCGGGCCTCTATGTGAGTGACAGGCTGCCCCTGCCGCAGGGGCAGCCCGCCATCGACGCGCGCTGGAAGGGCATAGGCATCCGCATCGAAGACGACGTGGCTGTCACCGACCACGGCCACGAGAACCTCACTGCGGCGGCTCTCAAAGCGCCAGCTGCCCTGGAGCGCTGAGGGGGCTGGGGGCCGGACCGCAGGCCAGCAGCGGCGGCAGTGACTCCAGCAGCATGGCCGTGCCTGGTAGCACCGCATCGGCGCCTGCTTCCAGCAGCTTGGTCTCGTAGGCGAGCCTGGCTTCGGGCTGGCCGTGCAGGTGGGGCGGCGCCACCGCCAGGCTGAGGAAGCGCTGTCCGGGGCACTGGGCGCGGGCTCTGTGCACTGTGAGCACGTCGGCCACCGTGTCACCCAGGTATGCCACCGGCGGGGCGCCGCCACCGAGGCGGGCGCCGGCCAGTTGGTTGGCCAGTCGGTTGGCCAGGCGCAGCAGGCCGGTGGGATCCGGTTTGTCGGGCGCGTCGCCCATGGCGATCAGCGGTGGATCATTGAGCCCCAGCCGGGTTTCCAGCACAAACCTGCAGGAGGGGGGCTCGCCCCCACTGACGAAACCGTAGGCCAGTTCGGCGGCTGCCAGTTCCGCAAAAAAGGCCGGCTCCACCAGGAGCGGCTCATCGCCGATGAAGCCTCGCCACAGGCTGGGATCGCCAGCGGGATCGCCGCCGAAATAGAAGGCCTCAAATACCTCGATGAGGGCTTCCAATGATGGCAGGGGTGCGTGTCCAAGCCGTCGCAGCAGCTCCAGGGAGGCCAGCCAGTCGTTGTTCCAGCAGCCTTCGCCCTTGAGCGCGTCGATGGCGGCCGGTTCGGGCCGGTTGCCCCCGTAGTGATGCACCGTCTCGACGATCGCCCGGCGGTAGCTGGCGCTCACATCGCGGATAACGCCGTCGATGTCGAGCAGCACAATTGCCTGGGGGGGGGTGAACATCAGGATTGGGCGTCGCGCTCGAACTGGGCGCCGGCGGCGGCTGTGGCCTCGCAGTCGAACAGGGCTGCGGCCAGCTCCGGGCTGATCGTGAAGGTGTTCAGTCCGGCGCCGGTCAGCTCGCCCAGCTCGCCCGGCTCCCGCAGGCTGGCCACCAGCAGTCGCACACTCGAGCCCACTCCCTTCAGGCTGCGCTGCATGGCGATCACCGCCTCCATTCCGTTGCGCCCCTGGGCGTTGATACGCCCCAGGTAGGGGGCGATGTAGGAGGCCCCCAGGGCGGCCGCGATCAGCACCTGGTGGATTTCGAAGCAAGCGGTGAAGGTCACGGGGATGGCCCTGTCGCCGAGCTGCCGGCCGACGGCTGCGCCCTGGCTCGTAAGCGGCAGCTTCACGGCTATGTGGCCGGGGGCCAGGGCCGCGAGCTGCTCTCCACAGCTCAGCATTTCCGCAGGTGATGGTCCCCAGGCCTGTAGATGCAGTTCGGCGATGCCGTAGCTGAGGGCCGTGGAGCAGAGGACGGCCAGGTTTTCCATGTTGCATGGCTGGGCCGCCCGGCGGAGCAGGCTGGGGTTGGTGGTCACTCCATGGAAAAGACCGCTGGGCAGCCACCGCTGCCAGGCATGGGGGTCGGCCGAATCCAGGAAAAGGCGCAGGGCCATGGGCCGGGGAAGCGGCTGGTAGGTTAAGGGCACGACCTGTAGCACTGAGTGCAGATCCCATGACACCCCCCATCAGCGCTCCTGGTGCTGCAGAAATCGACGTGCCGGAGGGGCTTGTTGCCGCTGAAGACACCACCACCCAGGGACGGCCGGTGATGCGTGGCGGCAGTGCTGCCCTGGCCACGGCCACCATTGACGAAGACGGTGTGCCCTCCGGCTACACCCCCAAGCCCGATGAGGGTCGCTTCCTGCTCAAGATCCTCTGGCTCCCCGACAACGTCGCCCTGGCCGTGGACCAGATCGTCGGGGGTGGCCCCAGCCCCCTGACAGCCTATTTCTTCTGGCCACGGGAAGATGCCTGGGAAACCCTCAAGAGCGAGCTGGAGGGCAAGAGCTGGATCACCGACAACGAGCGCGTCGAGGTGCTCAACAAGGCCACCGAGGTGATCAATTACTGGCAGGAGGAGGGCAAGGGCAAGAACCTTGACGAGGCCAAACTCAAGTTCCCAGACGTCACCTTCTGCGGCACTGCCTGAACAGGAGGCAGCTTCCATCGGTCTGATCGACGTGGCCCAAACGATCTGGATCCTTGACGACGATGCCGAACTGGGGGCCCTGCTCCTGAGTCAGTTTGTCCAGCGGGGCTGGGCAGCCCGTCACCTGAGCCATCCCGGCGAGCTCGCCCTTGCCCTCAATCAATCCCAGCCTGATCTGCTGGTGCTGGATGAGTTGTTGCCTCAGCAACGGGGCACCGAGGTGTTGCTGCGCCTGCGTCAGGGGCTTCCCCACCTACCGGTGCTGATGCTGTCTGCCTTGGGGGCCCCTCGGGATCGGGTGGCAGGGCTGGAGGCCGGTGCCAATGACTACCTGGCTAAGCCCTTCCTGTTCCGGGAGCTCCAGCTGCGGGTGGAGCAGCTGCTGAAGCCCGCCCAGAGCAGTCGGCTGGTGCCCCAGGCCTGGCATGTCGGGGAGCTGCTGTTCGACCCCCAGCAGCTCTGGCTGGGCCACCCCCATGCTGCGGGTGTTGACCTCTCGCGCGGCGATGTGGCCCTGTTGCAGCTGCTCTGCAGCCGGGCTGGGGAGGTGGTCAGTCGCCAGGACCTCGGCCAGGCCAGCGGCAGCCTGGTGGACGTGGAGCAGAGCCGCAGCATCGATGTGCGTTTGTCCAGGCTGCGGCGGCTGTTCGCTGAGCTGGATCCCCAGCTCGGCGCGATCGAAACGGTGCGGGGCCGCGGCTATCGCCTGGTGGCGCCCGTGAGGAGGCTTCAGCCCGGCGACGAGGCGGAGAGCTGAGCCATGGCACGGTCCAGGGCACGCCTGGCGGGTCTCGATTGGCTGCTGCTGGTGGTCAGCCTGGTGCTGGGAGGCATCGCCGGTTACCTGGGGCTGTTGCTGGGGATGCGCCTGTTGCTGGAGCCGCGCATTGTCAGCGAAACAGCCCTGCGGCTGAGCAAATACACGGTGCTGGTGGAGCAGGTGTCGAAGCACGCCGGGGAGTCCCTGCCTGCTGGCGTGGTGGTGCGTCAGCAGAGCCAGCTGCCTGGGGGCCTGTCTGCCCAATCGAGACGATTTGAGCGGCTGGTGGCTGAGGCCATGGCCCTGGAGTTCGGACTGAAACGCAGGCTCCAGCCTGACCAGCCTCCCCTGCAGGATCCGTGGGGTGGGCACTGGGTGCAGTTGAACAGATTTGACCAGAGAACCGGTCAGCCCCTTTGGCTGTTCCAGTCCCAGCTCCTCAGCAACAGTCTCTGGTATCTGCCGCCGCTGCGCACCCTGGCCATCGGGGCCGGCGCCCTGGCCGGGCTGGTGCTGTTCCTGCGATTGAAGGTCGAACGCCCGCTCAGTCAACTGCTCTCTCTCCTGGCTGAGCAGGGTTCGACGGCTCCCCTGCAACTCCTGCCTGAGCAGGGCATTGCCCCGATCCGGGACCTCAGCCTGCGGGTCAACAGGCTGCTGGAGCGCATCAACAACACCGCCAGCGCTCGACGCCAGCTACTGCATGGCCTTACCCACGACCTGGGCGGCCCCCATGCCCGACTGATGCTGCGCACGGAAATACTCTGTGAGCGCCTAAGTGGCGAAAACGAAAATGGGGAGCTTGCCCATGCCATGGCCCTTGATCTGGAACGGTTGCGAGAGCTGACCGACCAATTGGCCCTCCTGGGGGAGCAGGAGCTGCCTCCCGAACGACGCCAGACCTGCGCCCTCGACGACCTGTGTGGCCGCATTGCGGCCAGCCACCCCTCCCGGTCAATCGAGCTGCGGCTGCCTCGCCTGCTGGTGAATCTCGACCCCGAAGGACTGCAACGGGCGCTCAACAACCTGATAGATAACGCCCTGGAATTCGGCGCCCCGCCGGTGGTGCTCAGTGCGGAGCGCCGCGGCAACTACCTGTTGATGCGGGTGGATGACCATGGCGAGGGCATCCCCACCGAGACCCTGCTGGCGATACCGGGGCCCAGCCGCAGCAACGACCGCCAACGCCAGAGGCATCGGGGCCTGGGGCTGGCAATCGTGGAACGCTTCTGCGTGGACCACAGGGGAAGACTGAGGTTGCTTGAGGCCCCGAGCGGGGGGCTGCGGGCCGAACTGCAATTGCCCGTCTTGTTCGATGGGGCTGCTCAGCCCGCCCTGCTGGCCTGAAAACGGGCTCGGGCCGTTGCCAGAGTCTGGCTGGCCTTTACTTTCTCCGGACTGGAGGCCTGGCCCTCGAAGCTGGTGGCAGCGCTCCGGGCCGCTTCAAAGGCGGCTTCGGCGGCGGTGGCATCGATGCTGCTGCCCAGCTCGGCGCCATTCACCAGGATGGTCACCTCGTCTGCTTCCACTTCTGCGAAGCCACCCATCAGGGCGATGCTTGACCAGGTACCGGCGGAGCGCAGGCGCATGACGCCGGTCTCGAGAGCGGCGAGCATGGTGACATGCCCCGGCAGGATGCCCACCTGACCGGTGGTGCTGGGCAGGATCACTTCTTCTGCGGGGCCATCAAAAACGCTCTGATCGGGGGCCAGAACGCGCAGGGTGAGACTCATGGATGGGGGTCCTCAGGGATGGGATGGGATCAACCCTTGGCTTCGGAAAGGATCTTGGCGGCCTTGGCCTTCACCTGATCGATGTTGCCCACCAGATAAAAGGCTGCTTCAGGCAGGTCGTCGAGTTCACCGCTCAGAATCATGTTGAAACCCTTGATGGTTTCTTCGAGCTTCACATACTCACCCTTCTGGCCTGTGAATATTTCAGCCACGAAGAAGGGTTGGGAGAGGAATTTCTCGATCTTGCGGGCCCGGTCCACCGTGCGGCGGTCGTCCTCGGAGAGCTCGTCGAGGCCGAGGATCGCGATGATGTCCTGCAGTTCCTTGTAGCGCTGCAGGGTGCTCTGAACTGCGCGGGCGGTGCGGTAGTGCTCCTCGCCCACCACCGCTGGCTGCAGCATGGTGCTGGTGGAATCCAGGGGATCCACGGCCGGGTAGATGCCCTTGGAGGCCAGGCCGCGGCTGAGCACGGTGGTGGCGTCGAGGTGGGCGAAGGTGGTGGCAGGGGCTGGATCGGTCAGGTCGTCGGCGGGTACGTAGACAGCCTGGATCGAGGTGATGGAACCTTCGAGGGTGGAGGTGATGCGCTCCTGCAACATGCCCACGTCGGTACCGAGGGTGGGTTGGTAGCCCACAGCTGAAGGCATCCTGCCGAGCAGGGCGCTGACCTCGGAGCCGGCCTGAACGAAGCGGAAGATGTTGTCGACGAAAAGGAGCACATCCTGCTTGTTGACGTCGCGGAAGTGCTCAGCCATGGTGAGGGCCGAGAGGCCGACTCGCATGCGTGCGCCTGGGGGCTCATTCATCTGGCCGTAACAGAGCGCCACCTTTGACTTGGAGAGATCTTCGGGGTTGATCACACCCGATTCCTTGAATTCCTCGTAGAGGTCGTTGCCCTCGCGAGTGCGCTCGCCCACGCCGGCGAACACCGACACCCCGCCATGTTCCTTGGCGATGTTGTTGATCAGCTCCTGGATCAGCACGGTTTTACCCACACCGGCACCACCGAACAGACCCACCTTGCCGCCCTGGCGGTAGGGAGCCAGCAGGTCGATCACCTTGATGCCGGTCTCGAAGACCTTGGGCTTGGTTTCCAGCTCGGTGAGGCTGGGGGCGGCGCGGTGGATCGAAGCGGTGGTGGTGGTTGACACCGGACCCTGCTCATCCACTGGCTCGCCAAGCACATTGAAGATGCGCCCCAGGGTGGCTTCGCCAACGGGCACCGAAATCGGAGCGCCGGTGTCCAGGGCTTCCATGCCCCTCACCAGGCCGTCAGTGGTGCTCATGGCCACGGCCCGCACCCGGTGGTCCCCGAGCAGCTGCTGCACTTCGGCCGTGAGAGCCACCTGCTGGCCTGCGGAGTTCTTGGCCTCGATGCGAAGCGCGTTGAAAATTTTGGGCAGCTTGCCGGCCGGGAATTCGACGTCGAGAACCGGGCCAATCACCTGCCGCACAATGCCTTTGGTGCCGGTGGCGGTAGCAGCTGCCATAGGGAAGGAAGACGCGGGGAGCGCCCAGGGGGAACCATCCCGCCTGAGGCGGCGCAACATTACCACCGCATCAGATCGCCAGGCAGGGTTCGGTCACCCGCACAGCCCCTGGCTGGCCGCAGCGGCCCCCACCGGCATAAGTTGGCACTCAACGGGCCCGAGTGCTAATCGGCCTTCCGATCCACTCCGGTCCGTACCTCAGTGGCGTCCCAGGCGCCATGCCATTGCACTCGCAATCAATCCATGGCTGCTGTCTCTCTCAGCGTCTCCACGGTCAAACCCCTCGGAGATCGCATTTTCATCAAGGTGTCCGAATCGGAGGAAAAAACTGCCGGCGGCATCCTTCTGCCTGATACCGCCAAGGAAAAGCCCCAGGTGGGTGAGGTGGTTCAGGTCGGTCCTGGCAAGCGCAATGACGACGGCAGCCGTCAGGCTCCCGAAGTCAGCGTGGGTGACAAAGTTCTTTACAGCAAGTATGCCGGCACCGATATCAAGCTCGGTGGTGATGAGTTCGTACTGCTGTCTGAGAAGGACATTCTTGCCATCGTCAACTGAAGCTCGGTTCTGCTGAGTTTCCGACTAATTGATCCGGCTTCTGATCAAGATTCAATCCCATCACGAAATTGCCTTCCATGGCTAAACGCATTATTTACAACGAGAATGCCCGACGGGCACTCGAAAAGGGCATCGACATCCTGGCTGAGTCCGTGGCTGTCACCCTCGGACCAAAAGGTCGCAACGTGGTGCTGGAAAAGAAATTCGGTGCCCCCCAGATCGTCAATGACGGTGTGACCATCGCCAAGGAAATTGAACTGGAAGACCACATCGAAAACACCGGTGTGGCCCTGATTCGTCAGGCTGCTTCCAAGACCAACGATGCCGCCGGGGATGGCACCACAACTGCCACCGTCCTGGCCCATGCCATGGTCAAGGCAGGCCTGCGCAACGTGGCTGCCGGCGCCAACGCCATCACCCTGAAGCGCGGCATCGAGAAAGCTGCGGATTTCCTGGTCAAGAAGATCGAGGAGCACGCCAAGCCGATCTCCGATTCCAGCGCCATTGCCCAGGTTGGCACCATCTCCGCCGGCAACGACGAAGAGGTGGGCCGCATGATCGCCGATGCGATGGACAAGGTGGGCAAGGAAGGGGTGATTTCCCTGGAGGAAGGCAAGTCCATGACCACCGAGCTGGAGGTCACCGAGGGCATGCGCTTCGACAAGGGTTACATCTCGCCCTACTTCGCCACCGACACCGAACGCATGGAAGCGGTGCTCGAGGATCCCTACATCCTGCTCACCGACAAGAAAATCGGTCTGGTGCAGGATCTGGTGCCCGTACTTGAGCAGATCGCCCGTACCGGCAAGCCCCTGCTGATCATCGCCGAAGACATCGAGAAGGAAGCCCTTGCCACCCTGGTGGTGAACCGCCTGCGCGGTGTGCTCAACGTGGCTGCCGTCAAGGCCCCCGGCTTCGGCGATCGCCGCAAGGCCATGCTCGAAGACATAGCCGTTCTCACCAATGGTCAGCTGATCACCGAGGACGCCGGCCTCAAGCTGGAGAACGCCAAGCTCGAGATGCTCGGCACCGCCCGCCGCATCACGATCAACAAGGACACCACCACCATCGTGGCCGAAGGCAATGAGGTGGCCGTCAAGGCACGCTGCGAGCAGATCCGCAAGCAGATGGACGAAACCGACTCCTCCTACGACAAGGAGAAGCTGCAGGAGCGTCTGGCCAAGCTGAGCGGCGGTGTGGCCGTGGTCAAGGTGGGTGCCGCCACCGAAACCGAGATGAAGGACAAGAAGCTGCGTCTGGAGGATGCCATCAACGCCACCAAGGCGGCGGTTGAGGAGGGTATCGTCCCTGGCGGCGGCACCACCCTGGCCCACCTGGCTCCGGCACTTGAGGAGTGGGCAGCCGCCAACCTCTCCGGTGAGGAGCTGATCGGAGCCCACATCGTCGCCACCTCCCTCACCGCTCCGCTGATGCGCATCGCCCAGAATGCGGGAGTCAACGGTGCTGTTGTGGCGGAAAACGTGCGCAACAAGCCCTTCAACGAGGGCTACAACGCCGCCACCGGCGAGTATGTCGACATGCTGGCCGCTGGCATCGTTGATCCCGCCAAGGTGACCCGCTCCGGTCTGCAGAACGCCGCTTCGATCGCCGGCATGGTGCTCACCACCGAGTGCATCGTGGCCGACCTGCCCGAGAAGAAGGAAGCAGCTCCTGCCGGCGGTGGCATGGGTGGCGGCGACTTTGACTACTGATCGCAGCAGCTCGCTCTGAATTCTTCAGATCGCTTGGGAGAGTGGGGTTTATCCCACTCTCCCTTTTTAATTCAATTTTTATCCAGGCTTTCAAGCCCAGATCAGCCGGGCTTGAAGCTGAGCGCCACGCCGTTGTTGCAGTAACGCTTGCCAGTGGGCTTGGGGCCGTCGTCGAAGACATGACCCTGGTGGCCGCCGCAGCGACGGCAGTGATACTCGCTGCGCGGCACTATCAGCTTGAAATCCAGTTTTGTGGAAACCGCATTGGGCAGGGGTTGCCAGAAGCTGGGCCAACCGGTGCCACTTTCGTATTTGGCCTTGGAGCTGAACAGGGGCAGATTGCAGCCGGCGCAGTGGTAAGTGCCGCTGCGTTTTTCAGCGTTCAACGGACTGGAATAGGGCCGCTCGGTGCCTTCCTGGCGGAGCACGTTGTAAGCCGCTGGGCTGAGTCGTTTTTTCCAGTCGGCTTCCGCCAGTTGCCAGGACGGATCCTGGGCTCTGGAAGCGGCCTCAGCGCGGGTTGCACCGCTGAAGAAGGCTCCCAGGCCCGACCCCAGGGCCAGCAGCAGGTCACGACGGGGCATCGACGGCATGGGCACGAGTTTCAGCCCAGCCAGCCGGCGCTCAGCACCACGGCCAGGGCAAGAAAGATGGCGAGCAGGGTCCAGCTGATGCGGTTGAGGGTGGCCTCAGCACTGCGGGCGCTGGTGAACATCGAGCCCCCGCTGGCCGCCAGACCGCCCATACCGTCGCCCTTGGGGCTGTGCAGGAGCACGCTGATTATCAGCAGCACCCCACTGCCGATCCAGACCCAGGACAATATGGACGTGACCATGGGGAGGAGTTGGCTCGATGCAGGTTAGACGCCCAGGGCCAGGGGTATCGGGTTCGCTTCGGAGGTGGTGCCAGCCGGCATAACGAGGGATTCACCGCTCATGTTGGCCGGTTTGGCCAGCTGCAGGATCTCGAGGATGGTGGGAGCTATGTCTGCCAGGCCACCCCGGTCGCGGAGCAGAACATTGGTGCCATGGCCCGGCAGTTTGCGTTTCTCGCCCTCAACCAGGATCACCGGCACCGGGTTGGTGGTATGGGCCGTCCAAGGCCTCCCATCGGGACCTTCCATCACCTCGGCGTTGCCGTGGTCGGCGGTGATCAGCAGGGTGCCGCCCATGCGGTTGGTGGCCTCCATCAGCCGGCCTACACAGCCATCGACAGCGCTGATTGCTTCGATGGTGGCCGCCATCTTGCCGGTGTGCCCCACCATGTCGGGATTGGCATAGTTGATTACCACCAGGGCGTAGATGCCCTTCTGGATCGCGGCGATACAGCTTTCGGTGAGCTGGAGCGCGGACATGGCTGGAGACTGGTCGTAGGTGGCAACCCGGGGAGAAGGCACCAGGTGACGGTCTTCTCCGGGGAAAGCCTGCTCGATGCCACCGTTCATGAAATAGGTGACGTGGGGATATTTCTCCGTTTCGGCCGTGCGGAACTGGCGTAGACCTGCTTCGGCCACCACCTGGCCCAGCAGGCCATCGAGGGATTCGGGCGGGAAGGCCACCGCCAGGGGCAGTCCCTTTTCGTATTGGGTGAACGTGACCACATCCAGGGGGCTGATCAGCTTCCGGTCAAACTCGTCGAAATCAGGCATAACCAGGGCCTTGATCAGCTGGCGCACCCGGTCTGGTCGGAAGTTGAAGCAGACCACCCCATCGCCGGCCTGGATCAGATCTGGAGCCAGGCGTATCGGTTCAAGGAATTCATCACCGATCTCCTGGTCGTAGGAGGAATGGATGGCGTCGATCGGGCTCAGTGCCGATATGGGGGTTGATTCGGTGTAGAGGCGATAGGCCTTTTCGGTGCGATCCCAGCGGTTGTCGCGGTCCATCGCCCAGTAACGGCCACATAGGGTGGCGATACGACCGATTCCTGCCCGCTGGATTTGGTCCTGCAACTGGGCTATGTAACGGGGGGCGCTGCTCGGATCGGTGTCGCGGCCATCTGTGATGACATGCACACACACCTGCTTGAGCCCCCGCCCGGCTGCCCAGTGCAGCAGGCCGGTCAGGTGGTTGATGTGGCTGTGCACCCCGCCATCTGAGCAGAGCCCGAGCAGATGGAGGGTGCCGGCCCGTTGCAGCAGGGTGTCGGCGAGCGCGTTCAGGGCTGGGTTGGCGTTGATGCTGCCGTCTTTGACAGCCTGGCTGATGCGCACCAGCTCCTGACGGATGATCCGACCAGAACCGATGGTGAGGTGGCCGACCTCGGAATTCCCCATCTGGTCATCGGGCAGGCCCACGGCGCCGCCGCTGGCTTCGATCAGGGTGTGGGGGTAGGCATGCCAGAGGGCATCCATCACTGGTGTGCTGGCGGCACGGATTGCATTGTGCTCTCTCTGCTGGCAGTGGCCCCAGCCATCAAGAATGGCCAGCACAACTGGCGCAACGGAAGCGGACTCCCTGAATGGGGGAGTGAATTCTGGGGCGATGGAGGGATGCTGCTGGGAGGGAATCGTTGTCACCCGTCAGACCTGGCGGCGTTACTCCAACGCCATCAAATCCAACCTACAGTGCGGATGTGCGGCAATCCCGCCCAATCCCTGCAGGGTCAGCCTTTGGCCACACAGTGCCCCATTCCTGCGCTGTGCCACGTTCCTGCGCTGCCTGATCCAGATGCATCGGCTTGAACTGCTCTCGGCCCAGGATCTGGCACGCACCCTTGATCGTCTGGCCTCCCAGGTGCTTGAGAGCACGGCCGATAGTCGGTCCCTGCTGCTGCTGGGAATCCCCACCCGCGGAGTGGCCCTGGCCGAGGTGCTGGCCCAGCGTCTGGCGGCCCTTACCGGCCATGCGATCGACCAGGGGACGGTTGACCCCACCTTTCATCGCGACGATCTTGAACGGGTGGGAACCCGGCTGGCGCAGCCCACTCACCTGCCCGTGGCGCTGGATGGACGCCAGGTTGTGCTGGTGGATGACGTGATCTTCACGGGGCGAACCGTGCGGGCTGCCCTTGAGGCCCTCCAGGCCTGGGGCAGGCCCAGGGGGGTGAGCCTGGTGGCGATGGTGGATCGTGGCCATCGGGAACTGCCTATCCAGCCCGACTTCTGTGGCCGCGTGGTGCCTACCAGCCGCCAGGAATCCATCCAGCTGTGCCTGCAGGCCATCGATGGAGAGGAGGGGGTATATCTGGTGAGGCCGGATCCCTAGGCCTGCTCGAGCTCGTCGGCGCGGAAGTGGGCCCGGAATTTACCGAAGGCCACCACCACCGGCAGGGTGGGGCTTATCACCCTCCCCTTCCAGTCCTTCAGGACAGTGACTACTTCGCCATGCTGGCCCTGCAGGTCGAAGGCCTCCCCGCGGTGCTGGGGATGGTGAAATACGACCACGCTCTGGGAGACCTTCACCTGATCACCTGGTTGCATACCCCTTGCCTCGAATCACCGGAAGGGATCCTCTCACGGGTGACTTGCCAGCTCTGATCAGCGCTGGCAGGCCGTTTCCGGTCCTGCCTCCACAACCTTCCCTCCCAGGGCCCGGCAGCCTTCCTGAAAGGCCGACCATTCGTCCATGCCCTTGGCCAGCCGTTGGCGCACCTGGGCGTCGAGTTGGTCGCTGGGCACGGTGTGGGGCAGCTGGCCATGGGCATCCCGTTCCCTCTCCTTGCCTGCCAGGCTTTCGATCCCCTGCTGCACCTTTGCCTGGAGGGTGCGGCCCTTGGTTTTCCACCAGGGATGGTCGATCCGATTGAGGGCATCTAGGGCTTCCCACCAGCGCCGTTGAGCACTCAGCCCCTGGGCCCGTTCGAACTGGAGGCGGTTGCGGTTCCAGACCTCTCGCAGTTTGTCGCCGAGGCTGGAGCCATCAGCTCGCCGGTTTTCCCCCATGGCGCTGAGCAGGGCCAGGGATCCGTCCAGATCCCCCTCCTGAAATCGAGCCAGCGCCCGCTCCTGCAGGCTCCGTTGCCAGAGCGCCAGTTGGCGCCGATCCTGCCCGTTCCCGGCCTGGGAGTTCACCAGCTGCAACTGCTGCTGCAGGGCCGCTGCCCACTGCTCCTGCTGCCAGAGCTGGGCCGCCCGGCGCCGCCGGCAGTCGCCCTGTTTTCCAGGGGCCTGCCCACCCAGCCAGCGCAGGGATTCCAGCTGATCGCCGTAGCGCAGGCAGGCTTCGAGATCACCCCGTTGGGCGGCCTGCTCCAGGCGGCGGGGAAGCTGCTGCTCCCACCAGTAGGCCGTCGCAACTCCGCAAGCCACCAGGCTGAGGGTGAGTGCCAACCAGAATCGGGGCAGCCTGTGGCGGCGCAGGGCCAATGGGGTACGAGGCTTCAAAAACCATTTTACGATCGCCATGGGCGCCGATCCCTTTCAGCGCAGGGGGCCCAGCTGTTGGCTCGGGCTATGCCTGCCGCTGCGCAGGTCCGTGACCTCCAGCATCAGCTGGCCCTGGCCATCCACCTGAAAAGCCAGCCTCAGGCAGTCCTCGCCAGGCTGGCCTGGGCTGTCCAGGGCTAGGGGCGGTGGCTGAACGGTCCACGGCGCGACCCGGCCCTCACCCGCCGGCCGTTGCCGCAGCACCGGCAATCCGGCTTCGAAAACCACCTCCCTGCGCCGTTCGTTCTCCGGTTCCCCCAACACCAGTTCCAGCTCCCTCTGATTGGGGCTGCTGCATGCCAGCACCAGTTCCAGAGATCTCTCGGTGGGGAAGGTTTGGCCCTCAACGAAGAGGGGCAGCCAGTGGTGTCGAGCTGAGCGTTGGTCCCAGCAGCGCAGGCTGACCCCGTGGCTGAGTACATCGCGAACGCGCACTCCCGGGGTAAGGGCAAGGGCCCCAAGGGCAACGGCCTCCACCGGACGGTGCTCGCGCAGGGGAACGCTGCCGCATCGCTGGGCCAGCCACTGGCGGATCAGGGGGAGGCGGCTGCTTCCGCCAACCGGCAGGACGGCGGTGATCTGGCTGAGGACCAGGCCGTCACGATGGGCTGCGGCGAGCACCTGGTCAAAGAGGGAATCGAGCTGCTCCACCAAGCCGTGCTGGCGCAGCAGGGTCTCCAGGCCGCTGCGATCCAGCCTCAGGGTCACGGGCGACTGGCCGCTGCGACTCCAGAGCACCAGCCCTTCCTCCTGCTGGCTGAGCTGGCACTTGAGGGTTTCGGCAGCCTCCAGCAGGTTGCCATCGATGGCCATGCCGGGGCAGAGGTGGGCGGCGATCCAGCGGTCGAAATCCCTGCCGCCCAGGGCCAGACCTGCCTTGCCGATCACGCGGGCGCAGCGCAGGGCCTGGCGGCTGGCGCCAAGATCGCGGCCAGCGAAGCGCAGCAACTGGGCTATCGGCGCCGGCCGGCCCTCGCCCCCTTCCAGGGCCACCAGGGCCAGGTCGATGGTGCCGCCGCCCAGGTCCACCACCAGCACGGTGCTGCCTGCAGGGAGTCCGGCGCCCATGGCAGCGGCGGTGGGTTCGTCGACCAGGGCCAGTTCCGGAACCTGTAGATCGCGGCATACCTCTTGCAGCCACTGGCGATAGCGCCGATAGCTGTCAATCGGCGCCGTCAGCACAAGCCGCTGGGGTTGGCGGTCGGGGGGCAGGGCAGCCCAGAGCCGACGCAGCAGCAAGGCGCCCGCCTGCTCCGGGCTGAGCGGCAAGGAAGGGGCCGGCTCTGGGGCAGTCGTCGCGCCTACGGCGCCGATCTGGCGTTTGAAGTCGCGGTGCAGCTGGGGTCCGTCGCCATGGGCCAGGCCGGCCTCCAGCACCTGGCGTCCGATCAGGGGGTGGGTTGTGGCCGGGTCGCTGAGCCAGAGCAGGGTCGGAATCACCACTGGTTCAGAGCAGCTGTATGGGGGCAGGGCCAGCAGTTCGGCCGCGGCGTGGGGCCCCTGGTAGGCAACCACCGTGTTGGTGCTGCCGAGATCGATCGCCAGAGTGCCCTGCATCGCCCCCTTCTAGCTTGGGGGCCAGGGCCGCTGACCTAGGCTTCAACCTCTGGAGTGGATCCATGCAAAGCGGTTTTGACGTCAATCCCAAGGAATTGGCCCAGCGGGCCGACAGCCTGATCCGCCACACCAGCAATCGCTACCTGACCACGGTGCGCATCGCCTTCCGTGCAAAGCAGCGTCGGTTCGATGATTTTGATGGTCTGCTCGACGATTCGATGGTCAAACCGGTGCAGCGGGCCATCATCGAACTGAGCGATGAGCAGGACCAGCCCGACCTGCTTCCCGGTTGAACCCCAGGAATGCAGGTGCAGGAGGGGGAAGGTTGGCGTTGGCTGGTGAATCAGGCCCGCCAGCCTTTTTCCGTATTGCTTGGGGGACCGGGATGGGGCGTCGAGCTGACGGCTGCAGAAGCGGGCGAGCTGCAGCGGGGCTTGCTCGACCTTGTGCTGGAACATCGCGCATTGGCGGCCCAGCTGATGCCCCAGGAGGCGATCACTCTGGAATTGGAGCGGGGTCCGCTCTGGCTCGCCCTGGAGGGGAACCGGGATGCCTGGGAGCTTCGTTTTGTGTTGACCCCTGCGGGGGGCAGCCGAGCCGTCGAAGGCAGCTGGCCCCCATCAGCCAGCCTGGCCTTGGCCGAAGCACTGGGGGCTAATCCAGGCTGAGATCCAGCCGGATCTCAGCTTTTATCAGCACTGCTGATGGCGGTCCCATTCCCACCCGAACCCCCAGATCGCCCCAGGTTTTGCCCAGCTTTTCCCCAGCCGGCCGGCCCAGATCCCGCCTGGCTCCGGCGGGCTGGGGAGAATGGCAGCATGGGCCGGCCTACCCCTTGACAGCTGCAGCCCTGGGGCTCCCTGCTTGGGCGCGGTTGGCCTGAGTCCGGCCTGGGCAAGCCCCAGCGCCCAATCTCAGTCTGGGAAGGGGGCGAATGGCTTGGCTGGCCAGATTTGACGCCCTGCTGTGGATGTGGGGAACTGGGGCGGAGATAACGAGGTATTCGCCGTGGAACCGCAGGCCCCAGAGATCGTCCGAGCCCGCGCGCTCGATCCCGAAGGAGGCCTGGCTCCTGGCTGCAAATCCGGTGAGAGCCAAACCATCAGCTTCTGCACCGAGGTTCCGGGGGAACTGCTGGTTTCGATGGGAAGCTTCATCGCCCAGCACCCCAACTGGGATCAATATCGGCTCTTCCAGGCCGCCCTGGCTGGTTTTCTGGTGCAGAACGGTCTCGGTAGCAGGGAGGTGACCCGTTGTTACCTAGCCAATCTCTTCCCCTCTCAAGGAGATTTCAGGTCTCCTTGAGCAGGGCCCGATGCCCGGTGCCGAAAAGCTGCTGGTAAGCAGCTGTGAGCGTGCAGCTTGCGACCGGTAGGGCCACCACAAGCCCCACCACCAGCACCAGGAAGCCGGCCAGCACCATGGCAAGCAGCACCAGGGTCAGCCCCAGGGCATGGAGCCAGTGCGGATCGGTGGCAGCCCGGCTGCCCTGAAAGGCTTCCACGGGATTGCGGCCCCCGATCAGGCTGAGGGGCAAGCTGAGGATCTGGTCGGCACTGAGATAGATCCCAGCCGCCACTCCAGCCAGCAGCGGCAGCGGTGCCAGCAGCGGCTGGAGCAAGGTGAGCAACCAGGCGCTGGCCTGGGAGAGCCGCATGATCACTGCCAGCACCAAAAGGGCTAGCGCCAGCGTTCCGAGACACCGCCCCATGGCCCGAGCATCCAGTCGGCTCAGATCGCCGAACCGGGGCTGGGCTTGGTCGAGGGCCAGCAGGGAGCCGCGCATCAGCCCCACGACCATCCAGAGGCCCGTGGCCACGTAGAGCATCCAGGCGCCGGCGGCCAGGCTGGCCGCGAGAGCATCAGGCTGGCCCAGCTCAGTGAGCACCCGACCACTCTCGTGCCGAAACCACACCTGGGCCACCAGATTGCTGGCACCGCTCACCAGCGTGAAGCCCATCAGCACCCAGGGGCAGTGGCTGAAGGCCAGCCAACCCCGCTCCACGGCGGCTCGGATCGCCAGGGGGGCGGGGTTGTTCATGGCGCCTCCAGCAGGGCCAGCAGCCGCTCCGCAGAGGGGGCCGATACCGGCAGGATTGAGAGGCGGTTGCCCCGTTTCACCACGCCGAGCTCTTCAGGGCTGAAGTTCTTCCGTAGCTCGTCGAGGCTCAGCAGGGCTGGGAAGCTCCTCAGGTAGCGCAGGCGGGCACAGTCCCAGCGGGGGCGTTCCTGGGTTGATGAAGGGTCAAAGTATTTTGAACTGGAATCAAACTGGCTGGGATCAATAAGGTTGGTTTCAATTATCTCCATCAGGCCAACAATGCCCGGTGGTTTAGTGTTTGAGTGGTAGAAAAAGGCCCGGTCGCCAATTTGCATTGCTCGCATGTAATTGCGAGCCTGGTAGTTGCGGATCCCATCCCACAGAGTGGATCCTTCCCGCTGTAAGTGCCCGATTCCGTAGACGTCGGGCTCGCTCTTCATCAACCAGTAGGCCAAGGTGCCATCCGCCTTTTTCCCGGGTTGATGCTAAGCCTTGAGCCGGGTTGTTTACAGGCCCTCCACCAGTTGGCGGAAGTCATCGCCGCGGGCTTCGAAATCTCTGTATTGATCAAAGCTGGCGCAGGCTGGAGATAGCAGCACCGCACCGCACCTATGGATGTGGGCAAGCTGGGCGGCCAGGGGGACACCCTCACTGAGGGTTTGGCAGCGATGTACGGCCCCTGGAAAGACAGCCTCCTCAAGCAGCTGCTGAAATTCAGCCTGGGCGGCTCCAAACAGCACTACAGCTGCGGCCTTTTCTCTCACCTCCGCCAGCCAGCCACAGGGATTGCCCTGTTTGGACTGGCCGCCCGCCAGCACCACCAGGGGCCCCGGCAGGGCCTTGAGGGCGACTTCGGCGGCGTCGTAATTGGTTGCCTTGCTGTCGTTGTAGAAGGTGATTCCCTGTCGCTCCGGCAGCCGCTCAAGCCGGTGGGGCACCCCTGGAAAGGCGCGCATGGCCCTTTCCATCTGGGCGCCGTCCAGGCCGGCTTCAAGGCCGGCCGCCACTGCCAGCAGCAGGTTCTGGCGATTATGGGCGCCTGGCATGGCCAGGCAGTCGGCGGCCATGAGCGGTTGGCCGGCCCGCATCACCGTGCCGTTCTCGATCCAGAGAGTGGGCTGGATTGGGCCCGGCAGGGCATCGCGATGGCCGGCTGTGATCCAGGTGGGCCGGTTCCAGCTTGCCGCGTGGGCGCGGATGTCAGGGTCATCCGCGTTGAGGATGGGCACGTCCGATCGCTCCAGCAGGCTGCGTTTGATGGCCCGGTAGGCCTCGAGGCTGCCGTGCCGCTCAAGATGGTCAGGGGTGAGGGTGGTCCAGATGCCAACCCGGGGAGCAAGCCGCGGAGCTGCTTCGATCTGGTAGCTGCTGAGCTCCATCACCAGCCAATCGGGTGGGGGAGCGCCGGCTTTGACCCGCGCAAGCACCAGCTCTGTGGCTGAGAAGCCCACATTGCCTCCCATGGGGGCGTCGAGGCCCCCATGCCGCAGCAGGTGGCTCACCAGGTGGGTGACTGTGGTTTTGCCGTTTGTGCCGGTGATGCCGATCCAGGGCACGCCACCGCTGGCCTCGAAGGCCAGTTCCATTTCTCCCTGGACGCAGATCCCCTCCTGCCGCAGCCTTACCAGGGTGGGATGGTCCCAGCGGATGCCGGGGCTGACGACCACCCGTCTGACGCCGCTGGGCAGGGTTGCGAAGGTTTCGGGGCTCAGGGGGGTGTCAAGGTGAACAGCGATACCAAGCTTGTCCAGTTCGGCGGCCCTGGTTTGGAGCTCCGGGCCGGTCTGGCTTTCGATCACCACCACTGAGTTGCCGCGATTCCGGAGCAGCTTGGCGGCCCCCATACCGGAGCGAGCCAGGCCGACAACCACGGTCAGATCGGTTGCCGTGACTGCCATCTGGCTAAAAGGTAGTTGCTACTCATTGCCAAAATAGGCGATGAGATGAAAGGCTATGCAATGAAAGGCTGTGAAATAAATGGGCGATACTGGAATCGAACCAGTGACTCCTACCGTGTCAAGGTAGTGCTCTACCTCTGAGCTAATCGCCCCAGAGTCATTTCGACTTTACAGACCCGCCAGGCGGCCAAACCGGCTCCCGCCCTAGCAGCGCAGAATGGCGATTCGCCAGCGCTCCCGCCTGGTTGATTCCACCGCCTCAAGCCTCAGCTCACCCCGGCCTTCCAGCTGCACCCGGTCGCCAGTCCGCAGCAGCCTGCTGGGCCTGCTGATCGGTTGCCAGTTGAGGCGCACCTTGCCCTGGAGGATCTTTTCGACCATCCGGTTGCGGGCCAGGCCAAAACCCGCCGAGGCCACCGCATCCAGCCGCAGCGACGCCTCCACCGTCTGAAAGCGACGGGGCTGGCGCTCGGCTGGCAGCTGCAGCTGCTCCAGGGGACGCACATCCAGTCGCACCTCCACAGAGCGCACCCTGGCGCCGGTGCCGTCCAATGGGCCGGCCTGGGTTGTAGTGATGATGGCCTGGGCTCCCCGGTCGCCCCGCAGCCAGATGTCACCCAGGTCCCCCGGCCTGACGCCAACCGCCAGCAGGCCGCTGCGGAAGTCTCCACACTCGGCCCGATCAAAGAGGAAGTTGCCGCTGATCTCCAGACCCACCAGCCCGCTCGGGGTGCCGGTGGCAGGTAGGGCTGCTTCACGGCGCTGGAGCAGCAGGCGCCGCCGCTCAGCCCCCGGAAACCCCCCCCAGCTGGCCTGGTCGAGCTCGGCCAGGCTGGCCAACATCTGCTCAGCCCCCTCGCGCAGTCCACCCTCCATGAAGTCTGTCCACACGGGCTCCCAGCAGCGCAGGGCCTGATCAGCCGCTGCAATAACGGCTTCCAGCTCCTGGGGGCAGGGGCTGCCCTCCAGCAAATCGTGTAGGGGAACCATTGGCGAAATTCTTGCTCAGCCTTCGCCCAGGCGCACCACGGCGAGGGGCTTGGCCTGCTGCAGGCTGATCCATGGCATCTCAACGCCATTGGCGGTTTCGGCCAGCAGCAGCCAGTTGCCCTCTTCCAGCCGGTTGCGCAGGCTGCGGATGCGGTCATCCTCCTCCGAGCGCACGCTGGCGGCGGCGGCAAAGCTGCCCATCCAGGCCGAGCCCATGCCGAGCAGGGCTCCGATCAGGTGCTGGCTCCAGGCTCCGGCAAACGCGAAGGTGTCCAGATCAGTGATGTAGGTGAAGGTGAGCCCGGCCAGAAAGCCGAAGGGAATCAGCCAGCGGGCCATGGAGCGCTGGCGGTTGCGACGGGAGACCGCTGGGTTGAGTCGGGCCACCTCCGCCAGGCTTCTCTCGCCTGGGCCGATGGCCTCCAGCTGCACCAGGGGGGGCTGCAGCTCCGCCAGACGTTCTCGTAATTGCCGCATCCGTGTGCGGTCATTCAGTACCACCACCACACTCGTACCCACGCGGCGCTCTCTTCCTTCGGGACAGGGGGATTCTCACCGCTCACTACACTGCACCGCCGGCTCACCCTCCCCACCGCCGGGCATGACAAAGGTTCTCGTTTCGGATCCGATCGACCAGGCGGGGATTGACATCCTTTCCCAGGTGGCCCAGGTGGATGTGCGCACCGGCCTTTCACCGCAGGACCTGCGCACCATCATCGGCGACTACGAAGCCCTGATGATCCGCTCCGGCACCACGGTTACGTCAGAAATCATTGAAGCTGCCGAAAAACTTCGGATCATCGGCCGCGCCGGCGTCGGGGTGGACAACGTGGACGTACCCGCCGCCACCAGGCGGGGTGTGCTGGTGGTGAACTCCCCTGAGGGCAACACCATTGCCGCCGCTGAGCAGGCCCTGGCCCTGATGCTTGCCCTCTCCCGCCATGTGCCCCACGCCCATGCCAGCACCATGGCCGGTGGCTGGGACCGTAAGAAATACGTGGGTAATGAGCTTTACAAGAAGAAGCTTGGCGTGGTTGGTCTGGGCAAGATCGGCTCCCACGTGGCCCGGGTGGCCAAGGCCATGGGCATGGATGTGATGGCTTACGACCCGTTCGTTTCGGCGGAGCGGGCCCAGCAGATGCAGGTGCGCCTCCTGCCCCTGCCAGCCCTGTTTGCCGAGGCCGACTTCGTCAGCCTGCACCTGCCCCGCACGCCGGACACCGAGAACCTGGTGAACGCAGAGCTGCTCAGAACCATGAAATCGACGGCCCGCATTGTCAATTGCGCCCGGGGCGGCATCATCGACGAGGCGGCCCTGGCCGCGGCGGTTGAAGCTGGCACCATTGGCGGTGCTGCCTTGGACGTGTACGCCAGGGAGCCCCTGGAAGCTGACTCC
>Ga0169931_10002006_pt1 | contig 33448 bp, 38 predicted proteins | sample Kivu_15m_20L_FD_129675 | JGI IMG/M metagenome (GOLD analysis project Ga0169931, IMG submission 129675) | Freshwater microbial communities from Lake Kivu, Western Province, Rwanda to study Microbial Dark Matter (Phase II) - Kivu_15m_20L... | ecosystem: Environmental > Aquatic > Freshwater > Lake...
ATCTCTTGCTTTGCGGGGAGCGCCTGATACCTTAAAGGCTCTGGTCATAAGCAATTTGAGTAACAATAGGGCCCAAGATATTCGAGATGCCTGGGATCAGAAACCAAGAGTCACGTTGAGAGAGATTAATGAAGCCAGAAGCCAGATTTTGGCCTTAGCTAGGAGACTAGAGGATGCTGGTCAAATAGTTCTCAAGAAAGAGAAAGAAGAATACATTGAATGATACCAAGCGGAGCTGACGGGACTCGAACCCGCGACATCCTGCGTGACAGGCAGGCACTCTAACCAACTGAGCTACAACTCCGTTCCCTCCCATGTTTTTTCGATCTTTCTTTGGGTCAAGCTTTCTTCTTTGGAATGGATTGCGAATCAGGAACGAAGCCAAATCCTTGTCTATATGGAAAGAAAAGGCAAGGAGTTCATGGATCTTTGGAGAGGTCCCATCTTCACAATTTCAAATGGTTTTTCTGTTTTGCGAGTCTTTCTTTTGCCTTTCTTCTTTTGGACTGTCTCCTCTTATGCAGAAAAGCCAGAAACTTTAGAGTATCTGATTTACAGCATGATATTAACTGCTCTTGCAGTTCTGACAGATTTTTTGGATGGATGGACTGCTAGAAAATGGAACCAAGCTTCGCATCTAGGTCGCTATGTGGATCCTGTTTGCGACAAAATAGTCACTATTGGAGGATTGTTTTTGATCCAAAGGTATTTTGGATTTCCCCTATGGATATTGCTAGTTTATGTAGTTCGAGAGGTAGCTGGGATTTGGTTTGGATTGTTCTTGTATTTGAAAAGAGGAATTCAGGGCAAACCGAACCTTTGGGGAAAGATTGGAGTAGGCTGGGTAGCCTTTAGCGTGTTATGGTATATGTTAGTTCCATATTTTAAAGCAAACGGATATGAGGGAGAATTTTTATACCGACCTGATCTATCAGCTTATCTTTTGTTCTTTATTCTTTTGGGAGGTGTGGTCCAGTATGCCGTCAGCTACTGGCAAATCCTGCTAACTCCCGAGACCGTGGTGATTGATCCTGAAAACAAGAGACAAGCAAAAACATTCCGGCAAATCTAATGAAAAAGAGAGGAAACAAAATGGCTATCTGCTCGAAGGGGGACTCGAACCCCCACACCTTGCGGCACTACCACCTCAAAGTAGCGTGTCTACCAATTCCACCATCCGAGCGGCTGAACTTTACGGATAGGATTTTCGAAAAGATTGTTTCGTCAACTGATTCCAATCTAGGATGCTCCCATGGTAGTCTCTGATTTTTTTCTAAGGATTAGAATCTTCCTATATGGGATTGTTTTCTCCCTCCTCGCAATTGGACTTGGTATCTGTGTAGCACCCAAGTGGTTGCAGTTGTCCAGGCCAATGACAGATGCTGATGTTATTTTCGTTAGTGCTGAAGAAGTGAAAGATCCCGAAGCAGTTTTGGAACAGATGTCACTTTCCAAGTCCAAAGCTATTCTATGGAACAGGGGCAAAACGGCAGAACCAGAAAAAGGCAGGGTAAGAGCAAGCGATCCAGAAGCCCTTGCCAAAGAAGCCTTGAGATTGGCCGTCAAAGCCAACTGGAAAAAGATACTCCTTGTAACTAGCCCTCTAGCCTCAAGAAGAGATTACCGAGCTTTTGTACAGGTCATGGATCCAATTGGAATTCAAGTTGGAGTGGTTCATTCTGGCAAGACCATTTCTTGGAGCAACTGGTTTCAAAATGAAGGAGAAGTAGAGATTGTATTCGGTTATATGGGAAAATACCTATTTAGCCTCATCAAAGGTGTATTGTGATGGATGAGAAAGAACAAAATGATCTAATTCTCCAGAGAATCAAAAAAGTTAATGATCTACGAGATAAGGGAATCAATCCCTATCCTAACCGATTTTTTCCGACTAAAACCGTGAAAGAATGCCTAAGTCTTTTACAAGAAGGCGATAAAACCGAGTATAAGTTAGGTGGAAGACTTCAGAGCAAAAGAGTTATGGGCAAAGCATCTTTCGCTCATATTAAAGATGCATCGGAGTCCCTGCAGATCTATGCTACTAGAGATGATCTAGGCGAAGAAAATTACTCCCTTTTTAAAAGTTTAGATTTGGGAGATTGGATTGGGATTGGCGGATATCTTTTTCTTACTCAAAAGGGAGAGATTACTTTGCACTTAACTTCTATTGAACTTCTTTCTAAGTGCATTCGGCCACTTCCAGTCGTAAAAGAAAAGGATGGAGTCATCTACGATGCCTTTAGTGACGTAGAACAACGATATAGGATGCGGTATGTCGATTTAGTAGTCAATGACTCAGTTAGGGAAACATTCCAAATGAGAAGTCGAATTGTTCAGGAAGTACGGCAATTCCTAACAAAGGAAGGATTCATAGAGGTTGAGACCCCAATGATGCAACCCATAGCTGGTGGAGCTGCCGCCAAGCCTTTTGTTACTCATCATAATACTCTGGATATGGAGCTATTTCTAAGAATTGCACCTGAATTGTATCTCAAAAGACTCATTGTAGGAGGAATGGATAAGGTATTTGAATTGAATCGAAATTTTAGGAATGAGGGCATCTCTACCAAACACAATCCTGAATTTACGATGATGGAGGCCTATATGGCGTTTGGAGATATGGAAACTATGCTTCAACTAACAGAAAGACTTATAACAACCGTTGCGGCAAATATTGGTAAGGGTTTGATATTTGACTATGGAAAGGAAAATGTCAACTTAACTCCTCCTTGGAGACGGGCAAAATATGTAGATATTATTTCTGAGTATTCCGGAATCGTCTTTCATAACAAAATGATATTAGAAGAAGCAAAATCTTTAGCTAATGCAAAAGGATTAAATTGCGATGAATTTGATTCTATCTGGAAAGTAGCTGATGCTGTGTTTAGTGAATTGGTAGAGCCAAAACTCATACAGCCTATTTTTATCACCGAGTATCCCAAAGAGTTATCTCCACTTGCAAAAACTTTGCCCGATAATCCTGATTTTGTAGAACGTTTTGAACCCTACATAGTAGGAAGAGAAATCGGAAATGCATTTACAGAATTGAACGATCCATTCGATCAAAAAGCCCGCTTCGAAGAACAAGTGAAAGCGCGAGAACGTGGCGATGAAGAAGCTTTGCCTATGGATGAAGATTACATCAAAGCTTTGGAATACGGTCTTCCCCCCACTGGAGGACTCGGAATAGGAATAGATCGGCTAGTCATGTTACTCACCAATTCCCCTTCTATTCGGGATACAATCTTTTTCCCCTTAATGAGAAAGGAATAAGGGGATTCCTTATTTTTTTTCTAGTTTGAACTTTGGCTCTTCTTCTAATGACTTTGTCAACTTCTCCAATCTCTCTTGGAGGGTTTGTCGTTCCTTAGGAGTAAGAATGGTATTTTCTGTTTTTTTGCGATTAGAGTAACTAACAGTTATTTGGTTTGTTTTCAGAAAAATTGGAATAATTTCTGGATTGATCCGAGAAGAATGCACTATGGTACTGGAATAGTCTGTCCCTGTTTTTTGTAAGTTGTACCAAGTCTCTCCCAAACGCAAAGCCACACCTAATGGCAAGTCTACATCAAAGGTACCTACTTCATAGCGAAGAGTGTAGGATATTTTTCCAGTGGCATTTTCTTTTTCTCCGCGAAACCTTAGGCAAGGGTAGCCAAAAGAAAAAATCCTAGATTTGAGGCACAACTCTTCCGTTTCCCCGATGGTCTGATCGAGTACGGGCTCCTGGGTGATGCGAACCCCTTCTCCAGAAAAGCAATGGACTAAGGTCAAAAAAACGATTAGGGCGAAGGAAGTCTTCATAAGGGTAGGTTTTTGGATGCCTGAAACCGGCAAAGGAAAAAAACTGGGTCTATGCAATCTTACCCGAAGGAAAAAATACAGGTCTTGCTTTTGGAAAACATCCATCCCGATGCCTACGGAATGTTTCATAGCGACGGTTTTTCGGTTCACCAAGAAAAATTCGCCTTGGAAGAGGATGAACTCGTGCAAAGAATTCCAGAAATTCATATTTTGGGGATTCGAAGCAAAACAAATGTCACGCCTAGGGTGCTTCAATCTTCAAAGAAGCTACTTTCCATCGGTTGCTTTTGTATCGGAACGAACCAAGTGGCTGTGGAAGAAGCCGAAAAAAAAGGAATTCCTGTATTTAACGCTCCCTATAGCAATACTAGATCCGTTGCCGAGCTAGTTTTAGGGGAAATCATTATGCTTGCGAGAAAGGTCCCAGACCTTTCTCGGGACATGCATGTAGGCAAGTGGAGTAAGGTAGCGACAGGCTGCTTTGAAATCAGAGGCAAAACTCTGGGGATTGTAGGTTACGGTAATATAGGTACTCAAGTCTCGGTTCTTGCCGAATCGATGGGAATGAAAGTGGTTTTCTATGACATACTCACCAAATTGCCGCTAGGTAATGCCATTGCTTCTCCAACATACGAAGATTTGCTTAAAAATTCAGATTTTATCACTTTTCATGTACCTGAAACAACTGAAACCAAGGATTTATTCCGAAGAGAACACCTGGCACTTCTTAAAAAAGGAACTTACTTGTTAAATTTAGCCAGAGGTACGGTTGTTTCTATAGAAGCTGTAACGATTGGCATTGAGTCTGGAATTTTAGCTGGGGCTGGTTTAGATGTTTTTCCTGAAGAACCTAAATCGAACTTAGATATATTTTTTTCTCCCCTTCAAGGAATTCCAAATGTAATTTTAACTCCACATATTGGAGGTTCTACGGAAGAAGCTCAAAAAAATATTGGGACAGAAGTTGCACAAAAACTTATAAAGTTCATCAACAATGGTTCCACCACTTTTTCAGTCAATTTTCCCAATATCGAATTGGGATCTTTGCGCTCGGGATTTCATAGAATCTTAAATATCCATAAAAATTTACCAGGATTTTTGAGAGATATCAATTCTATGATATCAGAGATGGGAGGGAATATACTTACTCAAAATCTAAGTACCTCACAAGATATTGGTTATTTGGCAATGGAAATAGATAAAAATCTAGGCCCAGAATTGAACTCTAAAATCAAGGCACACCCGCACAGCATTCGAACAAGGATATTGTATTGAATTGGAATTTCTAGCTATTAGAACAACCTCACCACTACAAAACATTTCCTACTTGGTTTATTCTGAAGGAGAGGCCATTTGTATAGATCCTTACGATCCTGAACTCATTTGTCAGATTTGCTCCGAAAAAGGCCTGCAACTGAAAATGATATGCAATACACATTCCCACAAAGACCACACAAAAGGGAACTTGGAGTTACAATCCCTCACCAAGGCAGAGATTTCCTCACATCCTTTGGCTCCTGTACCTGGAAAAACAAGGGATCTACATCCTGGCATGAACTTTTTCCAAAAGGAAGATGGGGCTCTAACTGCTCATGCCACACCTGGTCATACAGATTGCTCCTTGAGTTTGGTGTTGCGGCGACAAAATAAGGAAATTGCTATATTTTCTGGAGATACTGTGTTCAATGCGGGGGTAGGAAATTGCAAAAATGGAGGCAATGTTTCTCAATTGTTCGAAAGCATCTACAAAACTTACCAAGCCATTGCAGGTGATTGTCTGTTGTGTCCGGGTCATGACTATTGGGAAAACAATGGGAAATTTGTCCAAAGTCTAGGATTCAATGGACTTTTGGACGAGGAAATGGCAATCGCACAAAATAAATACAATTCGGGAGATTTTCATCTCGTAAATTTAACAAAAGAAAGGGGATACAATCCTTTTTTAGTTTCGAAAAACGAAGAAGACTTCAAGAGCCTACGGTTCAGGAGGGATCAGTGGTAAAAACCTTTTTCAACATCCAAAGTGGTAAGGTCTCGATTCTACTTAGCTTGTTATTTTTCATGGGTTTGGCTTCCTTTTGGGCGGACTCAACTTTTGAAATTGATAATTTTGAGAGAGCGAAGAAAGCTCTTCGCAGAATCTATCGAGCCCATCCCATAGAATTCTATTGCGGTTGCCCAATCCAACCTGAGGGTAACAATAGATATACGATTGCTATAGAAGATTGTGGATTGCAAGCTCGCAAGAATCCCAAAAGACTAATTAGGCTTGAATGGGAGCACATAGTTCCCGCTTCCCGTTTTGGACAATCCTTGGACTGCTGGAGCAATTGTCCCATTCCTGGGAAAAAAGGAAGGGCTTGTTGCAGAAAAGTAGATTCCCATTTCCAAAAAATGGAAGGTGATATGCACAATTTGGTTCCCAGCTCAGGAGAATTAAATGCAGATCGTGGGAATTATTCTTTTGGAGAAGTTCCCGGAGAACCTAGAGCTTATGGAATATGTGATTTTGAAGTAGATTTTAGATTAAACATAGTAGAGGTGAGACCTGAAATACGAGGCGATATTGCCCGTGCCTACTTGTATATGGAGGAAAAATATGGAATTGGCCTCACCACTGCAGAAAAAGAAGAGTTCAAAGCATGGCATGAAAAGGATCCTCCCGATGCATGGGAGAGGGAAAAAGCCAAAATTGTGGAACGATTGCAAGGGAACAAACATCCGCTAATCGAATAATAGGTAAAAATGAAAGAATTTGATATCATTGTAATTGGAGCTGGGGCGGGAACGAAGTTGGTCACTCCCCCGTCGCTCTTAGGAAAAAAAGTAGCTGTTTTTGAAAAGGAAAGTCCTGGAGGTACTTGCCTCAATCGGGGCTGCATTCCCTCCAAAATGCTAATATACCCCTCCGAGATTGTAAGGTTAACCAAAGAATCCGCCAAGTTTCCTTTGGTTTTCAAGGAACCCGTTCTAGCAGACCTATTGAAAATCACTAGTCGGATCACAGAAACAGTTCAAAAGGATTCCGATTCCATTCCTTTGGCTTACCACAAAAATCCAAATGTGGAATATGTGCCTTACCAAGCTCGTTTTGAATCGAATAGAGTCGTTATAGCGAATGGGGAAAGGTATACAGCACCTATTGTAGTTATTGCGGTTGGCACTCGCCCCTCAATTCCGAAAGGAATTGGTCTCGAGGGAACTCCATTTTGGACTTCCCGAGAAGCATTGAGGCCTTCCTTTCGACCCAAAAAAATGACTGTTGTGGGCGGAGGCTACATAGGGTTGGAATTAGGAGCAGCATACAGCGCTTTCGGGACCGAAGTTGAACTATTCACGCGTCACGAAATCTTAAGGCAAATGGATTCCGAAGTAGTAGCGGAATTGAGAAAATGTCCTCCTCTTTCTTTAAATGAAAACCATGAACTCCAATCGGTGCAATACTCCGAAGGAGAATTCAAAATCCAGTGGAAAGGGATTAAAAAGGAAACCGCTTGTGACTCTTTGCTAGTAGCCACAGGCATCATCCCAAATACTGATGATTTGGGTTGTGAAAACACAAAAATCCGAGTTGATGATAGAGGTTACATCCAAGTAGATGAGTATCTCGAGACAGACGAACCTGGTATCTTTGCATTTGGAGATTGCATTGGTAATTATTTTTTTAGGCATTCCGCAAACTTTGAGGGTGAATTTCTATTTGAAAATTTATTCAAAAAAAATCATAAAGATAAAATTCAATATCCTCCCATGCCAAGCGCTGTCTTTACCATGCCTCAAATAGCAAGCGTTGGTTTAAGAGAAGAAGACATAAAAGTTCCTTATTGGAAAGGAGTGAATCGCTATTCTTCTTCAGCAATGGGAATGGCTCGAATGTCAGAAGTAGGGTTTGTAAAAATTTTGGCATCTAAGGATACCCAAGAAATACTAGGTGTACATATCATTGGCGAAGAAGCCTCTAATTTAATACAGCTGTTCGTACTAGGAATGACACACAAATTGAAATTAGATGAATACCTTAAGATGATTTTCATTCATCCTGCTCTTCCTGAAGTATCACGTAATGCACTGCGGAAAATTCGGGAAATACGAGACAAAAATGAATAAATTTCTTCGTAATAAATACAGCAAAGAGACTTTACTAAAACAAAGAAATTCGGAAACTGAAGAACGCAAGACAATCTCCTTTTATAGATATGCATTGATTCCAGAACCTCAGTTATTAAGAGATCAATTGTATGAAGAATGGAGCTCTCTTGGTTTACTAGGTCGGATCTATTTGGCAAAGGAAGGTATCAATGCACAGGTCTCGCTACCTATAAGCCAATGGAATAATCTGAAAAATTCACTAAATCGAATTCCAGGCTTTGCTAATCTGAAGTTCAACGAAGCTTTGGAAGATTCAGCGCTTTCCTTTCTAAAGCTTACAATCAAAGTTCGAAAAAAGATCGTAGCAGATGGATTGAATGAAGAAGAATTTTCTCCTTTTCAGGTCGGAAGGCATTTGACTCCTGAAGAATTCCATGAAGCAATACAAAGACCTAACGCCAAAATCATCGATTTCAGAAATAACTATGAATCGGAAGTAGGACGATTTCGAGGAGCTATCTGTCCAGATGCGGAGACTTTCCGAGAAGAACTAATTGTTGTCGAAGAAATACTCAAAGAAGAACCCAAAGATTCAGAATTGTATTTGTACTGTACTGGAGGAATACGGTGCGAAAAGGCTAGCGCCTATTTGATTCAAAAGGGATTTACAAAAGTTCATCAATTGGAAGGTGGGATTGTTTCTTACACAAATTACATTAGAAATACTGGTCTCGAATCCATGTTTCGAGGAAAAAATTTTGTTTTTGATGGTAGACTGGGGGAGAGAGTAACGGAGGATATTCTTTCCGAATGTTACAACTGCGGGAAAATTTGTGACACCCATACCAATTGTGCCAATTTGGGTTGCCATGTCTTATTTATACAATGCGAAGAATGCACAAATGAGTTACAGGGTAATTGCTCTGATGATTGCCAAAAGATCAACCAACTACCATTAGAAAAGCAAAAAGAACTTCGAAAAAATATTCACTCTAAATACCCAACTCATCATCTTTCACTGAAACACAAGGAACTAATTCGCAAATGAACGACAAAGCTCTGGAAATCCAGAATCTAGAAAAAATCTACAAAAACGGCTTTAGGGCTTTAAACAATATCAATCTTGATGTAGAAAAGGGAGATTTCTTTGCATTGTTAGGTCCAAATGGAGCTGGGAAATCTACAACTATCGGAATACTTTCAAGCTTGGTCAAAAAATCAAAAGGAGAAGTTAAAATTTTTGGATTCGATATTGATAAAGAACTAGAACTTGCCAAAACATATTTAGGAATTGTTCCGCAAGAATTCAATTTTAGTATTTTTGAACCAGTTAGGCATATCATTCGAAACCAGGCTGGTTATTACGGAATACCTTATCGAATTGCAAAAGAAAGAACTGATAAATACCTAGAACTCCTGCAATTGAAAGACAAGGCCAATTTTCCCGCAGGTCAATTATCTGGAGGGATGAAAAGAAGGTTGATGATAGCTCGTGCATTAGTTCATGAACCTGAAATTTTGATCTTAGATGAGCCCACTGCTGGAGTTGATATTGAAATAAGGAGATCTATGTGGGATTTTTTAAAGGATTTGAACAACTCAGGCAAGACAATTATTCTTACCACACATTACTTAGAAGAAGCTGAACAGCTATGTAGGAATTTGGCTATCATTGACAAGGGGGAAATCATTCGAAAGTCCTCAGTCAAAGAATTACTATCGACCATGAGCCAGGAAACTTTTCTAATTGATACGATTGACATCCCTAGAGATTTACCGCAAAGCAAAGAGTTTCATTTTACAAAAGTAGATGACAAGACATTGTCTATAGTAGTTACAAGGGGGCAAAGCATGAACGAAGTATTCAAAGAATTGAGCCGTGCAAATATTTCGGTTGTAAGCCTTAGAAACAAATCCAATCGATTAGAAGAGCTTTTTCTAAATTTGGTCAAAAGGGATTGATATGCTAATACAAACAAATTGGATTGCCTTCCAGACAATAGTTCGTAAAGAGACCATCCGAATCACTAGGATTTGGATTCAAACTTTGATCCCACCTGTCATCACAATGGCATTGTATTTTTTGATTTTCGGAGAATTGGTTGGTAAGCGAATTGGAAACATCGGCCAGTATACTTATATTGAATTTATTGTACCTGGTCTCATTATGATGAGTGTGATCACTAATTCGTATAACAATGTTGTATCTTCATTTTTTGGAGCCAAGTTTCAACGCAATGTTGAAGAACTTTTAGTTTCTCCTACCTCTCCTTATACGATTGTTTTAGGATATACAACCGGAGGTGTTGTAAGAGGTTTGTTGGTAGGTTCCTTGGTTACCTTAACATCTTTATTTTTTACGAGCCTAAAAGTTCATAGCATAGGAATTATAACTTTTACAATACTTTTGACAAGTGTATTGTTTTCACTTGCTGGATTTTTGAATTCTCTATATGCTAAAAAATTTGATGATGTTACCATAATTCCAACTTTTATTCTTACTCCACTTACTTATCTGGGAGGTGTTTTTTATTCGCTTCAAAGTCTTCCTGAATTTTGGAAATTCATCTCGCTCGCAAATCCAATTCTGTATATGGTGAATGCTTTTCGGTATGGATTTTTGGGAACAAGTGATGTGGATATTATCTTTTCATTATTTACACTTTTTTTTCTGTCTCTCGTATTTTTCTTTTTGAATGTTAAACTAATGGCCCAGGGATTTGGTATAAGAAATTGAATCGTAGAGAGCGAATCTTAGAGATTTTAGAAAAGAATCTCAATCCTAAATTTATTTCCGTAGTGGATTTTTCGAACGAGCATTCTGGTCATAGTGGTTCAAAACCAGAAGGGGAAACTCACTTTCGAGTTACAATCACCCATCCCAGTGAGATTTCCTTGGTTTCTTTTCACAGAAGAATTTACAATCTACTTCACTTGGAATTTTGTGAAGGGCTTCATGCCCTAGAAATTCTACCCAATGAGGAAACTGAGAGAGTCTAATAAACGTGACTATTGAGGAAATTCAAAAAAGAATAGAAATGGGTTTACCAGGCTCTCAGGTGGAAATTCAGGATCCGTATAGAGATGGAGTTCACATCAAAGCGGTGGTGACTTACAATGGCTTCCAAGGGAAGAATCTACTGGAACAACATAGAATGGTTTACGCGACCCTACAAGAAGAACTCAAAGCCGAAATACATGCGTTAGCAATTGAAACAAGGAGTAATTGAATGCAAGAAGAATTAAAATCAAAAATTGAATCTCTAATCCAATCCAAAGAAATTTTTCTATTTATGAAAGGTACACCAGAGGCGCCTCAATGTGGATTTTCTGCGGGAGTGGTTTCAGCATTAAAATCAGTTGGAGCGGATTTTGCTTCCTTCAATGTTCTCTCCGACATGAGTATAAGGGACGGAATTAAGGAATTTGCAAATTGGCCAACAATTCCACAACTCTACATCAAAGGAGAATTTGTGGGAGGGCATGACATTACACTTCAATTGCACAAGTCTGGGGAACTTCAGAAATTGACCAAAGTCTGATGATGGAACTGTATCAATTTGCCTCCTGTCCCTATTGCCAAAAGGTGATTCGAGGAATGAAATCATTCGGGTTGGAAGAAAACAAAGACTTTCAGCTCATAGAGGCTTCCCGAGGGACCCCGGGACGCGCCACTGTGGAAAAGTTAGGTGGATTAAGCCAGGTGCCTTTTTTAGTCGATGGTTCAGTTAAAATGTATGAGTCGGATGATATTCTTACTTATTTAGAAAAGAAATATAAAAAATCCTAACCAAAACCCAATGCCTTTAGCACTTCAAGTGCAACTCTTCGTGGCTTTCCGATTGCTGGGTATTCGTGGATATACAAAACGGGATTGAAATTGATTTCGAGCACTGTGTGTTTTGCGAGGCGAGACAAAATCGAAAAGTCCTTTGAAATAATATCTACTCCACAGATAGTAGCTCGGGCTACCTTGGCAGCTTTTCTAGCCAATTCTTTGTAGCTTTCATCCACTTCGTCCGTTCTGTCCACAGAATCTCCACCAGTGGATATATTAGAATTTTTTCTCAAAAAAACCCGCTTCCCTTCTTGGGGAATCGTCTGCCATTCATAACCTTGCGAAGAAAGTACTTCCGTTTCAACTGAACTTGTTTGGATTTTTTCTAGAGGGGAAATATGCCCTACCCCTCTCCAAGGATCTTGATTTTTATCTGCTACTAGTTCTAAAATGGTTTTTGTTCCATCACCCTCTACATTAGCTGGAATTCTTTCACAAACTCCAACAACTCTGTCTCGGATAACTAAGAATCTGTATTCATTACCTTCATAAAACTCTTCTATTAAAAAGGAAGAGGAATGAACTAAGGCTTCGATCATGGCTTTTTCAATTTGCTCTTGCTTCGAGGTTTTTGGTAAAATCTGCACCCCAATGCCAAAATTAGTAGTTTTAGGTTTGATTACGATCAGATCCGTAGAGAGCATCTGACTTTTTAAGTAAGCTCCTTCAACTTCTTCCAATGTGAATCCACGGGGAGTAGGAACTCCCTCTTCAATCATAAGAATTTTACTTATAGATTTATTTTCCATAGCAAGGAAGGTTAAATAAGAATCCAATCTTGTTTTGGTTGCCTCTTTAATTATTTCTTTTTGATCATTGCGGCTCAGTCTGATAAACTGTTCTTTTCTATCTAAAATCTCAACTTTGATTCCTAAATCTATGGCTTCTTTTATTAAGACTTGAGTGGAAATTTCCAAGTCATCGAAACCAGGGACTCTATATTCTCTTCTATGCTCCAAACAGCAAATTCACCGGTTTCAAAATTATGGGTTTTTGATTCTTTTTATCGTGAGAGCCCTCTTCGTTTTCTATTTGCTTTTGCTCAAAAAGAGAAGACTCCGATAGATGATTTAGATATGAAATTTCTCTGTCTTTCCATTGGTAAGCCTGCAAAGAGTCAAAGTGTTCCCGAGCTAAGTTCAAGCCTAAGTCTACAAATTCTCTTCCTTGCATTTCCAATTTCTTTTCAATCTGAGAAGTTAATAAGGAATTTTCATCTTTACTTCTCAATTTCGCCATTTCATAAGCAATTATATAATCCTCATTCTCATATTGACCGGCGAGAAAGTGAGCAATCGGCTTCACTTCTTCTAATACAAAATTCAATAGTTCAAGCAAGGGAATTCTTTCCTTTTCCAATAATATAAAAATACCTTTATTTCTGCCATTCAAGGAGACTTTTTCTTGGTTTTTTTTGTGACCAACATACTCGGTCTTACTTGTTGGACTCGACTCAGCCAACAAACATAATAAAAGTAAGGAATGCAGAAAATATAAGCTATGTATGTCTACTCCAGTGGGATGAAATGGGTTATTGTCCAAGAGTCTAATTTCTAAATATTCCACCCCTCTATCCATCAAGGCTTCCAGTACTCGCTCTTCCCCTTTAGGTACTTGTTTGGGTCGAACTAGACTATAATATTCATTTTCTAATTGTAAGTAATGGTCATTCAACTGACTTTCTGGCTTCAAAGAATACTGAGAATAACCAGTATAAGTAAGACTAACAGCTCTATACATACTTTTTGCATACTCTTCTAATGAATTGGTATCAATGTGAAACTTTTTTTGAACTTTGCTTGTGTATCCAATTTTACTCAGTCTCAAACTCGTAGCTTTGGGTGACCAAAAGCTCCTTTTTTTCCAAGACTTATGTGGGATCTCATGGACCAAAGAATAGGTCTCATCTACAATACTACTTGAACCAAATAAGTATATTAATGTCGGAGAGAGTCGATTGAAATTTCGAATTGTATCAAAGTAAATTTTCGATCTAGTAGTTTTTGAGAGGGGCTTTTTGTATCTAACTTCACTAAGAATTTCAAGCAAACAGTTATCAAAAGAAAAATTAAAATGAACCCCAGAGACAGTTTGCATTGTTCTTCCATAGCGATTGCCCAATCCTCTTCTGTAAATGGTCTTCTTCCTTCCCTCTGAACTACTACCGTACTGTGCTAATGGGATTTTATCCCCTTCGGGAAGAATGGAAGGCATGCTAAATGGCCATAATAGTTCAGAAGGGTTTCTTAGTACTGTATATGCATGCAACAATTCAAGCTCTTTTAATGTTTCTCGAATATCTCTATGGGCCTTGGTAACATATTCCAATTGTGGTTCAGCAAAATCTGTCTTGATTAATGGATGAGTTAATGCAGATCCAAGCGAAATCGGATGTGGATTTTTGGAAATTTTCCCTTTTGAATCAACTCTTAACGTTTCCCTTTCCAATCCAAATTTCGCTTTAGACAAACAGCTACCAGACGAGCCAGAGAGAAGACTAAGTGATTTTTTAGAAATTTTCATCATTTTGATTTTGGTTCCCCATCCCCTCGAGGATCTGTTACTCCAATTAGATCAGATGACTCGGATGAGGCTACAAAAACTTTGGCGCGATGTTTCCCATACTGGATAGGAAATTTTTTCCAAACTTCTGGAATTGTATTGCTATAAGCCTCTTCAATCAAAACTTCGTTTGGACGGAACTGGTAATGCACTCTTGGGCTTCGCACGGATTCTTCCCAACTCAATCCTCTGTCATAGTGGTTCACTAAAACATTGTAAATAGAAGAAGGAATTTGTGATCCGCCTGGAGCACCAATGGCAACAACAGCTCTATTGTTTTCATCTAGCGCCACTAATGGGGACATGCTAGACATTGGAGTTTTTCCAGGAGCTATTGCATTAGATTTTTTACCGATCAAACCGTACGAATTAGGCATCCCCTCGAAAGAAAAATCATCTATGGTATTATTCCAAAATAATCCAGATTCTTCGCTGTAAACGTGGGAACCAAATAAACCATTGATGCTTTGCGTCGATGAAACAGCATTTCCCTCTGAGTCAACTAATGAGAGATGAGTGGTCTCGAAGCTTTCCTTAGGAATCGATTTTAGTCTCTTCTCCAAGTCCTGCAATTGCTTATTGACTTGAATATCTCCTCCAAACTCATATCTATCCTTATAAGCGAAGTAGAGTGGAGGTATAAAACTTTCTTCCCAAGATTTTCCTGATTTTCTCATAGCATCAAATATTTCCAAAGCCCTAATCAAATGAATTCCACTTGAGGGTTGGTCTAACCCAATCCAAATTCTCCCGAATGCTCTTCCTTTAATAAGGGCAAGGGACTTTACTTTATAATTTTCCAAATCCTGGCGAGTAACCGTAGAATTGGAGCTAAGGCTTTTCAGAATTGTATTGGAAAGCTTGCCATTTTGGAAAGAAGTAGGTTCGGATTGTAATATTTCGATTGTATTTGCTAGAGATTCATTCCTCCAGATATCCCCAGTTACTTTATTTTGAAATACTCTAGATCTGATTTCTGAGGGAAGGATTTTGGATTTTTGAACTAAATCTGGATAAAGTGGGAAGCCCTCCATTGCAATTTGTTTGGCCGGTTCCAACACTTCTGACCATTTGCATTTCCCACTTTTTTTGTGTATTGCGAGGAGTCCTGGAACAATTCCTGGAACACCTATGCTCAAAGGTCCAAACTGGGTCTTTTTGGGATCTGGTTTTTGATTGGTTAGGTAAAGGTCAGGTCTTATGGACCTCGGAGCTCTCTCCCTAAAATCAAATCCCTGAGTACTTCCTTTCCAATGGACGACAGCAAAGCCTCCCCCCAAAAGACCCGTAGACTGTGGTCTCAGAACTGAAATGGCAAAACTCGCACCTACAAAGGCATCGATCAAATTGCAATTTTTTTCGACTAGTCCCAAAGCTACTTCACTGGCAAGAGGATGATCTGTTGAAACGGCAAAAGACTTCCCTGTAGAGACTCTGTTTTGCTCCTTTCGGAATTTTGAACAATCTGTAACGTAAAGAAGCCAAACAAACAAAAGAAGACGAATAAAATATTTTTTAATCAAAAAATCCCCAATTGCATTTTTGCCTCTTCAGATGCCATTTCTTTAGGATCCCATTTAGGAGACCAGACCACTTCCGCAATGGCTTCTTCTATACCCTCAACACGCAAAGCATGATTTTCTAGCTGAGCTTTGAGCTCTGGTCCTGCAGGACAGGCCATAGAAGTCAGGGTCATTGTAATCCACGCCTTGTTGTTCTCAACTTTCAACGCATAAATCAAACCAAGTTCAACCAGGGATATACCTATATCAGGGTCCTCGACAAGTTTTATTGACTCAAAGACCTCTCTCTCCTTATCTGTTTCTAAAATTATCATTACTTTCTCCTTTCAAAAACTCTTTTAATCCATAAAAAGGAAGCATAACGCAGGTTTTCCGATTAGGAAATCGCTCCAATACATTGACAAATGGTCGAAATTCTATTCCCAATTGCAAACATAAGTCCGTATCCGAATCTAATCCTTCTAAACACTTATTCCACTCTAATCTGGACTTGTCTCCGAAAGTAAGAAAAAACCCAAGACTTCCTTTACAGAGACTACAGCCTTGAGACTCGCCCCCAGTGAAATGAATTTTTTCACCAATCCACTCTCCAAATAAGGCCACTTCATCTCCACAAAGAAGGTTTTTTTTTTGGAACATAAGTTTCCCAGTAGGAAGGCTAACTTTTTGACCAAACTCCAGCACTTTATGAAAGTTAGTTTCGAACGACTCTTCGAAATAAGGCTCGTACTTTGTCAAGGGCTCCCACCAATCGATCTACATCTTCTTTTGTATTGTACAAATAGAAGGAGGCTCTGCATGTACCAGGAATTTGCCAGTATTGCATCAGAGGTTGACAGCAGTGGTGTCCTACTCGAATCGCAACTCCTTCTTCGTCAAGAACGGAACCAACATCATGAGGATGAATCCCTTCTAGAGTGAAGGATATAACTGCTCCTCTACCATCTAAATCATCCAATCCATACAAGTTCAAACCAGGCATTTTTATCAATTCTTGGAGAGCATATTCAAGAAGTTCCTTTTCATGCTCCCTGATTGCTTTGAATCCTATTTTGGACAAATAGTCCATCGCAACTCCAAATCCGATGACTCCAGCTATATTCGGCGTTCCAGCTTCCAGTTTCGCGGGCAAATTTGCTGAGGTAAATCCGTCTAGAGTAACAGTTTCTATCATATCCCCTCCACCTAGCCAAGGTGGCATTTCTTCTAAAATCTCTTCCTTCCCATATAGAATCCCTACTCCAGTAGGACCAAGCATTTTATGTGCACTAAATGAGTAAAAATCGACATCCATATCTTTCAAATGCAAATCCAAATGACAAGCAGCTTGAGCACCATCCAGCATAAATTTTGCACCAACTTGCCTTGCTCTTTCTAGAACTGGTTCATAGTTATGAATAGTTCCAGTAACATTCGACATGTGAGTGATACTGACTAGTTTTGTTTTTTTATTGAGAAGAATCTTCAATTCAGATAGATCCAAAGTTGTATCTTCTTTTAGTTTTAAAAATCGTATCTGAACTCCTATCTCTTTTGCTAGCTGAAACCAGGGAACCAAGTTGCTATGATGTTCCCCCACAGAGAGAAGTATCTCATCGCCAGCCTGAAGATTGTGCCTACCCCAAGAATTTGCCACTAAATTGATTGATTCCGTTGTACCTCTCGTGAAAATCATTGCCTTGGCGCATTGAGCCCCAAAGAAAGCAGATGCTTTGATCCTAGTTCTCTCATATGCTTCCGTTGCTTCTTGAGAAAGTTGATAAACTCCTCTATGAATATTTGCATTTTGAGAAGAATAATATTTGTTTGTTGCTTCTATTACAGCCAATGGCTTTTGGGAGGAAGCTCCATTGTCTAAATATACCAATGGGTGACCATTCCTAGTTTTTTTTTGCAAGATTGGAAAATCTTCTTTGATAAGGTAAGGATCGAGCTTTTTCGAAATCATAAATCCACCTCAACCATTCCGTTATGTATGCGAATTGGTAAGATTACCAATGGTTCTGTTGCAGGCAAACGCTTTACCTTGCCATCTCTTATGCAAAATTGAGCTTCGTGTCTCGGACATGTGATAGTATCACCTTCCAAAATTCCTCCAGATATTTCTTCACCGTCATGCGTACAAGCATCTTCGAAAGCGAAGTAGTCTTTCCCCAGTTTGGTGATAGCTATTTTGATATACTTTGTCTCATGAAGAAAAATTTTACCTTCTTCTATTAAGTTTTGGCTTACAATTGTCTGGTAACCCATCAATTCAACCTCATGAGGAGTTTGTCTTTCCATCGGTTCTTGAGATTTTCATCTAAACTTGGAAAATCTAGTAATTCTCCAAGAAACGCTTCAACCAATAGTATTTTTGCTTCTTCTTTTGATAATCCCCTTGATTCCAAATAGAAAAGCTCTTCGGGATCCACATCTCCAACAGTAGCTCCATGTGTACAAGAAACATCCTCTGCCTTAACCTCTAGTTTCGGAATGGCTTCCGCACGAGCTTTGGGATCAAGTGCGAGTCCGCGCGAGATTTGGTGGGCGGATACTTTTTGCGTTTTTGGTGGTATGCGTAAGTTGCCGGTAAATATGGAATGAGATCGATCCTTTACAACCACTCGTGATTCAATATGACTCTTTGTTGATGGAGCTTTGTGGGTTACGAGAGCTTCTAATTCTTGGAATTCTAGTTTTTTCAATGCTCCTAAGGAGTAAAAATCAAATGAGGAATCTCTTCCCTCTAGGACTGGGTATACAAAAGTTTTACCTTTCCATCCGCCTAACTTTAGGTGGCGAAAATCTAAGCAGGAATTGGCTGATTGAAAAGTATGGATAGCATCAAAATATACCACTTCTTCTCCAGCTTCACCACCAAAAAATAAATTTAATAGAGCTCCTTCCTCTAAATGAATAACTAGCAGCAGTTGGCTTATAGTCTTCGCCGATCCAGTATGAAAGCATTCTATATCAAGATCAAATTTCTGATTAGCCGGTATAGTGATATTAAGAACTAATGCTAATCTCGTTGAATCTTTTCCTTTAATATACAAATAACCATTTTTTCCATTGGCTCTAAAAGAACGAAGGGATGGGTTTGATGTCAAGATCCATCTGGTAAATAGGTCCTCGTTCTTCTGCATTTTGCTTAAAAAATCAAATTGTATCTCAGGCTCCAATCCAACAAACCGAATCTCTTCAAGACTACTTTCCGATGTTAAATCCTGCTTTTCAATCATTTTCCATGGAAACTTTCGCAAGGATTCTAGTTTGAATGGCGGAAAAACCATTTCCTCTAGATTATCATTCGAATTCATTTCGTAAGGCTCTCTTGGTTTTTCTTTCAACATCATAATTCGATTGCTTTTCCCAAAATCCAATCATAACCTTTTTCTTCCAATTTTAGAGCCAATTCTTTGTTCCCAGTTTCTAAAATTCTACCATCTGCGAATATGTGAACAAAATCTGGAGTAACATAATTTAACATTCTTTGGTAGTGCGTGATAAGTAGGATAGACCTATCCTTGCTATGTGTTTTGACGATGCCTTCGGATACAATCCGGAGAGCATCTATATCGAGTCCAGAATCCGTTTCATCTAATATAGCCAGTTTAGGTTTCAAAAGAGACATCTGTAGAATTTCAGCCCTTTTTTTCTCTCCTCCAGAAAAACCATCATTCACATAACGACTGAGAATCGAATCAGGTATGGTTAGGCTCGTCATTGCATCTTTGAGTTCTTTTTTAAATTCCTTGATTGGGATTTCATTGCCTCTATGAGCTTTCAAAATAGTTTTTAGGAAACTACCTATCGTAACTCCTGGTAGAGCTGTCGGATATTGGAAGGAGAGAAACATTCCTAATTTGGCTCGCTCTGTCGTTGAAATCGTTAAAATAGATTGGTTTTCCCACAGAATATCCCCAGAGGTTACTTTGTAGTTGGGATGTCCCATGAGAATTGCAGAAAGAGTGCTTTTCCCCGAACCATTTGGTCCCATTATAGCATGGATTTCTCCCGCCTCTATGGAAAGATTGACTCCTTTTAGTATTGGCTTCCCAGACACTTCAGCATGCAGATCCAGGATTTGTAATAATGGCATTTTACGCTCCGTCTCTTAGACGAATCTCATGGCATGGCTACCTTAACTCAGGAAAAATTAGATCTCGTATCCATCAGGAACTATGGTATGCTTCGGAACAACAATGATACCCTCACGAATCTTCACGAACTCATCTTCGTAATTTTCCAAATTCTTGGAATTGAGGAGTTTTACCCCCTGCCCTATGGCACAGTCCTTGTCAATGATGGCCCTTCTGATCTCACAGTGGGGACCTATGCCTATTGGAATTTTGCCATGAACCCGGTCAAAGGAACCATAGCGATCTAGACCCATCACAATCGAATCATGAATTTTTGTTCCATAATCTATGAGCTGCCTAACACCAATGACTGATCTATAGACCTCGCATTGGTTTAAGATAGTTCCTTCTGAAATTAATGCTCGATTGACAAAAGCATTGTTAATTTTGCTTGGAGGTAAAGATCTAGCTCTGGTATAAAAGGGAGTCTTTTCTAAGTACAAATTGAACTTAGGGACTTCGTCAGTTAACATGAGATTAGCTTCGTAAAAGGCCCTTATTGTTCCGATATCTTCCCAATATCCATCATATACAAAGGCACGTACTTTTCTTTCCTTGATCGCCTTCGGTAAAATTTCCTTTCCGAAATCGGTCATATTTGGGTCTTCCAAAACGTCTATCAAGGTTTTAGTATTGAAGATATAGATCCCCATATTTGCTAAAAAATTACCATTCTCTTGTCGACAATTTTCTATTTTTGATAAATCATCTGGCTTTTCAATAAACTCTTGTATGACGCTACTAACACTTGTTTTTACAATTCCTAATCCAAAAACTCGATCTTCTGGTACTCCATTGCAAGCAACACTAATTTCAATTTCAGGATCAAGCAAATGATTTTGCATAAAATCAGAGAGATCCATGTTGTAGAGTTGATCTCCAGATAGAATTAGAACATATTTAGGTTTTTGTTCTCGAATGTAGGGAAGAACTTTTCTAACGGCATCGGCTGTTCCCTCAAACCATCTGAGGCTTTCTACAGTTTGTTCTGCGGCTATGATCTCAACAAAACTCTTTTGGTGGATTGAGGTAGAAGAATAGGTTCTGTGGACATGCCGATTCAAGGAATAGGAATTGAATTGTGTCAGAATAAATATCTTCTCAAATCCGCTGTTTAAAGAATTTGAAATAGGGATATCAATCAATCTATACTTGCCACCAAAACTGACAGCAGGCTTGGATCTTTTTTCGGTCAGGGGCATGAGGCGACTTCCCTTTCCACCGCCCAGGATTATAGTAAGAACTTCATCTTTTCGTAAAATAAAGTCCACACAATCGAGGGAATCTTCCTGAAATCTCATTGGCAACCCCTTTCTCTCTTAGACATAGTAAGCACAAGCTTAGCACAAATCATTACACTTGCAAGAACTGAAGTAAAAATACTCAGATACATTTGTTACGGAATTTTCCTAAGAAAGTTGGACTAACCTCTGTAAAAAAATCTTCCCATCCATTTCTCCTAAGTGTTCTAGTGTAGCTCTTTCTGGATGGGGCATCATTCCAAAAACTCTCCTCGAAACGCTACAAATCCCTGCGATATCACGCAAGGATCCATTAGGGTTTTGCGAGTATTTTACAAGAATGCGACCTTCTCCCTCCCATTCCTCCAAAACATTGTCACTAGCAAAGTAAGATCCTTCTCCGTGAGCGATGGGTATTTTGTAATTTCCTTCCAATCCAGGATAGTTCGAACCGATTTCTACCTTTTTACAAATGTACTTTAAGGTTTTATTGGCAATCAATGCGCCTGGCAATAGACCAGCTTCTGTAAGAATTTGGAAGCCATTGCAGATGCCCAATACCCTTCCCCCTTTTTCGTGGTATTCTACCAATGATTCCATAGCAGGGCTAAACCGGGCCATAGCTCCACATCTCAAATAATCCCCATAAGAAAATCCCCCTGGCAGAAGTACCCAATCAGGCATCCCACTGATCCTTTCTTTGTGCCATAGGTATTCGACTTTAGCACCAAAGGAACTTTGGAAAGCTTTACCCAAATCTCTGTCACAGTTGGAACCTGGGAAGGTAATGACAATGACTTTCATTTTTCTAAAACCTCAATTTCTTGAGATTCAATCACAGAGTTGACTAAAATTTTTTGTGAGACCTCACTCGCTATCTTTTCGGCTTCCGATCTATCTTTAGTATCTATCTGTACTTCTATATACTTACCAATTCTTACATCAGGAATTATGTCATATCCCATTTCATTTAAGGTTTTACGTACAGTTTGTCCCTGAGGATCTAGAACAGAACTTTTTAATTTCACTTTTATTTTTGCAACAAACATTGATTTAATTTTCCTTCTAATTCAATATACTTATTTTTTAATTCCAGAAGTAAACTCTCAGGAAGGGCTATGGGCGGAGGATTTTTGTCCCAGTTTGTAGATTCGATCCAATTGCGTAGCAATTGCTTGTCATAACTTGGAGGACTGATGCCTAATTTGTATTGTGATTGTTCCCAATACCTAGAGGAATCTGGAGTTAGAATTTCATCAATCAGAATTACTTCCTCATTCCAAATTCCAAATTCAAATTTTGTATCACAGAGTATGAGTCCTACATTTGAAACTTTCTTCGAGGCTTCGTTATACAAATAAAGACTAGTCCTTTTCAATTTTTGAAATAAATCTTTCCCTATCTCTTTTTCCATAGTGCTTTCATTGACATTCTCATCATGACCTAAATCATTTTTTCTAGCAGGAGTAAATATAGGCTCGGGTAAAATTTCCGATTCTTTCAGATCCTTTGGGAGCTTTAAACCGCCAATCATTCCATTTTTTTTGTATTCCTTCCATCCAGAACCAGATAGATAACCTCTTACGACACATTCAAAGTTTATCCTTTCAGCCTTTTTTACCAATACTGCCTTATCTCTCCAATCCTCTTTGTTCTGAAAAGGCTCTGGAAATCTATTCAAATCTATTTCTAATAAATGATTGGGAATGGTCTTAAAAAAAGAAAACCATGCATTGGATATCCTTGTGAGTATTGCACCCTTTTCAGGCACTAGTTCTTGAAATACAACATCAAATGCTGAGATACGATCGCTCGCAACGATAATCAAACGATCTCCCAGATCATAAATGTCGCGAACTTTTCCACGATAAGATGGAATCATAAGGATAGAACCGCAAGAGCCATGTCATCACTATAACGTCCATTGCAATATTCCGAAATTCTTGTTCGAATAGTTTCAATGGGATTTTCGCTATTCTCTGCTATTTCCAGAAAAAGCTTTTTAAGTCCCTCCTCTCCCAAAATTCTAAAATCAGAATCAAACGCTTCTGCCGCGCCATCAGTATAGAACAAAATTTGAGATCCTGATTGAAGTTGGGTTTCATGAATTTCATCTCTATCTTGAAAATCTATTCCAAAAATCATAGGTCCGACACCATTGAGAACTTCGACTATCCCTCTATTATAGATTATGGGAGAAGGGTGTCCTCCGTTGATGTATTTTAATTTTAGCTTTTTATCTATAATACAATAAAAGAATGAAATCGAATATTCATCAGGCAAAACAACTTCCATATTCCTTCTAATTAATTTTACTCTATTGATCAAATCGGTTTCACTTACTATATTGTACAATTGCATCTTGAACATAGCTCCAATAAGAGCCGCACCAGGACCATGTCCTGAACAATCAGCTATAACTAAGTGTAAGTTTCCTGATTCTGACCAAGTATCTACAAAATCTCCACTGACTAAAAATAATGGCTGAAACAAAGTATCCACTCTAGCTCCGTTCCAAATAAAATGCTTCTCAGGTATGAGCTGCTCCTGAACTTTGCGAGCCATTTTGAGCTCCATCTCATACCGATTTTTTTCTAAAAGCAATTCATCTTGTAATTCTTTGAGCCGAGCAACGGATCGTATTTTTGCAAATAGTTCCTTTTTATTTATTGGCTTGTTTAAAAAATCATCACCGCCATTCTTCATTGCTTCTTCGTAACCAAATTCACGATCAACCGAAGTTAAAAATAAAATAGGTAGTAACTTGAATTTATCTGTTTCTCGAAGTTCTCTACACAATGAAAAACCGTCTTGAATAGGCATATTCACATCTAATAGAATTACATCGATTGAAACTTCATTCAGTAGACGTTTCGCTTCAGAAGCAGAATTTGCTAAGTAAGTAACATAACCTTCTTGTTTTAGAAAAAATTTCAATAGTTCTAAGTTCTCTTTGGCATCATCGACCAAAAGAATTGAAGTGGGTCTTCCTCCCCTATGCCACATCAAAGTAAATTCTCTTTTTTTTCTAACCAATGATCCAAGATAATTTGGGCTTTTATAGCTACATAGGCAAGAAAAAGGAAGAAAATATGATAGCTAAATACAGAAAACCAAAAGCTCTCCGCAATTTCACTTTGCATCCCACCCTTGCCTAATACGGAACCAGGATGGTTCCCTGGATTATCTATCCACCTAATGGCGCCCCAGGTTAGAATACTAGAAACTGCAGAAAAAATAGAAAGCATGGCTGAGAAGCTTTTCTTTTTGGGAGAGGCAAAGAGAAGCGATCTAAAAATAAAATAGGATATCAATGTCAAAAAAAGTACAACAAAACTTTGCAATCGAGCATCTGTTTCATCCCATACCACACCCCAAGCACTCTTCGCCCAAATTGGTCCTGAAAAAATAACTCCGATTGCAAATAACAAGGATAGCTGAGAAAAAACAAAGCTTAGCATATCAAGCTCATATTTCCTATACCCCAAATAAAATAAGGCACAAAGACAAGAAACAATAGGACCATACAAGGCCACCCATGCCACAGGCACATGAAAGTAAAAAATTCGGTGAGCTAGTCCTTGCTCTAAAATGACGGGGGGCTTTGATAAACTCAAAAAAGTAGCGTAAGAAAGTAACCCTAAGACCAAAAGAAAAACAGCGCTCTCCCAGATTGGTCTAACTATCAAAAACATGCGCATCATTTTTCTCCAGTTTTGGTGTTTTTTGGATCGAGAACAGGAGAAATTGGTCCTTTGCCCATCACAATTTCCAAGAGAACCAAGCACAACGCCGTGTAAAATACAATCAGGGAAAGGAATAGAAAAAGCCCATAAAGATCTCCCCTTTGCAGAACTCTAAATTCCGTCTCCCTACCCAAAAAAAAGACTGGAAGAGAGAGAGGAATTTGGAGCAAAGGTAGAACCAATTCTTGGTAGCGTGCCTCGGCTGACACCAACCCGAACGCGATTCCCAAAGAAAGTAGCGGAATAGAACCCAAGGTTAAAATACAGAATGACCTTAGGCTATTTTCTAAAGATTGCTCTTGAAAAAGGATTGCGGTTACCAATTGGATACCAAATATGACCAGCGACTCTCCTACCCAAAGGACCACCAGTTTCGATATAAAAATTGTTGTCATACCATAAGAAGACCGATTGATTTGGATCGCTCCAAGTTCTCTTTCCTCATATAAAGCCTGACCTACCAATATGAAATTGAGTAAAAATACAAGACACCAAGAGATAGACCTAACTCCTGCAAGTGGAAGTGGAAATGGCTTTTCTAAACTAATAAAAAAAATGAGAATTACAGTCAAAGAAACAGTAAATAGTGAAACTATTGGTATTGGTGAGTGAAGGAGTAAGAGAAAATCCTTTCGCAACGAATTACGAAATTTCATAAAGACCGTCTATTCGAATTCTTTGTTTGAATTTCAACTTCTCTAAATCATCATGCATTACCACTAAAATAAGATTGTTATTTGATAGCCTTTTCACTTGATCAAAAAAAAGATCTTTACCTTCCGAGTCTAAACCAGTAACAGGTTCATCTAACATAATTATATTTGCTTTTGTAAAAAAACTTCTCAAAATCGCAGTTCGTTGTTTCAATCCTCGAGACAAGGCAGAAACTGGAAAATCTCTCCTTGTCCATAGCCCCCACTTTTTAAGAGCTTCCTCAATATCACTTATGCCTTCCTTCGAAAATTCATTACAAAAAAAATCAATGTTCTCTTTTACAGTCAAACTTCCGTACAAACCCAAGTCATGACCCAAAAAACTAATACCCGTAGCGTTCACACAGATACTTGGATGCCCATCTAAAATGCTACGAAGAAGAGTGGATTTCCCAGCTCCATTTTTCCCCTCTAAGAGACATAATCCGAAACCATCCCAAATATGATTGAAATTTTTAAAAATTGCTTTGGTTCCTAGATTTAAAGTTAGATTCTGGACCTGGATTCTGGGCATATTAGGACATGATTTATAAAACCTTATTCTTTTTCCTCCTGATTTTGAATGCGCTTCACTCCCAGAAAAAGATCGGAGATAAGGAGTATCCGGAGATTCTTTGGGGAAAAGATCAGGAATTCTCAAACGATTTTCCCTTGGGATCTTTTGTATCGGAACCCAATGATTTCATTCTTTGTCGCGGACAGAGGTTTTTAGGTGATCCACCGAATAGTTCGGGGAGTTTTGAATTCCAGGGAGAAGTAGTTCAAAACTCAGGTAGCTGGAACAACAAGGCCATTCAAATCGTTTTGGAACAAGGCACTAATGGCTGGAAGGAGGCTCTTCTCCGACTCGAGGCAGGAGTTCGTTACGACCCTCACTTTTTTCCATTTCGTTACAACTTAGGAAGAGTATATACGATGCTTTTGGATTTTGATAAAGCGATGATTCAATTTGAATATGCAAGAAATATTATTCCAGACTACTATAGAACTTACTTACATTTAGGTATGTTAAGTGAAAGAGCCAAAGAGCCTGTTTATGCAGAATCAAATTACAAACTTGCTTACAAGAAAAATCCTTTTTTGACGGAGTCCCTTATTCGTCTAGCGGATCTTAGCTTAAGAGCAGGAAGTAGAAACCAAGCCTTTCTTTACTTAAAAAAAGCAGAGAGCATTTCTGAAGAAAGTCCAGACGTACAATTGGGATTTGCCAAGTTGTCGCTGGATAGAGGAAATGCGTTTATAGCCTATAAAATCTTAAAAAAAACTAGTCTGTCGTCCGACGATGGCAAAATGAAATTGTATGATAAGAAATTTCATTTTGTTTTTGCGGAAGCTTCGTCCAAAATAGGAGATTATGAAAAAGCAGAAGAGGAATACACGAAACTTCTTTCTTTTCCGAATGATCCTTTTTTTGCGACGACATCTTATAAGGTGATTCAAAGAAGAAGGGATATAGCCAAAAAGTTTTCGGAGGCAAAGAGAACGCAGAGCGACGACAGTGAATCCTATCGTCCACAAGAAGGTTTGGAATAATTTATTTTTTTCTTATACTTTCATTGGTAATCTTCCCCTTTTCCATGTTATAAATCTTGTTAGACAGAACATGAATCAATTCTAAGTCGTGAGAAATAAGAAAAATACCTACTTGTTCCTCTTTTATCAATCTCTGGATTTCCAAAACAATCTCGTATTGGATCTTCCGATCTAGGGCAGTGAAGGGCTCGTCCATCAATATCCAAGGAGAACCGAACAATACCGCTCGTAGGATAGCGATTCTCTGTAACTCCCCGCCTGAGCATTCTTTGGGATACTTTTTAATTAGAGATTTGTTCAAGGAAAATCTATCTAGAAGAGAATCTCTTTTCTTTATGAAATTTATCCTCTCCTCATTTCTCAGAAGCTGTGGCTCTTCCAAGGTCCTTTCCAAGTTGTGATACGGAGAAAAAGAGGTAAACGGATCCTGTCCCACATAACCAGGAGGTAAACTACCATCCCAATTGATCGAACCCTTGATTCGCATTTCTGGGTAGGCCTTAGGAAAAAACGATCTGAGAAAGGTAGATTTTCCGCTTCCGGAGGGACCGAGAAGTGCTGTAATCTCTTGCAATCGACCTTCTAGAGAGATAGAATCTAAAATCAGTTTTCCACCGATTGAAACGGAAAGATCTTCGACGATGAGCATCTATTCCCTAGATTGGAAAGAACAAGAGCAATGCAAGTGGAATTTATCATACCAGCTGGACTAAAACAAGCATTAGGACAAACTAAACTCCTCTATGAGAACAAAGCATCACTCTCATCAGATCCCATATTATTTCCTAGCGAATATTCTGATCCGAAAGACATAGAAGTTGTGGCATTTTTTTCCGCTCTATTTGCCTACGGAAATGTTAGATCTATCAATGGGTTTCTATCGAATTTTTTTATGAAGATGAGAGATTCTCCATTCCTGCACTTTCGGGACAGAACCATGCCCTGGAAAAAGACATGGAAGGAAGGACACTACTACAGGTTTCAGTCCAAAGAGGATATCAAGAAAATTATGGAAGTTGTTTCAGAATACTGTTTGGAATCTCGAGAGAAACCAATTTGGGAACACTTTTTTAAGTCAAGTTCCACCATAGATCCCAAACCCCTGCAAGAGGATTTCCTCCAAAAAATCAATAAACCGTCTAGTGGAATCATCTTTTGGATTGGGAAGCCTGGAAGCCCATCCCCTCAAAAAAGAATACACTTATTCCTTAGATGGATGGTTAGAAGAGGCTTTCCTGACTTTGGCATTTACAAGAGTTTGTCGCCCAAGGACTTACTTTTCCCATTAGATGTTCATATTCAAAGATTGATTTCAATACTAGGAATAACTAAAAAGAAAACTTTCGGAAAAAGAGAAGCACTTAATGTTCGTGAGGCGTTTCAGCAATTAAACCAAGAAGATCCACTTATTTATGACTTTTTTTTATCGAGGATAGGAATCTTACACAAATGCCGAGGTAAAAAGATGTCTCTATGCGATTCTTGTGTACTTAAAAACAACTGTGCGATTTGGAACGGCTGGTAGTGCCACGGGGAATCGAACCCCGGTTGTAAGGATGAAAACCTTATGTCCTAACCACTAGACGATGGCACCGAAAGTTGGTAGAAGCAATGAGTCGTCGGGGATTCGAACCCCGGACCCATTCCTTAAAAGGGAATTGCTCTACCGGCTGAGCTAACGACTCGGGCTCTAGAGGTCAGACTATTTTGGAAGTGGCTTGGGTCAAGCAATCGTGAAAAAAAACTCCCCTACCGTGTGATTGTATGTTCCCTATCTGGTCCTGTAGAAACGATCCCGATTCGAGTTTCAGTCAAATTTTCTAAAGTTTCAATGTAGTCTTGGCAAGTTTTTGGAAGATCCTCAAATTTTGAAACTCCAGCTATATCCGATTTCCAACCCGGGAATTCTTGATAAATCGGCTTCACTTCATCTAAGTTTTGTGAGGGGAAATACTCTAACCTTTTCCCATCTAATTCATATCCAACGACAACAGGAATCTTATCATAATTAGAGAGAATATCGATTTTTGTAAGGACTAGAGAATTGATTCCATTGATTCGGACTGAGTGCTTAACCATTTCAACATCAAACCAACCGCATCGTCTCGGCCTACCCGTTGTCGCTCCGTACTCACCACCTAACTTCCTTAACGTCTCAGATGCATCTCCAAATATTTCGGAAGGGAATGGTCCCTCTCCAACCCTTGTGGCATAGGCTTTGGTTATTCCAATCACATTTTCCAAGTATCTAAAGTTGATTCCGCTACCCGCTAAAGCTCCCCCTGTTGTGGGATTGGAGCTGGTTACGTACGGATAAGTTCCAAAATCTATATCAAGCCCCGTCCCTTGGGCACCTTCTAGAAGAACTCTTTTCCCCTGCTTGAGACTTTCGTTTAAATAATAAGGTGTATTGATAATGTTTTTTTCATTCAATTTGGCAAATTCACTGAGTTTCTCATACAAATCCTTCCAATTTACAGGCTCTATATCGTAGTATTTTACCAGTTCTTGGTTCTTAATTTCTAGGATGTATTGCAGTTTCTTTCTGAGCTCACTAGGACTCTTCAGGTCACCTGCTCGCAGTCCAATTCGCATCATCTTATCCGCATAACACATACCGATGCCTTTTTTGGTGGTTCCTATTTTTCCAGTCGATGCACCTTCTCTTGCTTCATCAATTCTTCTATGGTGAGGAAGCAAAATATGACAAGAATCAGATATTCTCAGTTTCTTTTGAACCTCGAATCCATATTTTTCTAAGTCTTTGACTTCTTTGAAAAAGTATTCCGGATCCAATACTACTCCATTGCCTATGACACAAACTGTATTATCGTAAATTATGCCAGAGGGCACTAAGTGAAAGACGTATTTCTTTCCTTGAACTACTACAGTATGGCCTGCATTGGCTCCACCCTGGTATCTAACGATAATATCAGTATCTTTTGAGAGGTAATCAATTACCTTAGCTTTACCTTCATCTCCCCATTGTGCACCTACAACTAGATTCGCTGGCATACTTAACTCCCTTTAGCTCTTCTTGCGAGGTAATCTTCTAACTGATCTATATGTATAGCAAAACCACAAGCTGGTATGGGCGATTTACCAAAACTTCCGATGAGGGAATCATACACTCCTCCAGAAAAAATAGGCTCCGGAAAGCCACAAGCAAAAGCGTGAAATACAGTTCCAGTATAATAATTCAATTCACTAAGTAAGTTGAAATCCCAAAGAACGGAAAACTTTGGATATTTTTCTTTGATTTCATTAAACAAGAGCTCAATGGGATCTAGAGTTTCCCGAATACTTACCCACCAAGATTCTTTTCCATATCTGTTTTGGACCAATTGTTTGAATTCAGAAAAATTTCGGCAAGTTTGGACCAATATAGACCAAGAATCATTTTGAGCCAATTTTTTGAGTTCTGAGAGATTTTTGGATAGAAAGAGACCCTTTTCTTTTTCAAAGAATCTTCCTAAATCTGGATCTTTTTCACATAAAAATTTCAAAACACCTGCATGATTAAAAACTAATCGGATAGTGCCTTCTGTTATGTGATTTTGGAGTGCTGTGTGAATAAGTCCAATTAGAAAACTCACCTTACTAGGACTCGAATCTCCGATATACTCTGCCCCTAACTGAAAGACTTCTCGTCTAGATGCATTCCATCTTTTATGGTCTTTGATTCTTTTGCCTAGATAGTAAACTTTCTTTTCTGCAATATCTGATGTCGAATCTCCTGCTAAACTTTTAGCTACTTGAATGGTTAAGTCGGCCGGAGGGGCTAGAACGCCTCCAAATGTGTCTCGCACGCCCAGAATCATTTTTTTCTCTTTGGATGGAAGCCGGGAGCTGAATACGGAGGCGTAGTCAAAACTAGGTAAGGTGACTTCTCGAAAACCATTTTGTTCGAAAAGGGAGGTAATAGGATATAAGAGCCTTTTGCGAAGAGCCGTTTCTTCCGGTCCAAAAAAGTGAAAGCCCTCAGGGAGCCATGAGTCCTCTGCAATTTCCATGGTGCAACGCCCTAGTCACGTTCCTGGGAACTTGAGAATTCTGCAAGTCATTGAAAAATCGGATAGACAAGCATGTTTTTGTATTTAGGCTTAGGTCGCATGAATGAGAAAGAAGCAACCCTAGGCCGATGGCACAAAGAATTCTTCGAGAATATCCATCTCTTTATGAAATCTGGGCTTTCCAACGAAGAAGCCAAAAAGATTTTGGAACGTTTTTTGCAACTCTCTCAAACCACTCCCAAACCAAGAGTGATGGAGGTCTTCCAAAGTCCCGACAAACTCGAAGAAATCGGTGTCTACACGGAGCCCCGGGATTTATCAAAGGATTTCATGCTTCAGTTCCTAGAACCAATCATGAAAAAATTCAAAATCGAGGGTCTAGAAAACCTAAAGGCATTGGATGGAATTCTAGGCAAGTATCCCGTCACTTTGATCTCGAACCATCTCAGTCACTTGGATGCTCCAGGGATTTTTACTCTCTTGCACAATTCTGGTCCTGCTGGAAAGAAGATTGCTGATTCTTTGGTCTTCATTGCTGGTAGGTTAGCTTTTGAGCCCGATTTCACCAGGCTCGGCTTGTACATGTTTGGCACCCTACTAGTTTGCTCCAAAAAAGATATGGCCGACAACCCTTCTCTTTCAGATCTAATGACCAAAATCAATATGCGGGCATTTCGTAACTCACAGAAATTGCAAAGTGACGGAAAGATAATAGCGATCTTCCCAGAAGGTACGAGATCTCGAGATGGAAGACTAATGCCTTTTGTAGATACTGTCTACCATTACGTTGCCAATAAAGTAATTCTTCCCATATCTCTCGAAGGAACTGAGAAAATTCTACCCATCGAGGGTCTATTGTTCAACCAAGCGCAAGGTAAACTTGTGATTGGCAAGCCCGTTCTAGTAGGAGAGCTCTCCAAAAAGGAAATGCTAAATTTCCCCCTAAAACAAGTCGAGCAAATCCAATTTCCAGAGCAAGGAGATAAGAAGCAATTTATCATAGATAACTTAGCTCTTCTCATCGGTTCCAACCTAAACAAACACAAGCATGGGACTTATCGAAACTTATATCGAGGAGACCAGCTAGAATCCCAAATACTTATTACAACACCAAAGAATCCAAAAGAGGAAGTGGTAGTTTTGGGATCCTCCAATATGTCGGTGGCAATCGCTTGTATTTTGGCGAACAAGGATGTAAATGTTACTATTTACCACCCAGACAAAGCGATGGCAGAGCAATGCAACCAAGAGAAAAGGGATGTGGTGCATTATCCAATATACAAGTTGCCTCCAAACATTCACTTTACTTCCGATCCAAGTTCTTTGGAGTCCGCCACTATATTTGTTCAGGGAACAAATCCATGGGATTTTGATAAAGTCTTTCCGAGCATAAAGGCAATTCTTCTTACGAACAAAGCCCCTGTTGTCAATTTTATAAAAGGTTTCACAGGATCGAAAAGTGGTCTTATTTTGCAGGACCTCGAGACCTTGATCGGAATCGAATCTAATCGTTTGGCAGTAGTGAGTGGAGCTAGCTATCCAGACCAGATAATGGAAAGAAAGATTTCAGGTTTTGAGATAGCAGCTCACGATGAAGGTTTGATCAAGAAGCTGCAACCTTTATTGAACAGTTTGTACAGCTTCACTCGTCCAGCGATCAACCCAACCGATACCAGAGGCGTGCAGCTCGGAGGTGCTCTCAAAACTATCTATGCTCTAGCAATGGGATTGGTTGAAGGATATTACAAAAGAGAGCTCGGGGGTAATGTGGACAATACCCTCTTCCATCTTTCCAATCGTTTCTTCAATGAGTTGGTGAGCATCGGGGTTCAATTAGGTGGCCAACCTACCACTTTTCAAGGTCTATCTGGACTGACAGATTTTATGTTGGCATGTTTCGGTTCTGATACTAGAGACAGGAAGTACGGCTACGATTTAGCATACGGTTCTCGACCTGAGAAAATTACCAATGGTTACTACGGTCTCAAGGTGCTACCCAATTTACTTGAAATCAATCCCAAGAAATACCCAATTGCGTCTTCCGCTTACAAAGCAGTCATTCAAGGAGATGATTTCGAAGAAGTCGCGGAACAAATACAAAAGCAATTGTCACGTCTTTGATTTCGAATCACTAAGATTTTTTCGAGGCGGTTTTCGGGGCTTTTGAATTCGAAGACTTCTTTGCTTTTTTAGATTCGTCCTTTGACTTTGCCGATTCTTTGAAGGCTTGCTTCAGTTCCGGTTGGGTCTTTCTGTCAACAA
>Ga0169931_10002007_pt1 | contig 33442 bp, 30 predicted proteins | sample Kivu_15m_20L_FD_129675 | JGI IMG/M metagenome (GOLD analysis project Ga0169931, IMG submission 129675) | Freshwater microbial communities from Lake Kivu, Western Province, Rwanda to study Microbial Dark Matter (Phase II) - Kivu_15m_20L... | ecosystem: Environmental > Aquatic > Freshwater > Lake...
CAGGATTGACAAGACGGTATTGTTGCTTAAGCCTTCCTTGTCGGTATAATGTGTAAAGCTTTTGCCATCGTATTTCGAGACGCCTCCGCCATTAGTACCGAACCACAGGTTTCCGGTTTTATCTTCCAGGATTGACCTGACGTAAGAGGAATTCATACCCTGGTCAACATCAAGATATTGTATGTTGCAAGTTGCAGCATCTTTCGTCCTGAACGGCAGTGCCGGGATAGGTTTGGGTTGTTTGGCTACGAAAGGACTGTCGATGGCGGGTACTACTTTGAGTAAAGAAAAGGTATCAGTACCCGGGATAATCTTACGCAGTTTGGCTTCATCCACCATTACCACCTTACCCTTGCCCGCGGGGTGTATGTTGGTATTGGTGGGTACTACCTTAGGTTTACCAGCAGGTATTTTTTTGAGCTTGCTCTCATCAACCAATATCACCTTGGGCGCTGCCATGCTGTCTTTGGGCACCACATAGCCTTTGGCAGCTACCACTTTGGGTTGGCGAAGATGGGAAGTGTTGTCCTGCTGCTTTTGGGTGCAGGAGAGGAGGAATAGAAAAAAGAAAATATAGAGATAACGAAACACGGTTTAAAAATAAAAAAAATTGAGTAAAGGCAATTGTCTGAATCAGAATTTTCAGAAAAGGGAGAATACCAAGAATGTTTGGTTTAGAGTTATAAACTATATCTTACACCCTCACCCCAATCACACAAATATCATCGATTTGCTCATTATTGCCATGGTAAGTATCATGGAAAGAAAGTGATTTGGCTCTTTGTTCATCCATGGGCAATTGGGCAATACTGAGTAACAACTCCCGCCAGCGCGAGGCTGCACGGTGCGCTCGAGCGAGGGTCTTTCCCTCGTTCGTTCTATTCGGTGGGCTCCAGCCCACCCACATGCAAGTCCTCTGAAGCATCCTTGCCCCGCTCGCATCTTGCGAGTGGTTCCACCCTGATCCGCTCTCGTCTCTCGTCCCTCGCCCCATGCCTGTCCTGAGAGCAGAGCGATTCGGGATCCTTGGCCCTTCGTCCCCTCTAAACAAGAAACCCGCTCGCATCTTGCGAGTGGTTCCACTTCTGCCTCTGGCATCCTTTCGGGTCTTATCATCCATGTAAACCTGTTCCATTCCTGATCCGCGCCCATCAGTCAGATCCGCCCGATCCGCGTTCCCGCCCTGAATCCCCCAAAACAAGAAGCCCCGACCCATTCGGTCAGGGTTCCTCCGGTCGCGGCTCTAATCGCGCGGCTATGCCCCCATAAGACTGAAATCCTCCACCTCAGGGCCGTCCTCCACTTCCAGTTCGCGGCTCTCGCTCACAAGGCCGTCTGCGGTCACCGTCAGCTTGTAGCGGCCGTTCACCACATCATTCAACTTGTAGCGGCCATCAATGTCGGTCTTCACCTCCACAGTGCTGCTCACGCTGCCATCCAGTTGCAGGCGGCTCAGGCGCAGCAGGGCCGCGATCACCACGCTTCCATCGGCCGCACGGGTCACCAGTCCGCTCACGCTGTGCCTTGTTGTGCTGCCTTGCACCAGGGCCAGCACCTTCTCAAAGGTGAACTCATCGCGCACAGCGGCCTGTAGGCGGAATATCTTCTGCCCGTCCTTGCACATGTTTATCACCTTCTGGTATATCGCGTTGTTGGCCTCCAGCTTCTGGTCGGTCATCCCGCTGTTCCACTCGCGCTTCTGCAGGTATATGCCATGGGCCGTGGCAAAGGCTGTGCGGGCCGCTCCCAGGTTTGCGGCAAAGGTGGCCGGTAGGCCCCCAGCGGTCAGTTCTGCCGCGTAGGCCGTCACAAACTGTGTGGAATCGTCCATCAGCGCCTGCACCGCCTCCCAGTCCTCGTTCTGCGCCTCGGCATAGTTGTCGTGCCCTGCCTCCTGCAGACGGTCGTCATAGTCCTCTTCATCGAACCCCTCGCGTATGGCCGTGGTCAATTGATTGAAGAGCACCAGACAATCCACCGCCCGCTTGCCCAAGGCCCGCTTCAGTATCTTCTGCGATGCCAGCCTTGTGGGGTTCTCGGGCAGTGCCCTCGCTGCCGCCACCTCAGCCCTCAGGTCGGTGCCCGTGGTGGCCGTGTACAGCCCGTTGTACAGTATGAACTCGGCATTGTGTTCCGTGTAGCTGTCTGCCACGGCCTCGGCCACCGTGTACAGTTCCTGTTGTCCGGTGCCGTATCTGGCTGCTGCCCGGTCGTTCTCCATCTCGCTCATGGCTTTCTTGTTTATTGGTTTCTGGTCCGTTTCTGCCACCCCTTTCGGGGGCGGTCTGAGCCAAGAACGCGGCACCCCATGCCATATTGTGTTGCAGTTCTGAATTTTTCTTGAATAGCCCTGTAACCCGCGTCATTCCTAGTTTTCCGTCTTCCTGTTAACTTCTTCCGTCTTCCTGTCATCCTCTTCAGACTGTCTGTGATCCTCTTCCGTCTTCCTGTGATCCTCTTCCGTCTGTCTGTGATTCTCTTCAGCCTTCCTGTTAGCCTCTTCCGTCTTCCTGTCAAGGTCTTTGGTCTGAGGGTACGCCTCTTCCCCCTGTCTGTATGCCTCTTCGGTAGGTCTGTTCACCCCTTCGGTCTGTCAGTGAACGGCTTCGGTGTCAGGGTACAGGGCTTCGAGACACCTTTCCGCATCATCGGGCTTCATGTTCAGGGCCGCTGCGGCACCGTCCGGCCGTTGACCCGTACTTGCTGCCGCATTGTGTAGGTCATGGGGCCCTTCTCACCTTCCGTTCATGGCTACGGCACATCTCAGCTTTCGTTCGCGCCCATGGTTCCCGACTAGATACCCATGCTTAAACTTGTGATCCCCGAATCGAGGGTTCACCCCATCATGTCGTTGTCCCGTCTTCTCATTGTCCTGATGCTCTGGCTGCCCGATGCGGTGCTCGCTCAGGAGTGCGGCTACATCTATGTGAAAGTGGGCGGGGCCAGCAGTGGCGTGGCGGGTACCAAGGCCAATCCTGCATCGCTCGATTATGCTTTCACCTTGTTCGGCCCCTCGGCCAAGAACCTGCGCCTGGCACACGGCAACTATCAGCTCACTTCAACGCCCGATATTCAGGCCGATATGGTGATTGAGGGAGGTTTCGACCCGGCCACGTGGGTCAAGACCAACGCTGCACAGACCGTGCTGCAGCGTACCAGCGCCAACCACGATGCCGCCAACGGTGCTCTCATCGGCCTCCGTTGCTTGAACATCACCGGATTCCGTATCCAGGATATGCGCATCGAAGTGGCCGATGCCCCGGGCACCGGGGTGAGCGTTTACGGCATCTACCTCTCGGGCTGTTCGGCATACACCGTGTCGCGCTGCCTCATCTACACCGGAAAAGGCAGCGATGGTCAGGTGGGCGCCATCGGTTCGCCCGGTATGGCGGGTGCTCCTGGTCTGACAGGTCAGCCGGGCATTGACGAGGGCAACTGCTGCAGGGCAGGAGGCACCGGTGGTGCAGGTTCGTTTGCAGGAAGCTTTGCAGGGGGTGTAGGAGGCGAAGGGGGCGAGTGGGGCGGATTTGAAGTACAGGAGGTGTGTGTGCCCATTGTGAATCTGTGCGAGTGGATCGTATCGCCCGGGAGTGAATTCACCCATCCAGGCAATCCGGGCCTTACAGGATCAGGTCCCGGTGGCGGTCCCGGTGGCGCACGTGGCATCGGTGCTTGCGAGCTCACCTACGCCAACACCAACTGCACCGCCACACAGCTCAATCATGGCAAAGTGGGGTACGATGGCCTCGATGGCCTCGATGGTTTCCAGGGCACGCAGGGCACCGGGACATTTGCAGCTGGATTCTACGTTCCGGGCACGGGCGCTCAGGGCAATCCAGGACAGGGCCACGGAGCAGGTGGCGGTGGCGGTGGCGGTGGTGGCGGCAAAGGCTGCGAACCGGCCGCGTTGCAACCTACCATTCCCACGTTCGGCCCGGCACCCTACGATGCCGATACGGCCTACAACAGTGCAGGTTCGGGCGGTGGCGGTGGCGGTGGTGGCGAGGGCGGCCAACTGGGTCAGGGCGGCCAAGGCGGCACGGGCGGTGGCGGTTCGTTCTGCGTCTTCGCCTTCAATAATGGCATAAACGGTACGGTGCAGGACTGCTACTTCTACCCGGGCCTGGGTGGGCAGGGTGGCCCCGGTGGTCTGGGTGGCGCGGGCGGTCAGGGTGGTGCCGGAGGCGATGGCGGTGTGCTTGGTGACAACGGTCCCAATGCCAGTTGCCATGTGGGGCAAGGAGGCGATGGCGGCCGTGGAGGCCGTAGAGGCAACGGTGGCCGAGGCGGCAAGGGTTCCGATGGCCTCAGCGAGGGCCTTTACCAGTTGCAGGGCACACCGGTGCTTGATCCGTTCATGTACAACCTCTTTGAACCCACGTTGAGTGTCGAGTACTACGGGTGCGACAGCAGCAATGTGTCGTTCAGCACATCGGCCACGGGCATCATCAACTGGATATTCGGATTCGGGGCCACTCCCGCCACCAGCACCAATGCTGCTGAGAACGTGCAGTACAGCGGCCCGCTCGGTCCACGCAGTTTCACACTCATTGTGGATGGGGTCCCTTATTTCTTCTCGAATTATGTGCTGGTCGAAACGGCCTTCCACCCCCCGGTGATCACCGCCAGCCGCACCACGTTGTGTGTGGGCGAGAGCATCGACCTGAGCACAACCTTCAACGGCCTGAGTTACGACTGGCTCATTCCCGGTGGCGATATCACTTCGTCTAACGTGCAGAACCCGGGCACCGTCACCTTCAGCACCCCGGGCGACTATGTGGTGGAGCTCACTGTCACCAGCTGCTGCGGCACATCAAAGGCGCTCGACACCATTCATGTGCTGAGTCAGGTCGATGTGGACCTCGGTGGCCCGTACCGCGCATGTTTCCTAGGCGATCTGCCAGTGCTCGATGCCAATGGCAACGATGGGGCCACCTATGCTTGGACCCTTGATGGCGCCACCTATGGCGGTACTGATGAAGAACAGGGCACCATCATGACCGGCATTTACGGGGTGACGGTGAGCTACGGCCCTACGTGCAGCGGCAACGATACGGTACAGGTGGAGATATACACCACCACCCCCGTTGACCTCGGGCCCGATGTGGGCATCTGCCAGGGCGAGCCGTTGCCCGAACTGAACGCGGGAGTCGATAGCAGCACATACGCTTGGACATGGGACGGCAATCCGATCGGTACAGGACTCATCACGCTCATTGCCGCGCAGCCCGGCACCTATGTGGTGGATGTGACCGAGAACAGCGGCTGCACCGGCACCGATGAGGTGGAAGTGGTGGTGAGCAATCCTTTCGTTTTCCTCGGGGCCGATGTGAATGTGTGCGCAAACGCCCAGTTCCCGGTGCTCGATGCTCTGAATCAGGGAGCGCTGTACCAGTGGGATCAGAGCGGGTCGCCATTGGCCGGTGAGACACAGCAGACCTATCAGCCCACAGCTGGTGGTACATATGGTGTCACCATCACCGATCAGTATGGTTGCGATGCCTCCGATCAGATCACTATCAACACATTCCCCACCCTCAATGCGGCCATCAGCGGGCCCACTGCGGCCACATTGGGCCAGCCGGTGGCTTTCAACGACAACACCAATCCTGCCGCCACCCAGTGGGCGTGGAATTTCGGTGACGGCTCCCCGGTGGTGAACATCCAGAACCCGATACATTCCTTCGTTCAGGCAGGTCCGCGTCCGGTGTTCATGATTGCCAGCAACGGCCTTTGCAGCGATACGGCCTACACCACCGTGAATGTCAACTACGACTGCGCCACGCTGGGCCTCACTGCCGATTTCTCGCTCAGCACCGGTACAGTCATCCTCTCAGCCACCGGCACAGTGGCCACAACCAACAACAGCCTCAATGCCACCGAGTACATCTGGGATTTCGGTGATGGCAGTGCCCCCAACAACAACGTGAGCCCTATCCATGCCTACAACACCCCGGGCGACTACACCATCACCCTCACAGCCATCAACTTCAACTGCACCACCTCGGTATCGCTGCCCATCTCGGTCATTCAGTTCGGTATCGGGATAGATGAGGAGAATGGTTCTCTGCCATTGTCGGTTTACCCCAATCCTGCTTCGGTGGCCATCTGGTTCAAGGTTGAAAGTTCAAAGTTCAACGCTCTGCAATTGGAAGCTACCGATGCCACCGGACGTAAGGTCTTTGCCCACTCGGGGCCTGCTGGCGATTTCTCAGTTGATGTGAGCCAATGGGCACCGGGCGTCTACACCTTCAGCATTGCGCTTGATGGGGAATGGGTGCATGTACGAGTGGCTGTGCAGCGGTGACAACCGTAAAGTGCTTTCCGTAGGGCCTCTTGATGAACAATTGTATCCGTTGGTGATTCGTATAGTCGGATCGAAATCGTAATTCTTATCAGCTATCCATGGAAGAGAAGATCGTGTATTCCGTTTATGCAGAGAGCAACCCGAACCCGGCAGCGATGAAGTTCGTGGCCAACCGCTTTCTCCTGCCCAACGGCAGTCTGGAGATGAACTCGGTAGAGGAGGCCGCCAAGAGTCCTTTGGCTGCTGCTCTGTTCAAGTTTCCGTTCGTCAAGGCGGTGTTCATCACCTCCAATTTCGTGACGGTGATCAAGAACGATATGGTGCCTTGGGACGAGGTGGTACTTGAGCTGCGCGAGTTCATCCGCGGTCACCTGAACAGCGGAGGCGGGGTGGTGCAGGAAGGTGTCCACCTCACCGAGCCCGACATCAGCGAACCGCCCCGTATGGCCCATGCTGCGGCATCGAGCGATGTGGAACAACGCATCATCGACATTCTCGATGAGTATGTACGTCCGGCTGTGGAAGGCGATGGCGGGCACATCAGCTTCCAGAGTTATGCTGGGGGCCGCGTGAATGTGCTGTTACAGGGCGCGTGCAGCGGCTGCCCATCATCGACCTACACTCTCAAGGCCGGCATTGAAGGCCTTCTGAAAAAGATGCTTCCGGGCGAGGTGGAAGAGGTGGTGGCAGTGAACGGGTGAGCGGATCCGCTTGTGTGCTGGGCTTCTTTTCGTTGTGTGAAGTTTCCCTGTCACCATGAAGTACGTTCAGATTGAGTGAGTGAAGGCCTTCACACCCTCACCGAAATCACGCAGCCATCCTCTGCAGCCTGTACTCCGCACACCTGAGGCTGTTGCGTGTTCCGATACTTGTCCGAGACCCTCAGCGGGGCCTGAGGCGCTTTCTACTTTTGTCCCGCATCCATGGAAAAGAAGATACCGTTCTCTCCGCCCCACGTAACGGAAGAGATGATAGCCGAAGTGGTGGACACCCTGCGCAGCGGCTGGATAACCACCGGCCCCAAGACCAAGCGTTTTGAGGTGGAACTGGCCACGTACAGCGGCAATCCGCGCACCATCGGTATCGCATCGGCCACCATCGGGTTGGAGCTGATGCTGCACTGGTACGGCATCGGTCCGGGCGATGAGGTGATCGTGCCTGCCTACACCTACTGCGCCACCGCCAACGTGATCATGCACCTGGGCGCCACGCCTGTGATGGTGGATGTGAGCGCAGATGACCTTTGCATCAGTCCTGAGGCGTTGCGGGCAGCCATCACCCCGAACACTAAGGCCATCCTGCCTGTCGACCTGGGCGGATTGCCTGTACGCTACCGCGAATTGTGGCAGGTGATAGAGGATGCCCGACCGGTTTTCACCCCCAGAAATGGGAAACAGGAGAAACTGGGCAGGATAATGTTCCTTACCGATGCAGCGCACTCGTTCGGGGCCGAGTACGGTGCAAAGCGAGCGGGTACACTGGCCGATGTGAGCGTGTTCTCGTTCCACGCGGTGAAGAACCTGACCACGGCCGAGGGCGGTGCCATTGCCTTCAATCTGCCGGCAAAGTTCGACAACGAGGAGCTGTACCGCGAGATGAACACCCGCATACTGCATGGCCAGAATAAGGACGCGCTGGCCAAGACCAAGGCGGGCGGCTGGAAATACGATATCGTGGAGGCGGGTTTCAAGTCCAACATGACCGATATACAGGCATCGTTGGGGTTGATTCAACTCAAGGATTATGCCCACTACCTGGCCCACCGGAAAGAGATATTCAGTGTATACGATGAGGTATTGGGTGCCAGCGGCAAGGTGATACTGCCCGTGCATGCCGATGCCGACCGCACCTCCTCGCGGCACCTGTATCTGGCCCGGTTGAAGGGCGCCACCGAGGCCCAGCGCGATGCCGTTATCCAAGCCATGGCCGAGCGCGGCATTGTGGTGAATGTGCATTACCAGCCCCTGCCGTTGCTCAGCTTCTACAAGGGCATGGGCTACAGGGCCGAGGACTATCCGGTGGCATTGGCCGCCTACCGCCACGAGGTTACCCTGCCCGTGTATTACGACCTGTCCCTTGACGATGCCCGGTATGTGGCCGAGGCCCTGCTACAGGAATTTGACTGCGCCACGGCATGAACGGGTGCTCTGAACTAGAAGCCCTGAACAGCCCACAGGCATGAAACGCCTTTTCGACCTCTTGGCGGCTCTCTACGGCCTGCTGCTGCTGTGGCCGGCTCTGTTGCTCATAGGGCTCTGGGTGAGGTTGGACAGCCCCGGGGGCGTGTTCTACCGACAGGTGCGGGTGGGCCGACACGGCAAGGATTTCGGCATGTTCAAGTTCCGCACCATGCACACCGATGCCGATAAGAAGGGCCTGCTGACGGTGGGTGGCCGCGACCCGCGAGTGACCCGTGCCGGGTACCACCTGCGCAGGCTCAAGCTCGATGAACTGCCGCAACTGATCAATGTGCTGCTGGGCGATATGAGCCTGGTGGGCCCACGGCCCGAGGTGCGCAGGTACGTTGACCTCTACACCCCCGAGCAGCGCAAGGTGCTCGATGTGCACCCCGGCATAACCGACCTAGCCAGCATTGCCTACAGCAACGAGAACGAGATCCTTGCCGCCCAGCCCGACCCCGAGCGCCATTACATAGAGGTGATCATGCCCGACAAGATCCGCCTCAACCTGCAGCACATCAACGACCCTTCGCCTCTCAAAGACCTGAGGGTGATATGGCATACCGGGATGAAGGTGTTCGGTTGAGGGCCCTGAGGTAGTTGCCGGGCAACTGACCCCCGCCATCAGGCCGCCATCAGGAAGTCCTTGCCCTCCACCAGCCCCTGCGCCATGAAGTGTTGGCGCATCCGTTCGCGCACTCCGTGCTGGGCTATCAGGTTGATGAGGAAGTGCCCGGACTGAATGGCAACTTCAGGTGTGATAAATGCGAAACGGCTGTTGCGCGGGCCTATCACATCGGTGCAATAGTCGATGCGCACACCCACCTCGTGCAGCTTCTGGGCCCGCAGGTCGCTCCAGCGCGATGAGCCACATACCGTCACAGGCCGCGTGTCGGGCAGGTGCCCGCGTATCCATTGGCCCAGGTAATGTCCCTTCACCTCGAACATCCGCTCCTCGTTGTAATGCGGGTGTAGGCGTGTTAGGCGGTCGGGGTGGTCGTGCCACGTGAGCAACGGCCGCGGCACCTTGGCCATGCGCACTCCATTGGCCATCCACCGCAGCCACAGCTCATAATCCTCTGGCGCGGGGGTGGTGCAGTATGGGCCATATCGGTCTATCAGCTCGGCCCTGAACATCATGGTGGGGTGCGCCACAGGCGATTCCACAAAACGGTTCAAAACATGTTCTTCGGGTGTGATGATGCCGTTCTGCCAATTGACGAAATGCTGCAGCCCCGCGTGGTTCGCCACTTCCGATGTGAGGTGAGTGAGGCAGCTCACCGCACCAAGAGTGGAGTCCCCCATCAGCATCTGTACCTGCTCCTGGAAGCGTTCGGGATGGCAGATGTCGTCAGCATCCATGCGGGCCACCAGCGGGGCGGTCACAGCACCTAGACCCGTATTCAGGGCGTGGGCTATGCCCTGTTCTTTTTCGTGGATAATGATGATGCGGGCATCCTCCTGCGCCCAGCGCTGCGCCACCTGCTTGGCGGTTTCATGCGCTTTGTTGTCTATCAGGATGAGCCGCCAATGACCGTATGTCTGAACTATGATGCTCCGTATGGCGGCATCGAGCCCCGGTGCCGCAGCATGGAACGGCAGCAGCACATCGATTTCAGTGCTCACGCCTTTCCGATATATCTCAAGTTACGTTTCAGGCCCTCGAACTTGGTCCGCTTCACCGCGCTGCGCTTGAACACCTCGCGGAACACCTCTTCGGTCATCTCGGTCCATTCAGCGGCCTTCATGTCAAGCAGCTTAGGGTGCGGACTGAACCTCGGCTCGCGGTGCGGGGTGGCGAAACGGTTCCACGGACACACATCCTGACACACATCGCACCCGAAAGCCCAGTTGCCGAACCGGTTCTCGTTCCCCTCAGGGATGCTCCCCTTCAGTTCGATGGTGAAGTACGAGATGCACTTCGAGCCGTCCACCACATAGGGTTCAACGATGGCCTCGGTTGGGCATGCATCGATACACGCGGTGCAGGTGCCGCAATGGTCGGCCATAGGGCCATCGTGCGCTAAGGGCAGGTCGAGTATCAGTTCACCGATGAAGAAGAACGAACCTACCCGTGGCCTGATGATGTTGGTGTGCTTGCCCATCCATCCGGCTCCGCTGCGCAGGGCCCATGCCTTGTCCATCACGGGGGCGCTGTCAACAAACGCGCGGCCCTCCACCTCTCCGATATGCTCAGTGATGTAGTCGGCCAGGTCGCGCAGTTTGTCCTTTATCACAAAGTGGTAATCCTCTCCATAGGCATATTTCGAGATGCGTGGGGCTTCGGGGTCGGTCTGGGTCTTTTCGGGGTGATAGTTAAGCAATACCGTGACGATGCTCTTGGCACCTGGCACCAGCAGCCGTGGGTCAAGGCGCTTGTCCATGTGCCCTTCCATGTAGCCCATCTGGCCGTGCATCTGTCCCTTCAGCCAACGTTCCAGTCGGGGAGCCTCCTCTTCCAGGAATCCCGCCTCAGATATGCCACAGAACAGGAATCCCAGCCGCTGCGCCTCGGCCTTTATCAGGCGGGCGTGCTCGCTCTTATGGTCAGCGGCCAGATGCATGGTGCAAAGGACGGGGACATACTTAACTTTGTGACATGCCAGCCATTATCATCAACTCCGATTCCAAGAGCAATCGCCTATTGGCCGATCTGGCCCGTAGGTTAGGGGGTGAGGTCACCGAACTCAAGGAGGATCAGCTTGAGGATATCATGCTCGGTTCATTGATGGATAAAGTGAAGACCGGAGAGAATATTCCTCGGGATAGAATCATGAAGATGCTGTCTGATGACCGTTGAGTTCGACAAGTCATTTGAACGTTCATTGAGGAAATTGAATGACCGGACTTTGAAGGAGAAACTTATGCAGGTTATTCTCAAGCTAGAAGAAACCGACAATCTTGCTTCGGTGACCAATATAAAGAAACTCACCGGGTTTAAGGAGTATTACAGGGTTCGCATAGGCGATTATCGCCTTGGAATAGAGGCTTTGAGCAGGGATAAGATCAGGTTGATAGTCATAGCTCATAGGAAAGACATCTATTCAGTTTTTCCGAAGTAGAGGTACTTCTTTCCCTTCTGAATTCATATTTCATCGCTGATACCTTCGCGGCCTGCCCATGTCGCCCATCCGATTCGATGCCGAGACCTTTGTACGCGCGGCCTGCGTGTGCCTCACCGCCCTGTTGTGGCTGTTCCTGATCCCCGACCTTCCGTACCTGCTTGAGCTGGCCCGTGCACTGCTTGTGCAATGGATGGCCGTGGCACTGCTGCTCATGGTGGTCGCTTTCTGGTACACGCATTGGGTGTGGGCGGCCCTGCTCATTGTCCCAGTGGCATGGCACGGACAGCAGCAGGTGCGTTATATGCCTTTCCAGGCCGATGAGTCGGAGTGTGCCAAAGAGCCGTTGCTGACGGCTGTGCAGGCCAACCTGTGGCACGACAACACCGAGTGGCGCGCGGCACTTGCCAAACTTGCGCAGGCCGATGCCGATTTCCTCTCCGTGCAGGAACTCAACACCACCTGGGCACCCGTGGCCGACAGTCTTTTGGCGTCTGCGTGGCCGTTCAGCCTCACGTTACCGCATGACACCTGCTGCTACGGACAAGGCCTTTGGTCGCGCCATAGGTTGCAAAGCCAGGAAGTTTACCACTGGGGCGATGTGCCCACCCTACGGGCTGTGGCCGTGACGCCCATCGGTAAGGTGGTGGTGTACTCGGTGCACACCCCCGCTCCGGCATTCCCTGACCTTTCTCCCCAACGCGACCAACTCCTCGATTCATTGGCCGCGAGCATCCGCAACGAGCTATACCCCGTGGTGGTCATGGGCGACCTCAACATCGTTACCTGGGACCCTAAGTATCAGCGATTCCTGTCGAAGTCGAAATTGACCGACACCCGTCAAGGGATGCACCCCACTTTTCCGCTCGACTTCGGGGTGCCACTCATCCCCATCGATCATATCGTTGTCACCCAACTCCGATCGTGTGGTTTCGGGTCGTTCAGCATACCCGGATCTGACCATCGCGGGCTGGTGGTGCAGGTGGGGACGATGTGATTTCTGCCAATGGGCCCAATGAATTGAGCCTTAACGAAGGCCATTACTTTCGCGCCCCATGCGATTTTGGACTTTCCTTCTCGCTGCACTGATTCCTATGGCCGCGCAGGCTCAGATCACCCAGGCCGTGCGTGGCCAAGTGATTGACGCTGTGAGCGGGCGCGGGCTGCCCGGAGCCAATGTCGTTCTAGAAGACACCACCCTGCTGCTGGGTACCGCCACTGATGCAGATGGAAATTTCAAGCTGGATGGAGTGCCCATCGGGCGGAGGAGTTTCAAGGTCACTTTCCTTGGCTACGAAGAGCTGCGTTTGGAGAATCTCATCATCAGCCCCAGTAAACAGACGGTGCTCAACCTGAAGATGACCGAGAGCGTGCTGCATCTGTCTGAGGCGGTTGTGGTGGCCGAGCGCGAAAAGGAACGTCCGCTCAACGAGATGGCCACGGTCAGTGCGCGCAAATTTTCGGTGGAGGAGACGAGACGCTTCGCTGGTTCGTGGCAGGACCCGGCCCGCGCAGCAGCTGCTTTTGCGGGCGTTTCGGGTGGCAGTGACGAGCGCAACGACATCATCATCCGCGGCAATGCGCCCACGGGGCTGCTTTGGCGCTTGGAGGGCATCAATATCCCCACTCCGAATCACCTCACATTCTCCGGCAGCACGGGCGGGCCAGTGAGCATCCTCAACAATAACATGCTCGACAACAGCGACTTCTTCACGGGAGCATTCCCGGCCGAGTACGGCAATGCCAACTCGGGCGTGTTCGACCTCCGTTTGCGCAGGGGCAACAACGAGAAGCGCGAGTATTGGGCGCAGATCGGCCTCAACGGTGCCGAAGCCGGTTTGGAAGGCCCGTTCAGCAAAAAGTACCGTGGCTCATATCTGGCCAGTTACCGCTACAGTACCATGGCCATCATTGGCCTCATGGGCATCGATTTCGGCATTGATGCCATACCGTACTACCAGGATCTGACCTTCGTGCTCGATCTGCCCACGGGCGGCAAGGCAGGTAGGTTCACGCTTTGGGGCGTGGGAGGCCTGAGCAATATAAAAGTGGAGGGCGGCAACGATTTCTATGCCAGCAACTACACGCGCTCCAACTCCATCATCAGCGACATGGGTGTTGCCGGGTTGAGCCATCAGGTTTTCATAGGTGAGAAGCACAACCTGAAGACCACCGTTGCCTTTTCGGGGAGCCGTTACGGCAGCGAGACGACAAGCGAGGACTCTCTAGGCAACGTGACTTTGGAGAGCATCAACCGCAACTACACCCTCACGGCCAGTTTGCACAGTGCGCTCAACACCAAGTTCAACGCAAAGAGCCATTTGCGCACGGGGGTGGTGATGGACTTCTCTTGGATAGAGATGGCCGACAGCTTCCTCTCGCGTCCCGACACCTTCACCATCAACCTGAAAGTGAAAGAGGCCCTTCAGCTGCTGCAGGCTTACACGCAGTTTCAGCACAGATTCAATCCGATAGTGACCCTGAGCGTAGGGCTTCACTACCAGCAGTTGCTGCTCAACAATGCATCTTTCCCCATTGAGCCGAGGGTGGGCCTCACCATCCGTCCGCAGGGCAGGCACCAGTTGCACATCGGAGGGGGACTGCACAGCCAGACGCAACCGTTGGTCACCTATTTCCACACGCAAGGCTACGCTACCGCGAATCCGCCACAGACCAACCGCAACATGGGTTTCTCGCGGGCGGCCCATGCCGTGGTGGGGCACGATTTCAGTTTCTCCGATAGGATGCGTCTCAAGACCGAGGCTTACTTCCAATACCTATTTGGCATTCCGGTTGAGCGCACGGCAAGCCATTTCTCCATGCTCAATGCAGGAGAGAGCATAGGCGACCTGCCCATCAAGGACAGCCTTGTGAACCGTGGCACAGGCATGAATTATGGTCTCGACCTTACGCTTGAGAAGTTCTTCTCGAAGCGCTACTACTTCATTGTAGCGGGCAGCATCTACAACAGCCGCTACACGGGCAGCGATGGCGTTGAGCGCAACACCACGTGGAATGGCAACTACAACCTTAAGGCATTGGGCGGATACGAGCTGCCTATGGGAAAGAAGAACACGCTCAGCTTCGATATGCGCATAACCTGGACCGGTGGCCGCAGGTACGTGCCGGTGGACATGGACGCCAGCCGCATAAATGGCGAAGCGGTCTACGACCTCAGCCGCGCCTACGAACCGCGTTACAAGGACTATTTCCGTTGGGATATAAAAGTAAGTTTTGCTTTCAACGGCAAACGTGCCAGCCACAGCCTCGCCCTCGATTTTCAGAACGTGCTCAACACCCAGAACATTTTCAGCCAGTATTATGATCCCGCCACGCAAGAGATTCAGACCAAGTACCAGCTGGGCTTTCTGCCGTTGGCCTACTATAGGGTTGAGTTCAGGTGAGGCCTCAACGGATTAGGCAATAACGCGTCCAGATATACAGACTGCGATAATATTGGTGTACTTGTGATATATTTGCTCGTAACCTAAAATAGGTTCATGTGAAAACGTCATCAGTATGGGTTGTTTATTTGTTTGTTTTACTCCTATGCATGGGAGGAGTATTGTATATTGAATTTAATAAAAATGAGAAGATTAATTACAGAGACCCTAAAATTTACTACCTCAAGGATGGCACTCCAATTGGATTTAAAGGCCTTAGAAATTTTGAATGCCAGACCGCTGCAATTAGAGCAAACTCAGATAATTTGAATTTTCAAAACGTCAATTTTCAAAAATATTGCGAATGTCTTCTTGAATTAGTTTGTCAGAACTACACAAAAAAAGATTTGTCTGAAAAGGGGTTGAGTGGATTGGAGTTAGATTTATTTAATGGAATTTTGAAAGCTGATTTATTCTCATGTGCGAACATCACCAATATTGAGATGAAAAAATCAATAGAGGATGTGACGTTTACAGGATCTCCTGAAAAGGAAATTCCTGTCGTAAACTCAATGATTAAAACTAATTTTGGAGACCGAATAGTACTTTTTGTGTTTGACACTGGGGCAGATGTAGTAATAATAAATCAAAAAATCGAACGCGTTTTGCTCAAAGATAAGATTCCAATTGAATACACGGGGAATAAACAAATGTTGATGGCTGATGGAACAAGGGCAAATTTTAAATCAGCGATTGTCGGAAATATGAATGTCTACGGGTTCAAAGTGAATAATGTTGAAGTTGTTATTTCTGAAAATACAAATGCATTGAATGTATTGGGTAATTCCTTTTTGAATAAGTTTGAGTCTTGGTCATTTGATAACAATCGAGGTGTTCTAACCCTAAGGGCAAAAATTAACTAATCATCAAGTTTAAGATTTCAAAATGAAACACATTGTTCCCATTACAATTGCTGTGATTTATACTTGTGGTATCTTTTGCTCATATCAAAAAAATAATGGTTTACCAGATAGTCCTAATCCAATTTCTTACTTGGCAGGTGAGGGATTTGGTTTTGCATTGACTTCATTAATTGTTCCTTTGATAATTAGCGGCATCTATTATTTAATAAGTAAGAAATTTCCAAAACTTTTTTTTTCAATCCTTTCTCTGATTATTATGGTTTGTAATTATTATATCATTAGCACATATATTTACTAAGTTACCAAAGCTTTGAACTGCTCATCAAATCATTATGCTTGTTTCTGCGGTAGGTGGTCCTTACGGTAGGATTGATCCGGTTCATTGGCCGGGCCAATCTACTACACAGAGATAGTCTTACACTCACCGACTGAAAAATACAGACTCCTTTTTGTCTATTAGAGCGATGCACCTATAAAAAAGACTCCTTTTTGTCTATTAGACCACAATTTCCGGCCACAGCTCATAGCCCCAGCGGGGCGCAATGATTGTAGCCTGCGGTGGGTAACATGGTGGCACTCCCGTGGGGAGAATCTTGCACCCCTGTGCCGTGAGGCCGTCCTATGTTCTCGGCCCTACCTTTGGCCCCATGCGCTGGCGGCAGGTCTTGGCACTTGTGTACCTGATGGGGCTTGGCAGCGCATCGGTGGGGCAGACCTACAACGTGCCCCTCAACAATGTGGTGTACTACGGTTTTGAGGCCGACCTGTACCGTAAGGGCTGCGAGTTCCATACGAGCATGAAGCCCTATCGTATGGACGACCTCAACCGTTCTATCCGCTACGATTCGCTGCGTACGCTCAACCACCATCACTCTAAGTTCTCTAAGTCTTTTGTTGGACGGAAGATTGTGAGCCGCAGCCTTTTGCAGCTCGATTCAAGTCGGTTCACCATAGCGGCCGACCTGGTTTTCAACTTCGAGCTGGGCCGCGATTTCGTGGGTAAGTACAATTATCTGGTCAACACAAAAGGGGCGCGTCTATTCGGACGGATCGGAAAGCGAGTGAGTTACTATTCGGCCATATTCGAGACACAGGCCACTTTCATGCCTTACATGGTGCGCGAGATTAAGGCCCGCAATGTGGTGCCGGGATTCGGCCGCGCCAAGGATTTCCCCTTTAACCGCGGACTCTGGCAGGCGTTCAAATCGGTGCCCAACGGCTACGATTTTGCTCTGGTGCAGGGCTACGTGAGTTATTCTGCCACCCGATGGCTCAACGTGCAACTGGGCCACGACCGTTTCATGATCGGTGATGGCTACCGCTCATTGTTCCTGAGCGATGCCGGTTTCAACTACCCCTTCGTGAAGGCCGAGGCCAGTTTTTGGAAGATGCGCTACACCATGCTGTGGAATTCGTTGCAGGACATCAGCATACCTGTACCGTTCGAGAGCGGGTTTGTCAAGAAATGGGGCTCGTTTCATTACCTGTCTTACAATGCCACTCCTTGGTTGCAGGCAGGCCTTTTCGGAGCGGTGGTGTGGGGTAGGGGTAAGTCGAACGGGGTAGGCGGCCTCAATCTGAGGTTCAGGCCGTTCAACAGGACGATCATCTACGGCCAGTTGCTGATTGATGATCTCGCGGTGGCCGAGATGTTCGAGGGGTCGGGCCACATGGGCCAGAAAGTGGGCCTGCAACTGGGCACCAAAGTTCATGCTCCGTTCCGTGCCAAGGGCCTGATGCTGCAGATGGAATACAACACGGTGCGGCCTTACACCTATGCCTCGTCCGACCGCTACATCAACTACGGACACTATAATCAGGCGTTGGCGCATCCATTAGGGGCCAATTTCCACGAGCTGGTGGGCATACTGCATTACCGCTTTAAAGACATCGCATTCGTCTACAAGCTCAATTACGCGGTGATAGGGCGCGACACGAGTGCCACCTCGTTCGGGGCCGACATCAACAAGCCCACAACCGAGGCCGCTCTTGGTCAGTGGTCGTATGGAAACACAACAGGTCAGGGTATCGGTAGCACAGTGCTGATGCAGGATATCAACCTGAGTTATACGGTTAACAGGGTCAGCAACTTCTATATCATCTTGGGTCTGCAGCACAGGCAGGAGACCACGGCCGTGGCCACCGAGAAGAATGTCTACGTGTATTTCGCCTTGCGCACCATGCTCAGCAACCTCTATAACGATTACTGATGCGGTGGTTTTGGGCGCATATTGTCCTTTATCTGCTTATGACTCAGGTCGTGAGGTCGCAGCAGACCACCATGGCCGATGCATTTCTGGGTACTGACAGCGCCACATGTGCACGCATCAGAAGTGGCGACTATACCGTGCACCCGGCCATAAGTCCTGTAGGGCTGCGCACCGTTACTGATACAGTAGGTGTGAGCGCCCTCACCAAGGGGCGTTTTGTGCGCGGACACCTGCTCAATGTGAGCAAAGGAGCGTTCTCATTCAGCGTGGACCCGAGCATCGATGCACTTTTCCGCTACGGAACAGAGTCGGGCGTGGCACCGATCATAGGGGCAGGGCTGCGCCTTCGGGCCGACATCACTGACAAGATGCTGGCCGAGGTGGAGTATCAGTTCCTGACACAGTGGCCTATGCAGATGGATGCCATGGGCAGCACCGTGGGTGGAGTGGTACCTGGCCGCGGGCCCGTTGATATCAACAACCCGGGCGGTAGCGCTTCGCTGCACGAAGTTCGCGGGCGTGTGGCCTACAAGCCCAGCGAGTTCTTTACCGTTGATGCCGGCTACGATAAGCTGCAGTTCGGCACAGGCCACCGCTCGTTGTTCCTATCGCCCAATGCAGACCAGTTCCTTTTCCTGAGGCTCAATACCTCTTTTTGGAGGATCAAGTATGTGAATGTGTTCGCCAATTTCCGCGACATAAGGCCTGGGGCCTATCCCAACAAATTCGGCACCTTCCACTACTTGAGCATGAATGTGGGTAAACGCTTCAATTTCGGGTTCTTTGAGAGCATCATCTGGCAAGGGGCTGATAGCACAGGCTCGCGGGGTTTCGAGCCGAATTACCTCAACCCGATCATTTTCTACCGACCGGTGGAATTCTCGCTCAACTCGCCCGACAACGCTTTTGTCGGGCTCGATGTACGGCTACGATTTGCTGGCAACAATCACATCTATGGCCAATTGCTTCTAGATGAGTTCATTCTGGGTGAGGTTTTCGCCAAACTGAAGAGCGACACCACCGTTCCCGTTGAGTATTGGGGCAACAAGCAGGGCTGGCAGATAGGACTGATGGGCCACGAGCCGTTCAAATTGAAGGGTCTGTTTTACCGGACGGAGTTCAACTGGGTGCGGCCTTTCACTTATACCCACGTTACGGTCGAGCAGAACTTCGGCCATGCCAACCAGGCCTTGGCACATCCGTTGGGGGCCAATTTCATGGAGTCGTTCACCAACATCGGCTGGCGGAAGGGCCGTTGGGCCATCGATCTCCGCTACACATGGGCCACATATGGCACCGATAGCTCGGGCGCGAGCCACGGGCAGGACATTTACAAGAGCTATCTGCTGCGGGTGCGCGAATACGGCAACTACATGACCCAGGGCCTCAAGACCCAACTGAATCACGTGGCCCTGACGGCAGGATATCTGATAAACCCGGAGATGAACCTGCGGGCCATAGCCGGTGTGGCATACCGCGATGAAAGGTCATCGCAATTCCAGCGTTCTGACTTCTATTTCACCATCGGCATATCATCTTCATTATTCAGGTACTACTCTGATTACTGATTGAACGGACCCCCATAGGGCTCTTTTTTCCGTCCGATTCAGCCTTTCCATACCTCCGCATGTGGCATCAATGAAACGCAGCATCCAACTTTGCGGCATGGAACTGGAATGGCGGAAGGCTTGGGGGCAGCGGTGGTTCAGGATTCATTTTGTGCTCACTTTGCTGTTCATGCTCATCATTATGAACGTGATAATCCGTGTGATGGACCACATGGAGACAGTGCCCGGAGCAGTGATCAATGACCCCATATTGCCGCACTTGCCGGTGGTCGACATGACGTGGCCGCTTACGTTCCTGATCTATTCAAGTCTTGGACTGTTGATCTGGAGCAACCTGAAGGAGCCTCGGGCATTTCTTTTATCATGTCAGACCTACAGCCTTATGATCTTTACGCGTACCATCACGCTCTATTCTTTCCCGCTCGAAGCGCCCATCGACATCATTCCACTTGCAGATCCCATTGTCATGGCAAAGAGCGAGTACGGCATGATTCACACCAAGGATCTGTTCTTCTCGGGCCACACGGCAACGATGTTCCTGTGTTTCCTAACTACTGCGAACCCGAAGTTGAGGGTGTGGTTCCTCATCGCATCGCTATTGGTGGGCACGTTCGTACTCCTACAGCATGTGCATTACACCATAGATGTGGTAGCCGCTCCATTCATCACCTACATGTGCCACAGGCTCACGTTGGTGGTGAACGAGAAACTGGTACCGATAGAGGCTCAGCGGCCCTCCTGAGGGCTGGCGAACTTGATGTCGTCCTTCACCACAAAACCTCCTGGGAACCTGTACGAGATGTCCTGCTTGAGGCGCATAGCTTCTACCTCGGTGCGCAGGTCGCCCACACGCACTTTATAGTTAGGCGATTGGAAGATGAGATAGGCCGGTACGGAAGGGAAATCGCGGAGGAAATCGTTGCGTACATCGTTGGCCTGTTGGCGGCTCTCGTTGCCCGACCCAGAGAAAAGCTGCACCCTGTAGCCTTCGGTGCCGCCCTTGTGCTCGCTGTACCTGCGGTGCATGGCCAACAGCGTATCGACCTGTGCGCTGCGCACCACGGTGGCCGTGGTGGGCACAAGTGGCAGTTGCTTGCTACTCTGCGCGGCAGCCGCAAATGGCAGGAGCATTATGAGTAAAGCGCACCGGAGCATGGGGCAAAGGTACCGCTCGGCCAGTTCAACCACATTTACTTTGCGCAACATCACAAACACATCCATGGATCAGGAGTTGATAGGCGAGGTGCCAGCATTCTACAAGCGCTATGCCGAGCGTATGGCGGGTCGCGACCTGCTCACTGAGTTGGAGTTCCAGCGCGAGAATTTGCTTCGCTTATTAGGCAACTTGCCAGAGGCACGAGGACTGCATCGGTATGCCGAAGGCAAATGGAGCCTTGTTACTGTGGTGCAGCACATGACGGATGCGGAAAGGGTCTTTGCCTACAGGGCCATGTGTTTTGCGCGAGGCGACCGGACCCCGCTCCCAGGTTTTGAAGAGGATGATTATGCGGCCGAGTCAAGGGCCGATGCTGTTGGTCTTAGGGCCGCGCTGGAGGAGTTCAGCGCTGTGCGCGAGGCCACCATCTGCCTCTACCGTAACATGGACCGGGCCACTTTGGCCCGCATGGGTAATGCCAACGGTAATCCGATCAGTGTGGCGGCAATAGGGGTTTGCATCGTAGGCCACGCGATGCATCACACTGAGGTGATTCGCGAGCGATACCTCTGAGTGTATTTTCGCGCTGCGTAAATGGAAAATAGCGCATAGCGATGAGACATACCCTACTTCCGATTCTTTTGACAGCCGCCACCAGTGTGGCGTGCTTCGCCCAGAACAGCCATTGGTGCGCTACGGAGCAGAATGCCCTGCGTCAGCTTGAGGCCGACCCGGGCTTGGCCCAGACTGTTGAGCAGATGCAGCGCGATCAGGCTGCAGCCGGCCACAACGGCCCGTTGCGCGGAGGTGGCATGCGCATCATCCCTGTAGTGTTCCATGTGGTGCATATGGGCGGTGCCGAGAACATATCGCGTGCCCAGATTCTGGATCAGATGGAGACCCTCAACCTTGATTACAGCCGCACCAACCTTGACACCGCTAATACTCGCGCCATTTTCAAACCTGTGGCAGCCGGAGCCAATGTCGAGTTCCGTCTGGCCACTCTCGACCCCAATGGAAACTGCACCGATGGGGTGGTGAGGGTTGAGAGCCCACTCACTGAGAACGCCACAGATGCTGTGAAAGCCGTGAGCTATTGGCCGAGCAACAAGTACTTCAATATCTGGGTAGTGAAATCGATTGATAGCGATGGTGGCGGTGGCACTACACTCGGCTATGCGCAGTTCCCCGGTTTCGGCAGTGCGCAGACTGATGGAGTTGTTATTCGTCATGATTACACCGGCAGCATCGGCACTGCAACTCCTTTTGGTGGGGTGGGCCGTACACTGACCCACGAGGCAGGCCATTGGCTCGGCCTTTTCCACACGTTTCAGGGGGGCTGTGCAGGCGGCTTTTTCGGTGAGATGATAGATGACACCCCGCCTGTGCTTGAGGCAAACTTCAATTGTAACTTGAGCGCAAACAGTTGCACGAACGATAATCCGGACCTCCCCGATCAGATTGAGAATTACATGGATTATACGGGCGGAACGTGCCAGAACATGTTTAGCATCGGGCAGGTCGATGCCATGAACACTGTCCTCAATTCAACACGTACAAACATCCACAGTCAGAACAATCTCGTTGCCACTGGCACAGACCAACTCATTGAACCGCAGTGCGCCCCTATTGCTGCACTTACGGCATCGACATGGCTCGCATGTGTAGGCGAAAGTGTCACCTTCAGCGATGCATCGTACAATGGAGCGGTGACCGATTACGACTGGCAGCTTCCGGGAGCATCGCCATCTAGCAGCACATCGTCCAATCCGACAGTGACTTACTCAGCACCGGGTGTTTACAGCGCCACACTGACAGCCGGCAATGCCAATGGCAACGACAGCTACACAGCGCAGGACCTGATCACCATCATCCCCGCCACTGCGCAGCTCAGCAGTTTTCAGGTCCAAGAAGGATTTGAGCAGGTCAACCCAGACATAGTCGTTTACAATCAAGGCAATCTGGGTGCCGGTTGGGAACGCGATGCCGCAGCATACACCGGGTCATTCGGTTATCGCATCGACACCCGCGATGGCAATCCGGCCGGTGTTCTTGACGAGTTCGTTCTGCCGTCCATGGATCTTACCCAGATGGGCATGAGCCCGTCTCTTTCATTCAAAGTGGCCCACCGACAGCGTAATAACAATAATGAGATCAGTCAAGAGCGGCTGAGGGTTTATGTGAGCGTGAACTGCGGGGAGACTTGGGCCGTGCGCTACAACAAAGTCGGAACCAGCCTTGCCTCGGTGAGCGGGGCAGTTACCAGCAATTGGGTGCCTACATCGGCAGCCGATTGGAAGGAAGAAGCCGTGAGCATGACCAATTTTATCGGTGAACCTCATGTGATGGTCAAGTTCCAGAGCACGAGCGATGGAGGTAACAGCATTTTCATTGACGACATCAATATCAGCGGCCCTTCGGGAATCAATGATGCGCAGGCGTATGGCGGTGCTTCGTTGAGCCCCATGCCTGTTGATGCTAGAACTGCCCTCACATTGCAAAGCGAACAAGGCGGTCAGATTCTATTGAGCGTCATTGATGCTACTGGGCGTGTGGTAGCCGAACGCTCCGAACAGACCGGTGCCGGAGAGAATCGCATTTTACTCGGGACCTTGGCTCAGGTACAGAGCGGTTGGTATACCCTTCGCATAAGTGGGATGGATGGGGTAGGAGCCTTGCCTTTCATCCGTTGATCAATTCCGAAAAGAATAAAAGAGATGAGAACTTTCCATGGTTTGATATTGGGCGTCATCCTGATTTCGGCCGGTTGCAGCGAGCAGCCTGCTGTGGCACCCCCAGCTCCTGAGCTACCATGGTGGACCGATGCCACCATGTATGAAGTGAACCTGCGCCAGATGACCAACGAAGGCACGCTCGATGCTTTCCGCGAACAGCACTTGGAGCGTCTGCACCGCATGGGAGTGGAAGTGATATGGCTCATGCCCATCCACCCCATAGGAGAGAAGAACCGGAAGGGCACGCTTGGCAGCTATTACAGCGTAAAGGACTATACTGCCGTGAACCCCGAACATGGCACAATGCAGGATCTGCAGGAACTGGTGCAGGCAGCGCACGCCCTTGGCATGAAGGTGATCATAGACTGGGTGGCCAACCACACCTCTTGGGATAACGTTTGGGTGTCGGCTCATCCTGACTGGTTCACGAAGGATAGCACGGGCAATTTCGTGCCGCCAGTGCCCGATTGGCATGATGTGATCGATCTGAATTTCGATAATCTGGAGATGAGGCGCGAGATGATCCGCAGCATGGCTCATTGGCTCAAAGTGGCCGACATTGACGGTTTCCGGTGCGATGTGGCCGCTGAGGTGCCCATCGAATTCTGGACCGAAGCCCGTGCCGCCCTCGATTCGGTCAAGCCGGTTTTCATGCTTGCGGAGGCCGACAAACCAGAGATGCACCCCGCTTTCCACGCAACGTATTCGTGGGAGATGCATCACCGCATGAAGCAACTTGCGCAAGGAAAGGAGCCTGTTGACAGCATCATCAACTACTTTGCCCGCAACGATAAGAATTTCCCAAAAGAAGCCATCAGACTCCAGTTCATTAGCAATCATGACGAGAACTCATGGAACGGCACCATGACAGAGAGCTTCGGGGCGAACAGGCGAGCCTTTGCAGTGATGAGTTTCACTGTGCCCGGCATGCCGCTGCTCTATGCTGGAATGGAGTGTGACATTGCGAAACGCCTCAGATTCTTTGATAAAGACACTATCGAATGGGCAGACTATCCTATGGACCGTTTCTACACCGACTTGGTCGCTTTGAAGAAGGCCCATCCGAGCCTCGCCTCAGGCGCGGAGGGTGGCGAACTTTTCTGGCACCGCACCGATAGTGCCGTTGTGGCCTATTCCCGTAGAAAGGGCGATGATCTGGTGCATGTCGTTCTGAATCTGAGAGACACGATGACACGGGTGTCAATCACGGACGAAATGTTGAAGGGAGATAAGATTCCATGGCCTTATGGTTCAGGGAAGATCACCCTCAGCGGTAATTATCAAGCGGATCTGGAACCGAACGGATATGTCGTTCTTACCTCGTCTGTGCCTTCAGGGAATTGAGATTTCGGCCAGTTCCGATTCTGCCATAGTCTATTTTGTGCGCCACGTTCGATATAGTGGCACTTGGGTTTGTGATAGGGAAATGACTGTGTTTCCTGTTTGGATTCCTCAGGTCGTATCTTGATTGTACTTCGTTGTATGCCATTGACATCAAGTCTATTGAAGACTGTTGTTCGCAGACGAGCATCATCCCTAAAAAAAGTTAAGCGCCAAGGCCCCTGCGCTAGGGCACTGGTAGTTTTGTGTCCATGACCAAGACAGCCATCAGGGCCGTGGTGACCGTGATGGCGGTCGCACTTGTAGGGCTGGTGGCCGTGCAGGTATATTGGATCCAGAACGCATACACGCTGCGTCAAACGCGTTTCAACGAGGCAGTGAGCGAGGCTTTGACTGGCACTGCTCAACGTTATGACCGCCTGATCACTGCTCGCAGAATGGCCCTGACCACCGATGTGCAAGGCCGCAGGCAAGCGATTATGGAGGAGCTTGATTCGATAAATCAGGCGCTTTGCTGCGGGCCCGGAGCGCCTGACGAAGGGGCAGCCTCCGAGCCTGTTGAGATTGAGGTGAAGGAGGAATATCTGGAAGACAGCGCAGGAACTTGGGTGCTGCGCAGCAACAGCCGAAGTTTCCGCACCTTGCCCGAAGCCTCGGGGCAGTACAATTGGCCGTTACTAGGGCCCAGTGCAGATGGCAAGCGGTCAGAGTATATGGATTCGCTGAACAGGGTAAGGGCTGAGAGCCGCGTGTGGTTGGAGCGAAGGGCCCAATTGGTGGACGAGATCTTTCAAGAGCTTGTAAGTGTGGATCTGTTCCGCGAAGCAGATGGAATCGATACTGTGGCGCTCGATTCCATTCTGCACCTCGAACTGGCCCAGAACGGAGTGAGGGTGAAACCGGCCTTCGCTGTCACCGATCCGTTCAACAATATCATCGTCAAAGGGGGCAAGGAGGTGGAAGAGGATTCGCTTCTCGATGCCACTTTCCGGGTCAATCTCTCACGAGGCAACATGTTCACTGAGCCGCAGTTCCTGGCCGTGTATTTTCCTGACGAGAAGCAGTATGTGATAGGCACGATGCTGGCGTTGCTTTCGGTGTCGGGTGTGCTGATAATCACTGTGGTCGTGGCATTCGGTTTCACCGTGAGCACCATCATCAGGCAGAAGAAACTATCAGACATCAAGAACGACTTCATCAACAATATGACCCACGAGCTCAAGACGCCCGTGAGCACCATATCGCTGGCATGCGAGGCCATGACCGACCCCGACCTGCGCAACACCCCCGGAATGGTGGATAGCTACTTGAAGGTGATCGCTGATGAGAACAAACGGCTTGGAATGGTGGTGGAGAATGTTCTGCGCACGGCCATCATCGACAAAGGAGAATTGAAACTGAGGCAGGAGGACATCGATCTGCATGCGCTGATATTGAAAGTGGCGCGCAACATGGAGATTCAGGCAAGTGGTAAGGGCGGGTCGATTGAGACTGACTTATCTGCTGGTTCTTACCACTTGCAGGGCGACAACGTGCACCTCACCAATGTAGTATTCAACCTGATTGACAACGCCTTGAAATACACCCGCGACACACCTCTGGTCCGCATCAGCACCAGCGATGGTGAACCGGGCCACATACGCATCGCGGTGCAGGACAACGGAATAGGAATGGCCAAGGATCAGCTGCAACGAATCTTCGATCAGTTTTATCGTGTGCCCACGGGCAATGTGCACGATGTCAAGGGTTTCGGCCTTGGACTGAGCTATGTGAAAGCCATTGTGGAGAAACACGGTGGCCAAGTGCATGTGATGAGCGAACCCGGCAGAGGAAGCCGCTTTGAGATAGACTTACCGTTACTCAACCGAAAAGACGAACAGACCGATGAAAGCTTCGAATGATGTGAAAGTTCTCCTTGTGGAGGACGACCAGAATCTGGGCAGCATACTGCGCGACTACCTCGTGGCCAAAGGCTACGCCACCACTCTGGCGCGCAACGGCAAGGAGGGGTATGATCAATTCTCGAAGGGCAGTTTCGATATGTGTATCCTGGACGTGATGATGCCAGTGAAGGACGGATTCACGCTTGCAGAGGAGATTCGGCAGACCGATAAGGAGATTCCCATCATGTTCCTGACCGCAAAGAGCATGAAGGACGACCGTATCATGGGCCTACAAAAAGGGGCCGATGACTACCTGACCAAGCCTTTTGCAATGGACGAGCTATTGTTGCGCATGCAGGCCATACTGCGTAGGACGCGTCCCGACACCGCCAAACCGAAGGCGAAAGGTCCGGTGACACTCGGGACATTCACTTTCGATCCTGAACGAAGGACTTTGACCTTGGGCGATGATGTGCAGCGCCTCACCACAAAAGAGAACGATCTGCTGCTGATGCTGTTCGAGAACCGTTTTGATGTACTGGACCGCAGTTATGCGCTGAACAGGATCTGGGGCGATGACAGCTATTTCAACTCGCGCAGCATGGATGTATATGTGGCCAAATTGCGGAAGTACCTGTCTAAAGACCCGCAGGTTCAGATTGTGAATATCCATGGCAAAGGATTCAAGATGTTGGCGGGCGAGGGCTGAGAAATACGTGGATATCGCCTTCTAACTCGGACTAGAGATTCGAACCAGGCACTTTAAGGGTCAAATGGTCATCTCGCGATGGCGACCGTAGCATTAGATTCTAGGGGTAACTGAATCTGTACCCGCCAGCACCTCGCATCACCCCTTCCTGCGGCCTACTTTTGCGGCCCTTCAAGAGAACCGGGGCTAATCTGGCCCCGCCCCGACCATGCCCGTACGCAAGGCCAAGGATTACGCAGAATTCATTAAGCTGAGGCTGGCGGCACTGGTAGTGCTGAGCAGCAGCATCTGTTATGGCCTTGCGGCCGAACATTTTGACTGGCCCACCCTTGTTGTTCTTGTGGTTGGCGGATTCCTTCTCACGGGCGCATCGAACGGGTTGAACGAGGTAATGGAGCGCGACCTCGATGCGCTCATGGACCGCACCAGGAATCGACCGCTGCCGCAGAGCCGTATGAGCGTTACTGAAGGATTGGTTGTCGCATCGTTGGCCGGAGTTGCAGGCATTGGCTCATTGTGGCTGTTCATCAACCCCATGAGCGGGATACTTGGGGCCATAGCGCTCATTCTATACGTGGCCGCATACACTCCACTCAAGCAGATGACTCCTTTTGCGGTGTTCGTGGGTGCATTCCCAGGCAGCATACCGCCCATGCTCGGTTGCGTAGCTGCTACTGATGGCTTCGGGCAGATCACGTTTTTGGCCTTGCTCATGTTCGCGGTGCAGTTCCTGTGGCAGTTCCCTCACTTCTGGGCCATTGCATGGCGGTTAGATGCCGATTACAAGAAAGCAGGATTCAAGATGCTGCCATCGCCCGAGGGCAGGGTTAAGGCCAGTGCCTTTCAGATATTGGTGTACACTATCGGGTTGGTGCCTGTGAGTCTGTTGCCCACCTACTTCGGCTTTACTGGCAATTTCAGTGCGGGGGTGGCTGTGGTGTGCGGTGCTGTTTTCGTTTTTCAGGCTATCAAGCTCTACCAGAGCCTCTCGGCCGATGATGCCAAACGCCTCATGTTCGGGTCGTTCATCTACTTGCCGGTTGTGCAGCTGGCCTATCTGATTGACCGCTTCTGACCCGTGTAATCAATCTTTCACTGACATTCACCCAAAACAGTAGCCCGAGAAAAATGGACAATACGGAAGCCGCAGAAGGCCGCGCAGCGCAGGTTGAGCGCAGCAAGGTCATGCTACTTTGGTTCGGCATCATCAGCATCTGCATGATGTTCGCAGGTCTCACCAGCGCCTATGTGGTGCTGCAGGCCGATCATTTCTGGGTGCAGGCCGATCTGCCTACCATGTTCTGGATCAGCACCGGAGTCATCATTCTTAGCAGCCTGACAGTATGGTATGCCGCCCGTTCGGTGCAGAAGGGCGATGCAAAGGGCCTACGAATTGGACTTTGGGCCACATTGGCACTTGGTCTCATGTTCACTCTGACTCAGTATCTCGGATGGAAGGAATTACAGACCGAAGGGAAGTACTTTGTGAGCCATGTCTCTGATCTGAAGGGGAATTATGGAACCGATTACCAGATTCTGATGCAGGGGAAACCCTTGCTCCATTCAGAAGGGAATTTCTATAAACCTGATGACATTGCGCTTGAGCAGCCGATCAACGACAGGGTGAACGGGTCGTTCAACGTGAGCGGGTCGTTCCTTTTCATCCTTTCTGGACTACACCTTGCGCATCTTTTGGGCGGATTGGCATATCTGATTTACGTGGTAGTGAGGGCCGTAAAGGGGGCATATACAGCTTCTGACAACCTGCAAGTCAGGCAGATGGGTACGTATTGGCACTTCCTCGACCTACTTTGGTTATATCTCTTTTTATTCCTCCAGTTTATTCGTTAAAATTGCACCGCCCGAAAAAGGCATAATCACACTCAATGGCACACGTTACGCAGCATGTAGCACCCACCCATAGCGACCACGGGGCGGGCGATTGGGCAGGAGGAACCTCCCCCTTCAAGATGAGCTACGGGAAGATGATGATGTGGTTCTTCCTCGTCTCTGACGCTTTCACTTTCAGCGGTCTGCTCACGGCATACGGATTCATGCGCCACAAGTGGGACGCTATCTGGCCTACTGCAGGTGATGTCTTCACACACTTCCCGTTCTATCATGGTCACATTGAGTTGGCCTATGTGGCGTTCATGACCTTCGTACTTATTGCTTCGTCAGTGACCATGGTGTTGGCTGTTGAGGCCGGTCACCGCATGGACAAGCAGGCTGTTGTCAAGTGGATGATCCTAACCATTATCGGTGGGGCTATTTTCGTTGGTTCTCAGGCTTGGGAGTGGTATCACTTCATTCATGGCACCGAGCAGGGGGCTTACCTTCTTGAGGACGGCCAGACAGTGATGCGCCACAAGTTCGATCCATCTACCCACCACATGGTTGAGGGTGTCTATTTGGTGCCTGAGGCAGATGCCAGCGGATTCCGCGAGGTGAGTGGTGCCGAGGCCGATGCAATGAAAGCATCAGCTACGCACATACATGGGGCCAACCTGCGTCACAATGAGTACGGCCTGCCGCTGTTCGCTAACTTCTTCTTCTTCATCACCGGATTCCACGGATTTCACGTTTTCTCTGGAGTGGTGATCAACTTCCTCATCCTTTTGGGAGTGATCAGCGGCACTTACCACAAGCGTGGCCACTACGAGATGGTCGAGAAGTCAGGCCTCTACTGGCACTTTGTGGATCTGGTATGGGTGTTCGTATTCACCTTCTTCTACCTGCTCTGATTCGACCCCTTCATTCAAACGAACCGATAAAAGAACACTGCCATGAGCGCACGTGACGATGTTTACGAATACTCTCTCGACCTGCATCACAGCGATGAGGAGGGTGTCAAGATTCGCAAGAAGTTCTACTTCGTTCTTGCGCTGTTGTCTTTAGTCACCATCGTTGAGGTGGCGATGGGTATGGCGTGGAGTCGCGACCCGGGTATGGCCGAGATATTGAAGGTCACATTCATAGCACTCACCCTAGTCAAAGCAGGTTACATTGTCATGGTGTTCATGCACTTAGGCGATGAGAAAAAGAACATGAAGCTCACGATCCTTTTACCCTATTTTGTTCTGATTGGCTACCTGATATTCATCTGTTTGGTAGAAGGTGTCTATTCTGGGATGATGGCTTCTGGTCTGCAGAACTATTTCGGACTCTGACCTGTTGATGCTCCCGCAATGGGAAATCCGCGACTGAGGAAGTATCTCGTCCTTTTCATCATCCTTCTTCTGCCTTCGGTCCTTTACCTGCTCCTTACCACGGGCAGGCACAATTTCGCGCATCTTCCAGTTCTCACTTACACTGACGAGCTGGGCCGGGAGCAGGTGCGCAAAGCGCCACAATTCCGTTTCATAAGTCAGGATAGCACCGTTGTGGACAATGCAACGGTAAAGGACAAGGTGTATGTGGTAGACTTCTTTTTTACCCGTTGCCCTAGCATCTGCCCTATAATGACCGAAAACATGCGCAAAGTGTATGACCGGTTCAAGGGCTACGAGGATTTCGCGGTCATATCGCATACCGTGGATCCAGTGAACGATACCCCGAAGGCATTGGCTGAATATGCATTGAAGAGAAAGATCGATGGCGACCGCTGGTATTTTGTCACCGGGCAGAAGGACAGCCTTTATTCAGCGGCCTTTCAGTACCTGAGTAGTGCCATGGAAGACAGCCTGGCACCCGGTGGTTTTCTGCACACCGAATATTTTGTACTTGTCGATAAGGATGGTCAATTACGCAGCCGCATAGATGATGAGGGCAATATGATCGGGGTGTATGATGGCACAGACATGCAGCAGGTGAACAACTTCATTGACGATATCAAAGTGCTCATGGCTGAATACAGATTAGAGCTTAAGGAGAACAACCGCTTCAAGGATAAAGAGGATGAGTGACAAGAAGATACTGAACCTGATTTTAGTGCTATCGGTAGTGGTGTTCGGGGTGGTGGTCATGCTCTACAACCTGCCGAGAGCCGAGACCGTCCCATCGTTCGTCAGGCATCTGCCCACATTGAATGCAGTGCTCAACGGCACTTGTTTCGGCCTGTTGCTGTTATCGTATCGCGCTATTCGCAATCGCCAGATCAGCCTGCACAAGAGACTCAACCTCACGGCATTTGGACTTTCAGCCCTATTTCTGGTGTCGTACATACTGTTCCACAGCTTCGGGATAGAGACCCGTTACCCGGCCGATTCTCCGTTGCGGCCCGTGTATCTGTTCATTTTAGTGACGCACATACTTACGGCCGCCATTGTGCTGCCATTGGTACTCTTGTCTTTCTACCACGGGCTCAAAGGGAATGTGCCCACCCACCGCAAAGTGGTGCGTTTCAGTTTCCCTATCTGGCTCTACGTGACGCTGACCGGGGTCATTGTATACCTCATGATATCGCCCTACTATTCGTTCTGATTACAGATGCGCCTAAAAGTCATACTCATCACCCCGTTCCTGGCCCTTATGGCTGGTGCCGAGTCGTTTGCTCAATGCAGCATGTGCCGCGCTGTGACCAACAGCAACATGCAGAACGATGATTTCGTGGGAACGGGCCTCAATCCGGCCATCATCTACCTGATGATACTGCCGTATGTGCTGCTGAGTGTGATCGCTTTCGTGTTCTTCCGCAAGCAGATCATGCAACGCCTCCGGTCTTTCTTCGGTTGATGTAATGAAACTCAGCGCAACCCTGCGTTGATATCAGCCAAGGCCGAGGCGGGTGGTGTGAGTGTGTCCTTGCCTAAGGTATTCAGTGGACGGTCGGTGGTATTGAGCACATGGTGCAGGTCGGGTTGCGAGCTGTCCATGTAAAGCAGACCCGTGAGGATATCGCCTTTATCGCGTGATGCACGCAGGGCGTTCATGGCACTGTTGCGGTCGAGCGGGTCCCAGTTATCGGCCAGTTTCTGCAGGCTGATATGGCTGCCATCATGCATCTTCACCTGCTTGGTCTGCCCTTCGGCATAGGTGGTGGTTATCTCAGCGGCCTCGGGCACAAAATCGATGGTCGATGTGGCCTCGATGTGCTGCCTCACGTGGTCGTAACTCTTGGTGCTGCCCACGTTGTTGTTGAAGGTCACGCAAGGCGATATCACGTTGATGAACGCAAATCCCGGATGGCTCATAGCGGCTTTGAGCAGCGGGATTAGCTGGGTCTTATCGCCACTGAAACTCTGAGCCACGAAGGTTGCGCCCAGTTCCATGGCCAGGCCGCACAGGTCGATGCTCTCGAACGGGTTCACGTTGCCGCTCTTGTTCTTAGAACCGCGGTCGGCAGTGGCGCTGTCCTGCCCTTTGGTGAGGCCGTAGCAACCGTTGTTCATAACCACATACACCATGTTCAGGTTGCGCCTTACGGCATGCACGAACTGGCCCATGCCGATGGATGCCGTGTCGCCATCGCCCGACACCCCGAAGTAGATCAGGTGGCGGTTGGCAAGATTGGCGCCTGTGGCCACCGATGGCATGCGACCATGCACCGAATTGAACCCATGCGACCCACCCACGAAGTAGGCCGGGGTCTTACTGCTGCAACCGATACCTGAGAGCTTGGCCATGCGGTGCGGCTCGATGTTGAGCTCGTAGGCCGCCTGCACCACGCTGGCACTTATGCTATCATGGCCGCAACCGGCACACAGTGTGCTAAGGGCGCCCTCGTAATGAGCTACGGTATAGCCCAGTTTGTTCTTGGGCAGAGCAGGGTGGCGGAATTTGGGACGGATGTAGGTCATTCTCGGATTTTGTCAGGCGGTTTGAAGGGGCGCGTTAACTGTTCCCCCCACTTGCTTGAGGATGTTATCGGCAGTTATGGGCATACCATTGTAGTTGAGCACAGGAAAAAGTTTGTCAGGACTGATCCCTAACTCGATCATGAGCAGGCTGCGCATCTGGGCATCGCGGTTCTGCTCTATAATATACACCTTCTCGTGCGCATCTATGAATGCCTTCACGCTTTTGCTGAATGGGAATGAGAGCAGG
>Ga0169931_10002008_pt1 | contig 33442 bp, 27 predicted proteins | sample Kivu_15m_20L_FD_129675 | JGI IMG/M metagenome (GOLD analysis project Ga0169931, IMG submission 129675) | Freshwater microbial communities from Lake Kivu, Western Province, Rwanda to study Microbial Dark Matter (Phase II) - Kivu_15m_20L... | ecosystem: Environmental > Aquatic > Freshwater > Lake...
ACCCGCTGTTCAAGACCCTGCGTATCAAAATCACGTTGCTCTCTCATGTATTCTTTTGATCATGAAACAACGCTGCTTGCAATATCTTTCCTCACTTTTAGGAGGTTTCCCGGCGGTCTCAAGGGATTGATATGCGCCTTCACCCTCTGGTTTATCTCGTGTGTTTGTGTGCTCTGACGATTTCACTTCCAGTATTCGCGCAGAAGAAGTCAAACCTCGTCATCTGCTCTAACAATACAACTGGTGTTGTCGTCCTACGGCAAGCGAGGTGCACAGCAAAGGAAACGAAGGTGTCTACCATAACGGCCTTGCGCGGTGCACCAGGTGCAGCGGGACCCAAGGGAGATACAGGTTCTCAGGGCCCGCAAGGAGTGCAGGGAGCCCAAGGCATTCAGGGCACCGCAGGCACTCCCGCCACGGTCTGTCCAGAGGCAGATGTCGATGGTGTATGTTTGGCAAAGGTCGGGCCTTCACAGGGATTCCTGGCAGCGGCTCAGGCGTGTGCAGCGGAGGGGGCAGATCTCTGTTCAGATAGCCAGTCCTGGGTATTGCGACAGCACGGTGTTTTGAGGGATCTGCAGAGCTGGACGAGGTCGTTCGCCGATAACGATGGTACTGTTTGGAATGAAGTGAACGGAGGTGTAGGGGACGATCATTCTGCCAGTACGTCGTACCACGGGCCTTGCTGTCGCACGGTCACCCCGAGTCGAGCCTCTGATCAGACGGTCAACGGTGTCCGTGTTGTTTTCGTTTACGATGTTGAGGATGCTGATTGGCGAACGGCCTCTACCATGTGCGCGGCAATGAAAGCAGATCTGTGCGACCGATCGCAATATAGCGTCATCCGGAATAGCTCGGTGGTCTCGGTTCGTGTGTGGGCCTCTGATCATTCGGATAATGACTCTCAGCGGTGGATACCGTCAATTGGATCTATGCCTGACAATCCCCTCGTGCTCACGGGAGCTGGATTTGCCTGTTGTGCTACGCGCGCTACAGCTGCATGTCCCGTAACCGAGACCAACGGGGTGTGCATGATCTCGATCAACAACACCGGAGCGAATTTTAGTGCAGCCTCAACAGATTGTACATCTCAAGGAGGTTACATCTGTTCGATCTCGCAAAGCGCGGTCTTACGGGGAGCTGGTATCTTGACCTCCTCAGTCAATTGGACCGGTTCTGGCTCGGATAATGATAACAACTTCGCCAGCGTGGGAGTAGGAAATGCCCCCGACGATCCGATACCTACAGCGGTGTATGGTTATGCATGTTGTCGCTGATGGCGTTCAGGGACGTGGGCTCGGCGAATACCACCGAGCGCTTGCTTAGCACCTTTTGTTTTCAGTATCCTCAGGGAGGCGGGAGACAGTGATCTTCCCCACAGATCCCTAGGCAAGCGAAGCGTATGACAAATCCCTTCATCAGGCCGATCGTCCTGAGCTCTGAAAATGATGCTGGACTCGCCGAGCAGCTTAATAGCCTGAGGGTTCACGAAGCGGGCCATCTCCGCCTAAAGGCGGTTATCAAGTCTCCAGATGACTACTCACTCGAGCAGATTCGCATGAGGGTCGACGCAGTTACGCCGAAACACGTACTAGGTGAGGCCGTCCGCCAAGAATCTATCTCTTTTAGCAAACCTGTTGATATAGCTGGGGCAGCTTCGATTGAAGGTGTGTACGAGCTCTTAGTTCAATATGCTCTAGGGCATGAAAGAAACGCCGAACCGATCGTAGCCGCCATAAGGCTCTCGTTGAAGGCTTTCAGCTTACCGGCTTACGTAGTTCTCGACGAAGCACTTGTTGGACGACTGGTTGACGGAATTCGCTCGCAACCAGAGATGGCTCATCGGATAGCAGGTAGCCTAGTTCTTGGTGCTCAACCACCACGTTTTTGGTTTGACCCTCACTTCAGGATGCCGGCGGGAGGAGAACTCACGGTAGCGCATGATTCACTGGGCGACAGGTGTTTGCGAGTTGGTAACCTGTCGACTGTGTATCGTTCCTTCATGTATGGAGATGGGTTGTTGGTCTGTACATCTCGTAATGCCTTGCCGAGTGAGGAGGGTAGCACTCGACCCTCTGATATCTCGGATTCATGCCTTGGATACCAGGTTTGGGATCATCACGGAGCTACACCGTGGATTCCTTTTGAGAAGAGTCGGGTTGTTGTCTGGTCCACAGGGGGTCGAACTGCTGCTGGTGAGTGTAGCCAAAGCTCGATTCAATTTCAGATGACACAGAGTGGTCTGAAGCTCACTAACATCGGTAGCTACGAAGTCGAGATAGCACTTAAGCATAACTGATCGGAATACCGGTAGTCTTTGGTACGTGCGGCAAAACAACGGGTTCGCTGTACGACCGTGTTTTTCCTGCTAACCCTCACCAGCGTGCTTGAGAAATCCGCGCTGACGCATGAGCGCCATGATGCCTGCATCGCGGCCCCGAAAGCCGCGGTAGGAGTCCTGTGGCTCTCTTACATTTCCAGCAGACAGTATGTGGGTGTGCAGCAGTGAAGCTGTAGTCTGGTCCCATGGACTACCAGCTTCAAGGAATGCCTCCCAAGCGTCGGCGGCGAGTGTGTCAGCCCAAAAATAGCTGTAATATCCAGCAGAGTATTCAGCACCGCCGAAGACATGAAGAAAGTGCGGCATCCGATGGCGCATGACGATTTCGCGAGGAACCTCGAGCCTCTCGAGAATTTCACGTTCAAAGGTTTTTGGATCAATCGGCACGTCACCAGCTAGATGGAGCTCCATGTCAGCGATGGCACAGATAAGGTATTCTACGGTTGTAAAGCCAGAGTTGAAATTCTGTGCTTGGCGAATCCTCTCAACAAGCTCAAGGGGCATCGGCTCGCTCGTCTTATAGTGCAGGGCAAACCCAGTAAGAATATCTGTAGTCTCAAGCCAGCGCTCAAAGAGCTGGGATGGTAGTTCAACGAAGTCTCCAGAGACTTGCGCCCCTGATAGCGAGGGGTAGGTTACATTCGAGCACAGCCCATGAAGGGCGTGTCCAAATTCGTGAAACAACGTCGTAGCATCGGTCCACGTGAGGAGTGCTGGTTGTCCAGCCGTACCCTTCATGAAGTTGCTGTCATTGGATACCAGCGGCGTAACTGTGCTATCAAGCCGCTGTTGGGAGCGATACTCACGCATCCATGCCCCTGATTGCTTGCCGTCATGCCAGTAGGGATCAAAATAAAGCAGTCCAACGTGCTCGCCTAATTTTCCTACTACTTCCCAAACCTCGACGTCCGGATGATATGTTGGTACCGAACCAGACTGCACACGCTGAAACGAGAGCTGAAGGAGTCTCGATGCCGCGTAAAACATCCCATCGCGAAGTTTATCGACCTGCAGGTACGGTGTTATCTCAGCCTCGTTAAGGTTGTAACGTTCGGCTCGCACCTTCTCTTGGTAGTAGCGGAAGTCCCACGGTTCGATAGGCTCATAAAAGCCTTCGCGCGCTGCGAGTTCGCGCACTTCATTGAGCTCCTCTCGGGCGCGCTGCAGGGCAATATTCCACACATCCTTGAGGAGCTGAAGAGCCTGTTGCGGCGTCTTTGCCATCGTCTCCTCAAGCTGTAGATGTGCGTGAGTTCGGTACCCCAACAGCTTCGCGTGCTGCGCGCGTAGCTGCGCTATCTCAGAGATGAGAGGGTTGTTGTCATGCAGGCCGCCATCGGCGCGTGCGCTAAAGAGTTCAAAGGCACGCTGACGGAGCGGGCGGTTATGCGCGTGTTTTAGTAAAGGCTCGATGATCGAGCGGGTGTTAACGATCGCCCAGGATTCAGGCTTCCCGAGATCTGTCGCGGCACGAGCCATCGCTTCCTTAAGGGTGTCAGGTACTCCATCAAGCTCGGCTTCGGTGCCGATGAAGAGCGCCTCTGATTCGGCCTTGAGCACGTTTTGGCTAAAACGTGTGTACAACGTGGCAAGCTTGTGGTTGATGCTCGATAGCTCGGCTTTGTCGGTGGCGCTGAGAGTGGCACCAGAGCGCTCAAAACTTTTGTAGGTGAGTGAGACGAGTCGTATCTGCTCGGGTGACAATCCTGCCGTATTGCGATCTCGGTACACGGCCTCAATGCGAGCAAAGAGCCTCTCGTCCTGGATTATACGATCGCCGTGCGCCGACAGAAGAGGGACTACCTGCTCCTCGAGGGCACGTAGATGATCGTTGCTCACAGAAGAGCTTAAAATAGAAAAGATAGATTCGGCGCGTTCAAGCGCCTTACCGCTGCGCTCGAGAGCAGCGATCGTGTTTTCAAACGTAGGAGGCTCTGTATTGTTCGTAATTCGGCTCATCTCCGTGAGCTGTTCTTCCATACCAGCACGGAGCGCAGGCTCAAGGTGCTCTGCTACGATGCGATCAAACGGTGGTACCCCGCCGTACGGTCCGATCCAGGGGGCGCAGGCTGGGTTGCTGCGTAGTGTCTCGATAAACGTGGGGAAGGTGAGGGTCGACGATCGAGGCTCGATAGCAGGTGGATTATTTGTGATAGTCATCGGGCATTATGTTCGCATACTCCTCGGGCGAGGCAAAGAAACCTGGCCGCTGTAAAAGTGAATATAGCCACCATCTTTCTCTGGCGAGGTTGTGGGCGGACCCTAGAAGCCTGATTCCCGGCTCCCGCAGGGCTCGATTGAGAAGTCATCGAAACTCCGCTAGCATCCCCTAGGCATGTCGAAAAGGTCTCCATTAGCCACAATCCGTACGTGTGTACTCGGGACTCTCGCCGCGCTGGTGATTCGTGTGCTGTACGCAACTGTTCGCTGGGAACGGATAGAGCAGGGATCTGACGCGGCAGCTCTTAGTCCCGAGCGAGCGCGCATCGTTGCCTTCTGGCATGGGCGCATGTTGATGTTACCTCGGGAGTATACGAGGTCCCGTGGAGCCGCAAGACGTGGCCGATCCTACATGTTGATTAGTCGCCACGGGGATGGCCGTGTGATAGCCTTCGCGATTAGACTTTTAGGTATACACTCCGTAGCCGGATCGTCCACGCGAGGAGCGGTTTCAGGGGTGTTAGACCTGCTGCGAAAGGCGCAAGGCGGTTCAGATATCGGTGTGACCCCAGACGGTCCGAAGGGCCCGCGCTACGTCTGCAAACGGGGGGTAGCGGTCCTGGCACAGAAGACAGGGTTGCCGGTCTGCCCGATTACCTACTCAACGCAGCGCCATTGGCAGTTAGGCTCATGGGACGGCATGATCATCCCGAAGCCCTTTAGCCGCGGGGTGGTCGTGCGGGGCGTGCCGTTGTTTGTGGCAAGTAACGAGGAGCTTGAGGGAGCCTGCAAGAGGATTCAAGATGCGCTATGTGAGATCACCCTCCGGGCAGATAGGCATTGGGATGCTGTTTAAAGGATATAGCGCTCTCACAACGGCCTGCTCCCCGGTGGTGGCAGGTGCGATGCTCCTCTCGGCGCGGGGGCGACAGAGATTTCGTGAGCGTTTCGGAGGATGGGGTAAGCTGCCCGATCTTGGGTGGTGGTTTCACGGCGCGTCGGTTGGTGAAGTTCAGGGGCTCATACCTCTACTATCCCTGCTGCGCGGTGGGGAGGAGGCTGGAGATTCCCTCCTGACAGCTACCTCTCCAACCGGATTAGAGCGGGGAGCGCCATATGTCGATCACGTAAGGCTTCTTCCCCTTGATGCGCGCTGGTGCGTGAGGCGGGCACTTGACCGCTTAACGGTCCAGAGGCTCATTGTAAGTGAGACAGAGCTGTGGCCCATACTCCTGCACGAGGTAGCACGGAGGGATATTCCAGCGCACGTCGTAAATGGCCGTATCTCGGATTACACCCTGCGTTGGTACGAGCAGATCGAATCGCTCGTGCGACCGCTCGTGCGAGGATTTCGATCGATCTGCGTGCCCAATAAAACTCAGGCGGATAGGTATATCGCACTCGGTGCACAGCCAGAGGCGGTAGTCGTGACCGGTCATTCAAAGTATGATGCGGAGCCGCGCATTACCTCAGATGAGGAGCGTGTCAGGATACGACGGGAGCTCTTTCCCAGGGCGGATGGGCACGTCCCGATCGTAGTCCTGGGGAGCATGCGCCCAGGTGAGGAACGCCACTGGTTTGATGCCTTTGCGAGCCAAAGACAGCGCGGAGCTGCGGTCAAGATGATCGTAGCACCTCGTCACGCCGAGAAATTCTCCTACTTTTCACAACAGCTCGTAAGCTCTGGTCTACCGTGTGCGCGCTGGAGTGAACGCAACACATGGGGCGAGACGGATACGGATATCGTACTCCTTGATACTATGGGAAAGCTTGAGGAGGCGTATGCAGTCGCTAGCCTTGCATTTGTGGGGGCAACACTTGTGGATGTGGGTGGGCATAATCCGATCGAGCCAGCGATGTACGCAGTTCCGGTTGTTGTCGGTCCGTACATCTCGGTCGTAGCGGATGTGATCGGTGAAATGCGAAGCGCTCGAGGGGTTATCGAGGTGTCTGAAGCCGATGGTATCGCTGCCCTTCTTGAGAGGGTGGTGCGGCGCGATCCGCAGCTTGCGGAGATCGGAGTCGCGGGCCAAGAGGTCTGGCAGCAACACAGAGGAGCAGCGCAGAGAATCGTGTCGGTAGTGCGTCATGGATAAGGGAAGCTTTGGATTACAACGAGCGGTGTTTCGTGGCTTGGCCCTGGTGTATGCAGGCCTTACGCGGGTTCGGGGTTGGCTCTATGACGCAGGTGTGTTGAAACGATACGAGAGTCGATTGCCGGTCATCAGCATCGGCAATGTGACAGCTGGCGGTAATGGAAAAACGCCGCTGTGTATGTACCTTGCAGAGGAGCTGCTCGGGCGCGGGTTTCGACCGGTCATCCTCTCTCGTGGATACGGCGGACGGCTGCGTGGACCCCGTCGAGTGAAACCAGGCGATAGCCCGCAGTTGGTTGGAGATGAGCCGGCCTTGATGGCTGGCAGCGGAAAGATCCCCGTCTATATAGCACGCTCTCGCGTCGCAGGAGCGAGACGTATCGAGGCCGACGATGCCGGTAATGTGATCCTGCTCGATGACGGGTTTCAGCATCGAGCACTGGTGCGTCAAGTGGATATCGTTTCGATCTTTGCTGGTACACGTGAGGCGATCGACCACTTTGTGGCGGGTGAGCTCCTGCCGCTCGGCCGCTTTCGCGAGCAACGACAGCAGGCTCTGCGGAGAGCGTCGCTTCTGATCGTGGCAGAACGTAGGACGGTACCCTCTCCGGAGGCTCTACCTCCGATTGACGGGAGGTTGTTGGCAGTGATGCCTTCGGGGGTTTCAGTCTTCCGTTCCTACCTAGAAGCTGTCGGCGTAAAGAATATCGAAGATGGCGAAGTAGTTCAGCCGAGTCGCATCATCGCCTTTGCAGCGATAGCCAATCCCGCCGGATTCTTCGATTCGTTGATTGAGATGGGATTTACTGTCGAGGCTCACTATGAGTTTCCTGATCATCACAGCTTCACCGAACGCGACCTTCAAGCGCTGCTTGACCGTCATCCGGGGCTCCCCATGGTCTGCACTGCTAAGGACGCTGTAAAGGTTCACCTCATGGATGTAGGAATTCGGCAGCGGTGTGCAGCACTCGAGATAAAGCTCAGGGTAATACCCGCTGATGCCTTTGCGGTACAGATAGTTCGCCGTATTCGGGGGAAGCTCAGCGATTGATACGGATTCCTCTCGTAGCAGGGAGTTGCTCAGTAGTTCTTCAAAACTACCACTGCGACAACCGCATCGATCTTTCGCTCAGAATTGAAGCGATATTGAACATTCCCAGAACCTGGTACTGGGGACAGCTTATCAAGGTCATAGATCACAATCGGCACATCTCGACAGCTATCTTTTGGTTCTACGAGGACATAGTTACTCCAGTCATACCAGGTATCACAGAGCGATTCTTCCCCGGATACGCTCCGCTCGGCGCGCAAGCAGAACACTGTGCTCTTCTCACGTCCATCGCGGAAGAAGCGATACGTCCCACTCTCTAACACAGTGGATAAAAGCGATGAATGAATCACGGAAAAGCCGTATCGGTCTTGATACAGGCCAAGCCGCTTGAGCCCTTCGACAAGGAGTTCAGTTTCGTTCCCTAATTTTTCAGCTATATCGATTTCATGTATCGGGATCTGGCGCAGACGCGTCTTGCCGAGATCACCTTGGCTTTCATCCTGCGGTGAGGGATCGTTCGTTGGGGTCACTGACATAGCAAACGGCAGTATAGCACGCCTGAGTCAGCTAAGCTGCCGTGGCCCGCTCTTCTCTAGGCCGCCTTTCGGATGAAGATGGCGTTTTCTATCCTTTCAAAGGCGTTTCGATACGTTTCAGCATCGAGCACGGGGGTGTCCTGTCTATCCGTCTGTCCGTATCCAAACGATTTGTTGTTGACCACTACGAAGTTAAGGCGAACTCGCGTCGAGCGACCGATCTCTTCGACAAATGCAGTAGCAGATGTTTGAGACACGCTCGTCACGCCAAAAAATCGCGAGCTCGAATCGCTCTGTGCAGCGCTCTCCGCCATGATGATCCCGGTTTCTTTGTCGGCATTTTTGATGGTGTAGCCCAAGTCTTGGAACACCGATACAACGCTCGGGAAGGCTACATTTTTGTTTGTCTCGTAATCCCTCGTCTGTAAGGCTTGGATTTCGAGCGGCGTCATCGTTGGAGCCTGTTGCATAGCACACCCGCACATCGAGAGAGTGAACAGCATGCAGATCGCTGCGATAGTATTCTTCATGACCCTTCCTGCACTACGCTAAAAGTTCGATTCACGGCTGTTGAAATCGGAAACCACGTCCCGCGGATCAAACTTGATGATAAGCGTGATCATGCGCGAGGCGGTCTCGAACCCTGCTGCCGAGCCGGATTGACCGGCCAGGATCACCGTCCAGTATCCGGTCCGTTCGGAAGATTGTGAGACCTGCGCCGCCCGCTGATAACTCCACACCTCGAAACCTCGACCGTCGCGAGTGGTGACGTTTGGTGCCCCAAATTTCTCCAATACCTCAGCCTTTGTGGTGCGGCCGACCGCCAGATTCATCTGCACGTTGCCCTGCGTAAGCTGGGAATTCCTGTCTGAGATCGGCTGAGCGGGTCTGATACAAGCACCAGCACACAAGACGATAAAGACCAGTAGGCACGTTGCGATACGTTTTTGGCTCATGATGTCGATCTCTCCTTTCTTCAACACCCCTAAGGTGTAAGTCAATTCACGCTGATTCACAAGGCTGATGTATCGCTGCAGCTGCGGATCGGGTATTTACTACCGCGTCTTTGAGCTATTCCTAAAGATTTTATGCTAGTATGCCGTTCTTCCACGGCGAATTATAGAGAGAGATGAGGAGCAAAGCGTCGTATTCTATCGAGTAAGCGTGCTCCTGAGTGGGGTTGTGAACGTACCCGAGACGGAAAGGGCCAACAATTCGGTCACCTTCACGGTTACGAGCACGTTCACGTGGTGGCTGAAGGAGGAGCGGCGTTAGTCCGCTTCCGTAGAGAGAAAAGAGGGGGATAACCGATGATTCGTCTTAAGGGTGTCTTAGCGTTGTTTGTTTGTGGTGTCTCACTCTACGCCGGTGTGTGGTACTACGGCTGCGTACGGCTCGATCAAAGGTTGTCACGGCGAGAGTTCTCATGGGTTCTGGGCCCCAATAAAGACGTTGCGGTACACGTTGAGATGAAGCGTGGTGACTCGCACTTCGTTGGATGGTTACAAGGAGCGGTGGGCGTTGAGTTTCAGATACAATCTATCTCTTCGACTGCCTCTATCAAGCTCTCGGATTCAAAGGAGCCACAGCACTCAAAAACGGTCATGATACCCGGAAAGGCACCGTTAATGCTTCGGGTGAGTGTACCGATATGGGGTAACTCACTCTCAATCGATACAGCCGCTTTCGAAGATCTGCACTACGAGATGCAGATGGGAGAGAAGCGTATTGAGGTTCTCCATTCCGCGGATGCCGGTAAAACAACTATAGAATTCGCGCGTAGTACATTTGCTTTACAACGCGAGCGAGATGTCGATGCGATGATCGCCGATCCTAAGGTGATCCTCGATACGGTTTCGGGCTTTCAGTTCGCTATCAAGGCAAGGATGCTGAATGCTGGAGATCGCGCTGAAGTGATGAAGGTCTCCTGTAATGGCGGGGGGATACACTGGTCGATCGGCGCCGACGGTATGTTGAACCTGAGCTACGATCTCGATGCCGAGTTCAGGTACGGTCCTGGATTTGCTTCCTGGTTAGATATCGCCCAGATACCTGTGAGGGAGGAGTCGCAGAGCCTGTCGAGTCAATTCAGGGAGATCTTCGTAAAAGCTCAGCAAGAGATCTTGTTAGACACCCCCTTTATAACGCGAGGCACCGTTCGCGCCTCCCTGCCGGCTAATCGTCTCGGGCTGCGAGAGATGGCAGCCGCTGAAGATACCGGATTTCCGGTTCCGCCATTTGAGGTGAGCTTTGACGACTTTACTCTGCGGGCTCCGATCCTCTTGATGGGTTTGACCTCTCTTGATGGAACGGTGAGCTTTATGCGTGGAACGGGTAAGCCTATCTCGGTCGACCTGCGACAGAAGAGAGAAGGTTTCGGTCTTGAGCGTCTCCTTACGAAGCTCCTGCCGCTGGCACGTAGCAGTCCGCCCTTTTCGACCAAGGAGGTCGATATCGATAAAGACACGCTCGCATCGATCGAAACGGTTGAGGAACTACTCTCGAGCCAGGGAGCCTTTGTCTCCGTCGTATCGACCATACGTGCCTTAGCGCGGAACTTTTATGATAGGAGTGCAAGCAATACCTTGAAATTCGTACTCACCACAGGATCGGGCAATGCTAACGTGTTCGAACTGATGGGGGCCAAGGGCGCACTAGACTTTAAATCGGCGTACGATAACGGCTTTGGTTTCGGTCTGAAGGGCTCTATGGATGGAATAGTGTCGTGGAGCGGAAGCCTTGAGGTACAGAAACCTATCGAGCTCGTGCGCACCGCAAGGGAACCACTGTCGCTCTTTCTAGGTAGAGCGTTCTTGAGCACCTTCTTCCTCCCTGAGCCGACGGAGGGTCCTCGGGAGCCGGCAGCTCAGGAGCGAGAAAAGAAGATGCTGAAGCTCTTCTTTTCAGATGACGTTTTCAATAAAGCACTGGGAGCGCTTGAGGCGGTGGTGCGCCAGGTCGACCAATCCCCTGAGAGTAGTGACGAGCTGCGGATTGAGCTAGCGGGTAGCGCCAGCGACGTGAGGGTCAATGGGAAAACCCTGCAAGAGTTCAGTGAGTCTCTTGAGCGTACTTTCAAGACAGAGGGGGAGCGGCTAAAAGCCGAGTTGGAACCTCAATTCGAAGCATTAAGGCCTACGCCCAGCGACCCCGAGCAGACTCTCTAAAGCGGCAGGGTGGTGTTCCCGCGTAATCTTGGTAGGCTAGGGGGGCTGTATGCGCTCCTAGACGATTATGAAGGCCAACCCTGATCCAACCCGTATAGACCTCCTGCGGAGGCAATCGGCTAATTTACCCGAGCTCCCCGGAGTCTATCTGATGCGCGATGAGCACCAGGAGGTGATCTATGTCGGCAAAGCAAAGGATCTCAAAGCGCGGGTTCGTACCTATTTTCTAGGGGGCGATGGGCGCTTTCAGATCGATTACCTCCTGCAGAAGGTTACCTCCTTCGAGACGATCGTAACTCAAACCGAGGAGCAGGCATTTCTCCTCGAGCGCGACCTGATCAGTAAATACAAACCGCGCTACAATATACGGCTCAAAGATGACAAGGCCTATCTCTGTATCCGTGTTGATGAGCGGGCTGAGTGGCCTAGACTGGAGCTAGTGAGGCGCACGCAGGATGATGGGGCGCACTATTATGGCCCCTACGCATTCAGCGGGGAGCTTCGTAACATCCTCGACGTCATAAAGAAGGTCATACCGCTCCGTTCCTGCACCGATGCAGTGCTCTATAACCGTCAGCGTCCCTGTTTGGAGTATCAAATCAAGCGGTGTTGTGCCCCGTGTTGCTTGCCGATTGAGCGCAGCGATTATCTGGCGCTTGTGAAGCAGGCGACCTCTATTTTGGAGGGCAAAACGGCTGCTACAGAGAAGCACCTCACTGCAAAGATGGAAGAGGCTGCCGAGTCCCTCTGCTTTGAGGAGGCCGCTGGTTGGCGCGACCGACTCGAGATCCTACAACGCTTTCAGGCGGGACACTCCCTGATTTCGTTTCGCGGAGAGAATCGAGACGTATTCGGACTCGTTCGTGAGGGAACTCAAGCGAGCCTGTGTGTGTTAATGGTGCGCTCGGGGAGGATTCACGATACGAAGAGCTTCTCACTCTCGGATGTGCAGGTTTCAGATGAAGAGATCCTGGAAGCCGCGATTCAGCAGTTTTATGAGGGTGGCAGGGAGGTCCCGAAGGAGATCCTGATTCCGCGCGAGGTGGAAAATCTCTCGATGATAGAGGCGAGTCTACGAGTAGCCCGCGGTGCTGGGGTCTCGGTGGTTGCACCCCAAAGAGGATCGAAGGCTCGGCTGATCTCGATGGCGGAGATGAACGCCAGGCAAGCCTTCGTGAACTCTCTGACCTTTGAGTCGGAGTGGAATGAGGTGTCACGGCGACTAGCACAAGCGGTCGGACTCAAGCAGACGCCGAGACGGGTTGAGTGCGTTGATATCTCAAATTTTCAGGGCTCCGATACCGTTGGAGCGATCGTTGTTTTTTTTGATGGGGTAGCTGATAAATCAGCGTACCGGCGCTACACCCTCTCCCAACAGGGGAAGCCAAACGATTTTGCCTCCATGTACGAAGTGGTATCACGGCGTTTTAAGCGTGGGTTGCAGGAGGGGGCCCTGCCGGATCTTCTGGTCATTGATGGTGGACCAGGGCAGCTCTCCATGGCCCTGCAAGCCCGAGATGAGCTCAAGGTATCGGTGGATATCGTGGGTCTGGCAAAGATGCGCACAGAGAGTGAGGTCCACAGCACTGAGATTAGGCGCAAGCCGGAGCGGCTCTACCTTGAAGGTCACGAGGAGCCGCTTCTGCTGGATGAAGGGGATGTTGTTACTCGCTTTCTCGCGAAGATTCGCGACGAGGTTCACCGCTTCGTGATCACCTTTCACCGCGAAAAGCGGTCTCGGAGGGTGTTTCGCTCTAAGCTTGATGAGATATCCGGGGTGAATATAAACCACAAGCAGCGGCTCCTTAGACATTTTAAAACGGTAGAAGCAATCGCTCAGGCATCGGTCGAGGAGTTGGCGAAGGTAGGACGCATGCCGGGAGCGCTAGCTCGCAAGGTGCGGTCTTCACTGAAGCCCGATTAATCTGGACTGTCAATTCGAACCTCGAAGCACCTAAATCCCTCGATGTATTCTAAGATCCTTAGCGATCCGCTTCCATGGTGTCAGATATCGACATACGGTATACGTATCACGCGCCGTTGGAGTTGCCATATCAAAGGGTCAAGGAACTGATGTGATGGGAATGAGACTATGGTGGCAGGGATGCAGAAGTTAGTACAGAAGACAGTTTTAGTTTTAACGACTATCATACCGCCCGTGGCCGTGGCTCAGGAGGGTGGGGTATCCCAAGGTCAGCAACCACCGGCAACCTCAGGAGATCTGGTCGGACCACGTGCATCGGGGACTTCTACGCTTGCTATGCCAGATGCGGCTACGTTGGCCCAGGTTCCCCCTCGCATACGCGACCTGGCACTTACAAAGGGTATCGATCCCGCCAACGTAAAACTACAGAAGGATACATGGGTCGCGTGTGAGGGCGAGAGCTGCACTATCCTGGCAAAGGCCCTCCCCGACGAAGTGATCCCGACGCAGCAGAAGATCGTTCTGCGTGGTCTGCGCCCTGGTGATACGGTCTCTATCTCAGGACACTCGATAAAGAGTCATACGATAGAGCAGCCCGAGCGCTACGGTATCCCTGATCTGGGTACCTTCACGCGTCAGAAGGATGGGTCCGTTGTTTTTGAGGCGTATGATTCCTTTAAAGGTACAGTAACGTTCGACGGAGGGGGGTCGCGCGTAGTGCACGATGTGGCTCCTGTGCAGGGAGCAAAGGAGCAAGTAGCGAAGAAGGCGCCTGGGGCAGAGACGAGGGCGGTGATTACCAAACCATACAGCTCGGAGTACCTCAAGGAGCTTCGTGCGCTTTTGGATGATAAAGATACAACACTGGTCTTGATCGTATCGGTGCCAAATCTCTGTGGTCCGTGCCGGGATTATAAGCCTGATATCGAGGCGGTAGCCAAGAGCCTCAAAGATGTTAATGGTAGCAAGGTCCGTTTTGCAGTGATCGAGTTCTCTAACTTCAGTACTCCTCGTAGTGTCATCGGCCCGATTCAATCGTATCCTGCAACCTTTATTGTGCAACCGGGAGGGGACCGGCAGCCTCTGAATGAAGGCGCACAAAGGGACGAAGCCCTCCGTTTGCCGTTTATTACGGCTCTCGGGCGTCCTTTCGAGGCAAAATTCGGCAGGATGTCGCAGGGGCCATTGCGGACTTTCGTCAGGGAGTCCCTTGGCGTCGTCGGAAAGACGGTCAAGGGTGCCGGAGATCTCCTCAAGGGTCGTTAAGGAAGAGCGGCAAAACTCCGCTGACTCGGGATTTTGTTGGCAGCGGCGCTAGCGCGTCGCTAAAGTGCGTGGCGCATTGGGCGATGGCTGATATTTTGCCTGCTTCCTTAAACGCCCCTCCCTGCTGCGAAAGTAGATCGTGGTTTGCTCTTCAATTTTCGCAACGAGGAAAAATCCTCAATGTATCGCAGACTTCGGCGAGCTGTAGTCGAGTCGCGGATACCTTGATACTATCGAGCTCGACATAGCCTTCGTGGAGTTGGGTGCGGTTTTTCCTCGTCACGAAGATCGAACATCAACCCAACCTCTACTTTCTCGCTAAGGGTAGGTTTTGCCTCGCTTCCCTAAAGCTTTGCTTCACCCCTGTCGACTCCTCTTTGGGTGCGCGCCGCGGAGGAGTAGTTGATGAAAGCTTCAGGCTTAGGCCGACTGTGTGCGATCGGGTTAGTTGTGTGGATGGGCGCTCTCGGTACAGCGTTCGCTCAGGAGGCTCGGGAGTATCTCGGTCTTGATGGTTGTACGGTGCGAGATGCTGCCATCAGTAACGATGGAGCGCTCGTCCTCGCTGCTTGTCGGGGCCCAAACGGTTTGTATCTCTCCCGCGATCTCGGCGAGACGTGGCAGTTTGCAGACGGCGGTGTTTATTCCAACGGGCAGGGAGACGGGGTAGCAATCACCGATCACGGCGCTTACGCACTGGTGGCGAGCCCCTCGGAGAGCAACAGCACCGCTGCAACCCTTCTTACTTCACCTTTACCTCCTGAGGGTGGATCATTCTCGTGGTCAGTTGTAACGGCGCTTCAGGTGGGTACAAGCTCTCTCACCCAGATGAATACTTACATAGGGATCCTCGCAGCCGGACGGTATGTCGCAGTTCCGATGTTTCGTTCCACACAGGAAGCTCCGTCAACACCGATAGTAAAGATCCTCGACAGCACAACGAACAACGTGGTCGCTGCGTCAGAGATACCTGAGACTAGTAAGCGCATTATCTCTATGGAGATCCACGATGGTCGCATCTTCGTGGTTCTGACCGGCCTTGTTAACGATTCTCTCGGCAGGCAGCTCTATCGGGCCCCGTTTAACGCCACCACGGGAGCGATCGGAACGTGGCAGGAGATTACAAGTAACCTCGTGGTAGAGGGGAGTGGTAAGGTTCCTGATTCCGTCCATCGAGGACCAGACAGGGTGCTCTTTGCCAGGGTTGCAGCCTTTGGTGCGCAGTTTCAGATATGGAGGAGCAGTGATGGGGGGGATACCTTCACGCTCGCGTTTCCGAGCGCCGCAAATTCGGCTTACTACGCGCCTCGGAGTTCAACCGAGGTGATGAAGGGCTGCACACAGGGATCGTCTGTGATCATCAACAATAAGGTATCGAACGATGGAGGCGTAACGTGGAAGGATCTCTTTAACTCCGCCTCGGCCACTTTCAATCTCTTCGATAACGATCTGTGCCTCTTTGATCCGGCCGACACGACGAACAATCGAGCGCTTGTGAAGTTTGCAGACGGATTCAGGCGAGCCACGGCGCTGGAGTCGCCGAGCCCCTCGCTCACCAAAGCCACTAAGGGGATGAACGGCATCATCGTATACGGGATGTCGCAGTCGAGGCAGCAGTCCGGAACGATAGGTTTGATAACGAATGCGGGGCTTGCCTTTTCGCAGAACTTTACCAGCTCTGAGAGAACGTGGTTGTTTCCGGTCTGTAACGGTAATAAGAGCTGTTGGGCTAACGATGGTCAGCGCAGTGCGGTCGGGGTGGACCAAAACGATCCGAGGATCGTGTATTCAGGAACTGAAGATGTCGAAAAAGGGGTCATCACAGAGCGCCAGGACGGAACTTTTTCCATCGCGTGGTCAACGCTGATGGAGAATCCCGGTAACAACGGCTGGGATGAGCTGCGGGTAGCCTCTACGAGGCACCTGCCGGGTGTTGTGATAGCGATGTATCGACGCGCGTATGATGACCCGGCGACACCTCAGTTCGACGAGAGGCTGGGCGGGCTCTACTTCATCAATAATCAGAATGGGTCCGTGATCCGGTCCGGTCTAATCAATCAGCCTGTGTATGATTTTATCGCACTGAGCGATTCATTAATGTTTGCGACGGTCAATGGCGCTTCCGATGCGGCGGTCGATGGAATCTTTCGTTCCTCAGACGGCGGGGCCTCGTGGATTAAGCAATCCGATGGAGATGCCTCAAACTCTGCCGGTGCCAATAAACTCGCGTACGATGAGGCTCGCGATGTTCTGTATGCAAGTATCTTTACCTGGTCATCCGGTGCCTCGGTGATCCGACTCCCGCAGGCTTCTACCGGCACGACGAGCTGGACGAGAGCCCCGACTATGGACCGCAACGCGGGTGGTTCGGGGATACGGGATCTCCTGGTTGATGAAGTTACAGGTGAGATCTTCGCCTCAACCGGTCGGACGATCTATCGCAGTGCCGATCAGGGCGAGAGCTGGGAGGCGTATTTTCGCGGTTTCACCAGCGAGGTTTTCCACGCCATCCGTATTGCACCTCAAGAGGTGCCGACGTCACAGAGATCCCTTGAGTCCCCAGGGATTCGTTCTCGAGTGCAGCTCGTCGGTGCCTCTTCGGTTGGTGTATCGAAGTTAAGCAGCGATCCGCTATCAGCTCCACCTGACGATCGATCCTCCTTGCTGTGCGATCTCTCCGTTGAGAGGGCCTGCCGTCGGCGATTGTCTGGATCGCGCGTGTGCCGCTTTAAGGTTTCAGCCATCGACGGTTCAAGTAAGCAGAGGTTAGTCGGGTTGTCCGTGGCGCTTGAGTACCGAAGCGGGGTCCGTGCGGCCTGGAGAGTAGCGAAGCGGGCGCTGCTTCGAAGCACCCAGGGTGCTACTATCCCCTTCCTTGTGAGGCGGTCGGCTCACTTTAGGGCGACGGTTTCCGATCCAACCAAGAGTTGTAGCTCAGGGGTTGTATCGATCCGCATGCGCTCGTAGACACCCCGGATCCTCTAAGCTGCTTTAACTAGTTGTTCTTATTATCTTGTTTTCGTAACAAGATTCTAGCGTGAGTTTAATCCGATTGTGGTTGATTATCGTGCGGAAAGAAGCACTATAACGCCGTCTGGATTCCCAAAGAGCTCATTCGATGCACGGTCTGCCATTACAACACAACACGTTACAGAGTAATCTGACCTGCCCTCCCGCTGTACACGGCGAGGGGTTAAAAAAGATAGAGCTCACCCAACTATTATACCAAACGTATCACGCCAGTTGGAACCTTGAGAGGGCGCTCGCAGCCAAGGGGGTGCGTGTCCCTGCTGCGAAGCTCCCAGCATTCTTCGAGATGGACCTTGTTGCAAATCGGGTGGTCGAGTTTATCGACGCCTATGTCGAGCAGCACGACGTCGGTGGCCACGAGACAGCGGCACGGATACGACCGACGGGGATCTCGATATCGAGGAGCGATATCGGAGCGCTGGAGCTCTTGGTGATAGAAAGCCTGTTTTTCCACAACTATCTGCGGGCTCAGGCTGCTCGACTCGCAGGTCAGGATTCCAGCCTTACTATTGTAGCGAGGGCTCCTACAGTACCGGAGGATATGCGGAGGGTTGCAGCTACGCCGGAGGCGTTTTTTGCCGATCAACGGATTCGGGCTCGCTATCATGCAGTTCGCCTTGATGTGGCCGCGCGTACGAGTGCCCCTGAAACGAGCTCTAGCGAAGGGGGGACGACATCGTCAGGTTCCGTGAAGCCAGAGGGAAGAGAGGCCTCACAGGCAGTTGGCGAGGAATCTTTTGCTGAGATGAGAGGACCCGCGACCCCAGTTGAAGAGCCCATGAGAGCAGCGGGTGCCGTTGGCATGGCTGCTCTCTTTAAGGAGGAGCGTAGAAAGCTGACCGAGGAGATCCACAAGAAGGATCAGGAGTTAAACGATAGTCGCGTGGAGATACGGCGGCTTACCGCTGCTGCAGAATCATTTCACCGAGAAGCCTCCGAGAGGATCAAGCAAGGGGAAGCATCCTTGGGGGCTTATCGTACTGAACTTGAGTTGCTGCGTCATCAGTTACAACAGGCGAGTAATGAGGCGGCCAGGTCGCAGAAGGAAGCGGCAGAGCTACAGCGAAAAGATGCCCAGATTGATCGGCTCACGCGGCAGGTTGCCAGCTTGCGAAGCCATGCCGCGGAGCACCTTGATCGCGAGAAGATTCTGAACGCGCAATTGACTCAGTCGCAGAAGGTCCAGGGGGATCTACGAGAAGCTCTCGGGAGATCTGAGCGCACGATCACGAGCCTCCGTACTACTCGTGAAGCCGATAGCAAAGAGATAGCCGAGCTGAGGCTCACAATAAAGAACTTAAACAGGCGCTGCGAGACCCTTGGGGGTGCCGACCTGCAGACAGAGCTCAGCGAAGGTAAGCAGCTAGAAGCTGAAGTAGTACGACTACGCGCTGAACTCGAAGCGATGCAAGAGAGGCGCGCTATCGATCAGATTCGAATCGAGGCGCAACGGCACAAGATAAAGGCGCAGGAATGGTTTCGGCTCGAAAGCTATACACACATCAAAGAAGCGGCAGCAGATGGTCGGCTGGTTGAGCTCCTTGATCCGCAGGCGGTTGTAGATCTCCTGGAAAAAATCGACCAGCTTAAGGGTGACGTTGAGCATCAGGCAAAAATGAGGAGTGGTAAGGGGCGCTACCGGCGCCATGATCCTCGCGGGATGGAAACCGACATCAAACCCAACAAGGAGATCGCATGATGAATACAGCGGCTCTATGGCGTGAGACGCAATACACAGAGGAGCAGCTAGGGGCGATCTATGAGCGCCTCCGTCAATACGAGCCTGCGTTTGTATGCTCCGTGGCTGACGTAACACCCTCCAAGGCTGTCATCCGCGATAATTCAGCCCCAAAAAAGCAACGCGAAACGATCTTCAAACACATAGAGAGACTCGGTTACGATGACGATTTCGAGCCACAGGGCGTTGATGATTCGATCTTCACGGCCACAGACGCGCCTGCAGGAAGTCCGGCGAAGATTGCGGTACTGAGGCAGAGAGTCGCTGCGGGTCTACCGCTTTGGCATAACCATGACAGGGTCGATTATAGGGGATTGAACGTGGACCTCATGGCTCACATAAACGGTCAGCGCAATCGGGGCCAGCACGCCGGCGGTGTATCACTCAACTGTGCCCTATTTCCTTCCAGAGCCGAAGACGAGGGCGGCGATTAGGCCGGCCGATGCCAGAGCGCCGCCGATCAGCGAGCTAAAGATAAATGTATTGGAAAGGTGCAATCCATCTGAAAAGTTGATGCCAAATATACCGCTCAGTAAACTGATAGGGCCGAGCGCTGCTGAGAGTACCGCTATTCGAAAGAGGATCCTATTTTGATACTCTTCTTGAGCGATGCGCCAACTGTCTCTAAGGTGATCAAGGACATGGGAAGCCTCGGTCAGTCTCTTTCTCGTCGCCTCTAAGATCGTCGAGTATCGACCGAGGCAGTCCCGGGGACGTATGGAGCCAAAAAGGTTTCGCTCCTCGCTCAGAGACTCAAGGAGTTCAGGGCAGGATTCCACCGCATGGGATGACTGAATAATAGCTCGATTGAGCTCCGTAAGGAGCAGCTGACGAGTCGCCGTGATGTTTCCTGATGATGAGTGCTCTTCAAATTCTTGACATCTTTTTTCGAGGTCACAGGTGGCCTTTTCATTGAGGTGCAAGGAGCACCCCAGTAAGCGAGTAAAAAGGTAGTTCGACGATTCCACATCACCCTTCCTGATGTCACCATTTACAATCTCTGCCCTCACTCGCTCGACCGCGGTACTGGGTTGATCCGAGAGGGTAATCAAGAAATGCTCACCGAGGATAGCTGTGACTGCATTGGCTTTCAGAAGATCCTTGTTGGAATCTCTAAGAGCTATCTCTGCAAAACGGTTTACTAAGTAAGAGCCGTATCGATAGCTCTGAGGAGGGTTCTGCGGCCATAAGCACCGCTCGAGATCCGCTAATTTGACATCGAATTGCTGCGCTACGGATGCAAGGGTGAGCCGATTTGGAGCAGTGATGTGGATCCATCGAAGTGGGATCTTGTCTGAATCGCGCGCGATATCAAGAAATGTTACATGAGACTTTTTTGATGATGATTCTACGGTAACATCCCTGTGACGAATATTTCTGTCGTGGGCGTTTTTTTCAGGACCGTGTCCATCGCGTAGATAAGCATTTCGGGTCGGTAATGAGAGCGTGTCAGCTTCCGAATCGAGCGAGAGTCGCAGAGGGCCAAATTGACCCTCGACACCTACTCCCATGCGGCGACTAACGTGTTGCCGCTGGGCTGCAGCGACTCCAGGGGTCGCTTTTGAGTTTCCCGAAGGCACGAGCTGCATATCAGAAGATTACCACGAGGATGCAGCGCTTCTAAGCACTTTTCGTATATCCGTCTGGCGCCCGGCGCTTGGTGCGTTCGTTGGGAGCACTGCATGCGATACACAAAGAGAGTGGGAGCATAGCAAGGGTGAGGGGTATCATACCCAATTTTTTCTTATACCACTCACGCTCGCTCAGCTCCCACTCTCTTTATCGAGTGGGTAGAAAACGGTGTGATAATGACGCGGTCGTGTACGTGAAAAGACGTGATTAAGGGTCAAAACGAGGGCTTACGTGACCTCTATGCTCGTTATCACCCACTCTATTCCGCTATAAGCTTCTCTCTTCACTTTCCCCGCATATTCAAGACCTCATCAAAGTGGTGGGAAAAAATAACATCACAATGTTGACACAGTCTGTTGCTGTGGTAAAAAGGGTGGGAAAATATCACACTATATGAAAAAGAACGTTTCACGCCCCCTCAAAGTAAGCCTTCTGCGGATCGCGCTAGTACCGGTAGTGCGCTTCTGCTTGCGACGCTCGATATCGCTCAAGATGTTTATTGGGGTTCTAAAAGAGGTATATGTGTCGGAAGCCACAAAGATAATCTCTCGGGATGGTGCAGAGGTTAGTGCCAGCCGGCTTGCAATCATGACCGGGGTGCATCGTAAGGACGTATCATTGATCCAGGAAGGAGGGTTTGACGATGAGGCACGGTACAACGATCTACTGACACGCATCCTCGGGCAATGGCAGGTTGACCGGGAGTTTTCCTCGAAAGGTAGGCCGAAGACCCTCTCGTGTGTCGGAAAGGCGAGTCAGTTCGTCAACTTAGTCCGAAAGGTGAATAAAGATATCAATCCTTACTCAGCTCTTTTTGAGCTTGAGAGAGCGGGGTTAGTAGAACGTGGCGATGAAGGAGTCACAGCGATAGCGACTGAATTTGTTCCGGCAGGAAACACCGAGAGCGTTTTTCGTATGTATCAGGAGGATGGTTCGGACCTTTTGAGAGCGGTCGAAGAGAACGCTATGAAAGTGGGGCCGACACATCTGCACCTTCGGACTGAATTCGACAACATACCTGAAGATAAACTGAGTGAGATTCGTAAATGGGTCTTTGCCGAAGGGGCGAGGTTTCACAAGAGGGCGCGGAGCCTACTGTCTCGCTACGATCGAGACACCTCAAACAAAAAGGATATTGGGCGGGGGAAGGCCCGTGTGGCAGTGACGCTCTTTGGGTTTAGTGAAGCTATAGAACGGTGAGAGAAGGGGAGTACGTTATGAAAAAGATGATAATCGCAATCATGATAATCGTGGTGTGTGGATGTGGTGGCGGAACTTCCGGCTCGGCATCGAGCGGCGGAAGTGTTGATAAGAGATTGTTTGGCGAATTGCGAGACCCACGAGATCGACCGCTGGCGAACGCTATTGTCGAACTGCCTTCCGTTGATGCTTCAACTACGACGGACGCGCAGGGCAGATTTTCACTGACAGCTACAGTTCCGGTTGGTGTTAACGAGGTTATCGTTACAGACGCTACAGGTCGTCGATTTATGACGAAGGTGATAGTTGCTGCTGAGCCGGGAGATACAGAGCTTGAGCTAGTTTTCTCGGATACGGCCGTCAAAAGGTATGGTGAATGGCAGATTACGGGGCGGGTAGAGGGGCAAGGGTGTAACGGGGCCTTTTACGCGCTGTTAAGCGGGACCTCCGAGGAGGATCAGCGGGTAGATGAGATATTGCAGACGAGCTTCGTCTCTCTATTTGAGTACGAGAATGTAGCGCCGGGCATTGAGTGTAGGATTCTGGTGGAGGTGCAACGTGACGGAGCGCCGGTTTCTAGTTTCAGTTACAAGGTAAAGGCCCTTAGGTGCTCTTCTGGCGAGATTGAGGTTGTCTCCGAGGGCAACGCCGACACGGCTGGGCGGGTTTCGATACCTTTTACCCCTCGTACGCCAGGGGTGTGTGTCTACGAGGTATTGATACCGGAGTACGGCGATCTTGAGTTAGGTGGAGGGGTCGCAGTGTCAACACGATACGCCGTTTTCTGAGTGGCACTAGAGCCACGAGATCCAGCGTGACCGAAAAGATCTTGAGAGTCGGGCTATCAGGAACTTTTTGGTCTCGTCTCTGCGGGGGATCGATAGGGCTCCAGAGGTCAGACCCCCGCTTCGTGAGCTCCTGATGCGCAGAGGTAGCAGGTTTTCCGCGCGGTGCTGGGATAGTCAATCGCGCGGGCTTACATGTCCTGTGAGTCGATCTCTCGTACAGCGTCCTCAAGCGCCCTAAGGGCATCCTCGAAAATACCGCGCATCGTTAAGCGACTACGTACGCTGTCGAATACTAAAGTAGGTTGGGGGCTCTCTAACGCGGCAACCGGGGCCTGTTCAAAGAGGAATTCCATGGACAGGGAGCCGCGTACGTTCGCGGATTCGCACAGGCTATCAGCCGTGTAAGTTGAACAGTCACTCTGATAGAAGGCGATAGCGAGCTTCAGGTAGGTCGAGGGCGAAAGGCCGCACTGCCGTGCCTCACGAGCGAGCTGATGAGCCCCTATCTGTATTAAACTCTGGCGCTCTATGGGTGATATTTTCGAGTTTGCCACGCTCTCGTACATGCTGGTGCTGCTGCTTCGATAGCTGTCACTCTGTAGCGACGGGTGTTGAGCTTGTGAGGCACTACGTTCCCTAATGCGTCACATCCGACCCTTTCGTGCATAACAGGGCATGAAGATGACTTTTAGGTACACCCCCCTGGTTGCCCTTGCGTGTTTGTTATGGTGCTCTACAGCGCTTGCCGAGCAGCTTCGCTACATGGATGAAGCCGGTAATATCCGATTCGTCAATCGGATGAGCGAGGTTCCACGACAGCATAGGGAGCAGATAGTTCCTCCGACCCCAACACCGGTTCTCAATCAGCGGCAGAAAGCCGAGCTCAAGCGACGACAGCAGCAGGAGCTGGTACGCCGACAAAATATTGAGAGGCAACGAAAGTTTGAAGAGCAGCGCCGTATCGCACAGGCCGAGCAGACGCAGAGGCGATTAGAGCGCGAGCGGCTGCGGATGTCGGGTCAGGACCGCATCTATCGAGGGGGGCGTTAACTCGGGCTGAGTCTCACTCGTCTACACTGCCGCCTGCAAGCGCATCGCGTAGCTCCTTCAGGCCGAAGGGCTTCGCAAGAAAGAGAGGCGCCGGGTTAAACTGGGCAACCGCAGATTTAATTCTGGGATCCCCGCTTGTCAGGATCACTTGGGTTCGTGGGGTCAGGGCGCTGAGTCGCGGAATCAGATCCAAACCGCGGGCTTTTGGCATCGAGTCATCGAGTATGATCGCATCGTAGCTGTGAATGCCTTCTTGGACCATCGCAAGAAGGGCTTGTCCATCTGAAACACCATACGCGCGATGGCCCATACGAGCGATATTGGAGAGGAGGATGTTGCGGACACCCTCGTCGTCGTCGGCTACTAAAACTGAGAGCCCGGCCTCGTTTTCAGGAACGACCTGCACAGGCGTGGCGGGTTGTTGGTAATGACCCCTTACAAGGGGAAACATGATGCGAAACTCGGTTCCTACACCCTCCGTACTGTATACCTCGATAGTGCCCCCTTGGAGTTCAATGGCGGTGCGCACGTTGCTGAGACCAAGACCCGTTCCACCGCGACCTTCTTTGGTGGTGAAATACGGTTCGAAGATTCGGCCGATGACTTGGGGCGCGATGCCGGAGCCGTTGTCGCGAACCGTTATTGCTACGCGAGGTGGTGCTTCCTGCTTTTCCTGCGAAATCTCGCAAGCATTGAGTATCACGACACCACTCTCGTTGAGGGCATCTCGCGCGTTGAGTATCAGATTCATCAATGCTTGCTGTAGCTCAGCGGGTGCGCACTCGATAAGTAGGTCCTCATCACAGGGGTCAACCTGAAGTGTTGTTGAGGGTGTCATGAGGTGCTTCGAGAGGGTGGCCGCTTCTCGCAGTAGTGAACTTACCGACACTTGAACGGTTTGCCGCGGTACTGTTCTACCAACATCGAGTAGCTGCCGGGCCATATGAGAACACGCTGTAATAGCTCGTTGGGCTTCTTGTAGTGAGTTGTATGCCGGGTGCTCCGGGGAGATGGTGTGAATTCCATTTTCAACTTGGCTTCGAATAACTGTGAGGTAGTTGTTCAGGTCATGCGCTATGCCGGCGGCGGTCTGGCTGACGATCAACGCCTTGGCTCTTTGGGTAACTTCCTGCTCTAATTCCTTGTGTTTCTGAATATTCATGCAGATCAGATCGATGTACTCGACCTCTCCATTCGCAGACCGCTTCGGAGAACATCTACTCAGAAACCAGTTATACGTGCCATCTGCTAGCTTCAATCGAAATTCCCGCTCAACGAGCTGAGTAGAGTCGTTGATGTCGGAGAGTCCCAATGATTCCAGCCTCGCCACATCTTCAGGATGAATCAGGTCGAGTATCAGCCTCGGATGAGCGTTGAAATCCCTGATCGAGTATCCAAGGAGTTCTTGGACGGCAGGGCTCATGTATTCATACCATCCGTCAGGTCGAAACCTGACGAGCATTAGTCCTGGTCGCTCCACGAGGGATCTGTAGTGGAGTTCCGCACGGGCTAACGCCTGTACGGCACGCGCGTGAACCGTCACGTCTCTGAGAATCACCCAGATGCGTGAAAAGGAGCCTTCTACGATCCGAGCGTATACCACAGCTTGCATCACCAGGGGCGAGGTATCCGGCGCAAAAACTTCGACCTCAAAGCTGTTTCCAGAGAGCGCGGCAGCGTGCCATCGTGCGAAGAGCTCGTCGTAGCCGAGGCGGCGAGGTAGTACCTCGCCGAGAGGTAGCCCTACGATGCTGTCGGTCGTCGACCTGTCGAGGTGCAGAGCGAGTTTGAGGCTGGCTTCAAGACATCGAGAAGGAGCATTATACAGCTGTTCGATGAGTACTGACGCCGATGCCGATGTCGACAGCGGAGTGTCAAACGTAAAGCCTGCGATGTAGGCCGTGCTTATGTGAACCAGCGAGCGGATATCTTCACAAGGCCCAAGCTCGCGGAATTGCGCCCCCTGTGAACGAGCTTCACCACCACTACCAGCTCGAGCGAAGCTCCTCGCCACACGGGACCGATTCGCCGACTCAGGTGAGCGACTAACGTCTACCGTTTCATCCTCTCGTGCACGGTGCTCTCCGGCGGTCATCTGCCTATCGACCTCCTCCCTGTGCTGTTACTCCAAAGCGTAACGATATTGATGTAGCATGGGTTTCGAGGAAGGTGTTAGCGAAAAGCGCACGGGTGATTGATAGGCGGAGGGCCGGGCACCATTGAGTTTAACGGGGTGAAAGTCCCAGAAACCGATAACTGCCTGTCATTGAGAGAAAAAATACAGCAGAGGGACGGCTTCAGCTTCCTCTACTGTGTAAAAAAATCTTCTCTACCGTCACCGTTGAGATAAGGCGATGAGGCTCCTTACATTCCGAGCGCTTTGACACCTGGGAGTGGTTTTCCCTCCAGCAGCGCGAGGAAGGCGCCACCCGCTGTTGATATGAAGCTGAACTTGTGAGCAAGCTGCATGTGATGGATGGCCGCATCGGTGTCTCCGCCACCTACCACAGTCAGCCCGTGGGCATTAGAGATGGACTCGCACATCTCGTAGGTTCCTTTTGCGAATTCCTCGTTCTCGTAGGCACCCATCGGGCCGTTCCACACTATCGTTTCAGCCGAATGCAAGGCCTCTCGATAGAGTACGCTCGTTGCCGGTCCGATATCGAGCGCCATAGTGTCGGCTGGGATCTCTTGAACCGGTACTGCGCGTCCCAGTCCCTTACTCGTTATCGATGGTGCGACCACCACATCAACAGGGAGATACACCTTACAATCCCGGCGAGCCAGGGTCCCAAGCAGCTCAAGTGCCTTTGATGCCAGGTCTGGCTCGAACAGCGAGCGACCTACTTGCAGGCCCTGTGCCGCAAGAAAGGTATTTGCCATCGCTCCACCGATAATGAGTTTATCGGCTCGCGATGAGAGGTTGATTAAGGCCTGAAGTTTGCTGGATACCTTGGCGCCACCGATTACCACGCACAGGGGCTTTTTGGGGTTTTCGAGGGCCTGGTGGTAGTAATCCAACTCTTTCTGCATCAAGAGTCCCGCCGACTTCTCTTTGAAGAGCAGGGGAACACCGACCATTGAGGCGTGCGAACGGTGAGCTGTTGCGAATGCATCGCTGACAAACACATCGCCGAGTGCCGCGAGCTGCGCAGAGAATTGAGGGTCGTTCTTCTTCTCGCCAGGTTGAAACCGCAGATTCTCCAGGAGAAGTACCTGCCCATCCTGGAGCTCTGATACCATCTTTGATACCTCGGGTCCGATACAGTCAGGTGCCAAGGCTACATCGTTCCCAAGCAGCTCGGCCAATTTGCGAGCTACCGGTTTCAGTGAGAGGTTAGCGTCGCGGCCTGAGGGCTCTCCCAGGTGTGACATAACCACCGCCTTTGCCCCTTTGGAGAGGATCAGTTGCAAGGTGGGGAGGAACTGCTTGATGCGGTTGTCATCCGTAATCTCAAGTTTCTCATTTAATGGAACGTTCAGATCGGCTCTGATCAAAACTCGTTTTCCGTTAACCTGCAAATCTCCTAACTGCCTCATACTCTAGATCCCTGTTGGTTCACTTATCCACGTGGTTTCTACACGAAATCGTTCTGCAAGTACACGCTCTAAGGCACGAACACCGAAGGTTTCACTGGCATAGTGACCGACACACAGAACTGAGCATTCAAATTCACGGGCACAGTGATAGGCCTCCTGCTTTGGCTCCCCGGTAATCAAGAGATCGAGGTCGAGGTGTTTGGTCTCAGGTATGAAGCCGCTCGCCGAACCGGTCGCGATCCCGATGCTGCGGATCATCCGTTTGCCGAAGGGTAAGACCAGGGGAGGGCAGAGTGCACCCTCAAAGGAAGCTACGCGAGCGATGATATCGTCAAGCATCAGTGGGACGTGAAAGTGAGCCTGCACACCGATGGTGGCACCGCGATATTCAAAGCACGGACGGATATTGTCTGCGCCGATCTCCTGTGCGAGACGTGCTGCGTTTCCGTGCACGAGGTGTCCATCGAGCGGTAGGTGGGAGGCGTAGAGCGATAGTCCGCGCGCCAGGAATAGGTGTAGCTTCTTTGAGAATGGACCAACGAACGGTTCGGGCTGCCCCCACATGATCCCGTGATGCACAATCAACAACTGGCATTCTGAATCAGCCGCACGCTCAGCTACGGAGAGTCCGGCATCAACGGCGAATCCCACCTTTGTCACGCTGCGAGACGAGCTTTCGATCTGTAGCCCGTTGAAGGCTTGATCGTTGTAGCGAGATATCTCCAACTCCTCGTTTAGAAAAGAGGTGAGATCGGATAACGATACGGAGGTAGGTGTCATAACTCTCCCTGATGTCAATACTACGCTTCGGTCGCATGCAATCGCACTGCTCTGCTCCATGTACTGCGGAGGGGAGCGGGGCGCTAGTGGGATAGTCGATCGCTGGAGTGTTCGCCTAGCTGTTGAAGTTACTGATATGATTAATCAAAATAGGTATGCTTAGCTACCGTACTCAGCATTACGCAGTTTGCCTACGGAGGGAGGCCTCCGTTGCCTGTTGCTTCAAAGATTGCTACCCTTCGCCGCCTACAAGGATTACATCTGAGCGGATTGAAGGATTCATGGGTTGGTTTACGCGAAGCAAGGCACCGAAGCAGTCGGGAGAGGCAGCAGAACCGCTGCAACTTCCGGACGATATCTGGACCAAGTGTCCAAAATGCGAGGCTATACTTTATACCAAGGATCTGCGGAGGGCGTTTGGAGTGTGTCCCAAGTGCTCTCATCACTTCCGGTTGACCGCTCGCCAACGGATCCCGATCCTCGTTGACCGACATTCATTTCTTGAGTTGGACGCTAACCTGCGCTCCACTGACCCACTGAACTTCAAAGACAAGAAGCGGTATAAGGACCGAATACGAGATACCGAAAAGAAGACCGGCTCGGTAGAGGCGGTGGTAACTGGGAGAGCTCGTATTCTCAACATTCCCGTCATGCTCGGAGTGTTTGATTCCGCTTACATGGGGGGCAGTATGGGCTCCGTTGTAGGCGAGAAGCTGGCACGCTTAGTGGAGCTGGGCATCGCTGAACGGCGCCCTGTGATCATCGTTTCAGCTTCGGGTGGAGCACGCATGCAGGAGGGAGTTTTCTCCCTGATGCAGATGGCTAAGGTGAGCGCTGCTTTGGCGCGCTTAGGTCAGGCCCATATCCCGTACATATCGGTGCTAACGGATCCAACGACCGGTGGTGTGGCTGCTTCGCTCGCGATGCTCGGAGACCTCATCATCGCTGAACCTGACGCGCTGATCGGATTTGCTGGTCCACGCGTGATAGAGGGTACGATTAAGCAGAAACTCCCGGAGGGGTTCCAGCGCTCTGAGTTTTTATTGGAGCATGGAATGCTCGACCGCATTGTAGCCCGCACAGCGATGCGCGATGAGATCGGCCTGGTGCTGCGTAACTTTGGTTTTGGTATCTAGGGAAGCGAGGCACAACCTGCTACAGGAGCCGGCACTCTTTAACCTACTCCTCGTTCGATACCCTCTTTGAGATGCACGACGTTGAAGTTGGTGAGTAGCCCTACGTGCTTTTGAAAGTCTTGTGCTGCGTTAAGAAGGATATGAGCTGCTCGAACGCGCAGCGAACAAGCTCTTCAGGTCACCTGTACACCGGAGGTTTTTCTCGCTTCCCATCACTTCTCGGTAAGATTCCACACGTGAGTTTGAAGTCCGCCCTCCTGTTGCGCCTTAGCAATTCGATCAAGATAGGCCCTGCTGACCGGATCGCCCTCAATCATCGAAAAAAATCGGTATGCTCTCTCGAGATCGCGCGCCTCGAACGCTTCAATTGCTGAGTTATAATCCTCGATCTGGTCGAGGAGTTTATCGGACCTCTTGCTATCAAGAGGCTCAAAGACTGAGACCGTTTTACTCTTACCTACAACTTTAATCTCCCCCAGCTTTCTCCACAGTATTCCGTTATGCCTAGCCCCCACGTGCGTCGTCTCGGCTACCAAGATCCGACTGCCGAACACCTTGTTTGCCCCTTCGAGCCTGGAGGCCAGATTGGCGGCATCCCCGATCATCGTATAGTTGAATCGTGTCGAGGACCCGAAGTTACCCACCGTAACGGGGCCAGTGTTGAGACCCACTCTCATCTGTACCTCAACACCGAATTCAGTTTTGAAGGTACCCGCCAAAGCAGACAGCCTGCGCTGACACTCGAGCGCTGCCCTTACCCCCCGAAGTTGATGGTCGGGAACCGACAGAGGAGCGTTCCAAAATGCGATAATTGCGTCACCTTCATACTTATCGATAGTTCCGCCAGAGGAGAGAATTATGTCGGTCATCTCCGATAGAAACTTGTTCAAGAAACGCACGAGCTTCGCCGGCTCCATCTTTTCCGATAACGTTGTGAAACCTGCTATATCGGAGAAGAATATCGTTAGCTCACGACGCTCCCCGCCAAGCGAAAGCATCGACGGGTCGGCTATGATCCTATCAATTACTTCCGGCGTGACGTAGTACTGAAACGCATTCTTGATGAAGCGGTGTTGACGCCCCTCAAAGGTGTACTGGAATCCTAGGCAGGAAACGGTTGCAACGACCATCATAAAGAGCGGCGGAACCATTGGTAGCCACCAGCCCAGGTCTGCCGCAACGAAACAAACCCCTAGCCACGCGAGGTAGACCAGGACGAGCGTGATCCATTGCAGACGACCTCCATACATTGCGACGTAGCAGATAAGAGATAAGGCTACCGCAGCGACTGCCATGCTGAGAGCTAGTGGTACTTCCCTGATGAAATCCTTGTTCAGAATATTGTCCAGAGCCGCAGCATTGATCAGTACTCCCGGATACTCCGCTCCAAATGGCGAGGGACGAAGATCAAGGAGCGCTGGAGCATTAGCACCTATGAGAACGAAGGAGTCCTTGAACTCGCTCAATGAAATCACAGGGTCTTGTCCGTCGGCCAAGGAGACCCCGCTCATGATGACCGAAGCCATCGAGTACTCATCATACGTGCCCACCGGCCCGTGAAAGCGAATGATGTACTGACCGTTCGTATCAGCAAACGACTTGAGCTCTCTACCTGCTGCGAGGTCGGGCTGAGTTGCATGATAGAGTGCAAACGGAAGGCTCAGAATGGGGATGTCATCAATGTACCCGCCTGCGTACAGGCGCCGGAACACCTTATCCTGGTCGGGGAAAGACCGTACGTTACCGAGCATCGGCGAGGCTCTGAAGAGAGCTTCAAAGGGAAGTGTTACGAAATCAAAACGGGGTACTTCGAGACCAAGCAAGAATTTCTGCTCGTACGGCTGTATTTTCGCTACACGTTCCCTGAGCATCTTCTTTCGGACGTTGCTCTGCTCATCTGCTTCTCCCGTGATACGGGCAGAGATTGCAGAGACAACGGTAAGCGGAGCAGCGTTGACAATCGCCTCAGCGAACGTACTGCCATCGTCCATACCGAAGGCCTGATTGTTGTCCGCAAACAAAAGGTCGAAGGCTACACCCCGAGCACCGGCTGCTTTCAGATAGGATAGCAGTGGTAGGTAGATCTCGCGCGGCCACGGCCACTCGAGCTTCTGTTCTCGAGACATGAACTCGATTGAGCTCTCGTCGATCATGACGACCTTTATTCGACGATCTGCCTTCTCGGGACGTGCCACTGCTCGAAGTCGCGCGTCCCATGTGCTCAACTCAAAGCTCTTGAACCAGCCGTAAAAGAACGCAAGCCCCAGCAGGGATACCGTGGCACATAGTATCGCGAGATAAGCAGTGAGCTTGGTCCTAGCGTGTTGATGAAGAGGCATGAGCATGAGACTACCGGGCGTTGAGCCCAGGGTCCATAGCTACGCTGCAGCTAGCTGCTGGAACAGTACTACCGACCCTTCACATGGATGAATCCAGTAGCAGAAGCAAAGCGCGCGGTCCTCACCTGCGACACCACCGGCGCGGCGGGGGGAAACTTGAAATCATCCTCTAACTCCTCCAAGCGAGCTGCAGGGTCAGGATGGGTCTGAAACCATCCACCTTCATCTACTGCTGTTTCCTTCTCGAGTATCTGGAGAACTTTAGGCAGGGAGCGCGGATCATATCCTGCCTTCTGTAGGAGTTCTGCAGCGTAGAGATCGGCGCTGTACTCCTGCCGACGATCAAAGCCCTTGGTCAGAAGCTTGTCGACCACACCGTTGACACTATCCGTGAAGACACTTGTGATCGGTCCAAGGTCCACAGGTGAGCTCACCTGTTCTGCCCCTACTGACACACCGGTGGCAGCGAATGCCCCGAGCGCGGAGAAAAGATTTGCATTGGAGATAGCCTTGACGCCGTGACGGGCAACCACGTGACCGATCTCATGGGCGATAACAGCTGCGAGAGAATCCTCATCGGGGAGCTTCTTTAAAAACCCCGTCGAAATGAAAATAAAGCCCCCTGGGGCCGACATTGCGTTAATCTGCGGTGACTCGACTACTGCAAAGCGGTATCCACCGAAGGTTTCTGGTTGTTCAGAGACTGCTGTGATAGCTAACCCTACCTTGTTCACATACTTGATAAGTTCGGCATTACTCACCAACGGATACTGGGCGAGCAGCTGCGCTGAAACAGCCCTACCTAAGTAGTACTCCTGCTCCGGTGTCAGCTCCTCTTGCGACTTAACAACCTTCTCACCAGCGCTCAGGAAACCTTCTGCCTGTTGCCTGGTCACTACCCCTGTTGACGAGAGGATCTCCGTTCCAAGATTCTTAAAAGCGGGATTAGTACACCCGGTCAGCATGATCGCTAAGTATATAGTAGCAAGCGGCGGGCGGATCCTTGCGTTTCTCATCGCAGCCCCCCGGCTTCGACAAACTGTGCCACCTCTTTTGTGGAGGCACTACAACGGCGCTCTACCTGGTCTACTTGGTCAAAGCGCGCACCTTGATTAAGAATTTTGAACTGCTCTTCCACTTCCTTACTGAATCCACGCCCGGCGAGAACCACCTCAGTTGCATCAGCCTTGATCTTTGGGTTCCCCCTCGCCAGAAGCACCACCCTCTGGGGTGTTATAGAGCTCAGCGGCAGATAGCCCTCCTTCTGGGAGCGCACAGTGCGAACTTGTGCCCAGGATTTAGCCTCAGATACCTTGTCGACCCTGTCTCCATATTTAAGGTCAGCCACTCCTGCGGCTAGTATTGACGGTTGGGCCCTTAGCTTGGTCTCCCTCACCTGCACCCAGAGTTCGTCGGCATGAGCCAACTGAACACTGAGGACAGCGGCTACTATCGGAAGAAATTTCTGCATGTGGTCCCCGGCTACTCTCTCAGTGGGGGACTATAAACCAAAGATTTCAACCACAGCAAAGGGTAATTAACTTTCCCTAGGGAAGCGAGGCAAAACACCGCGTTCGCGTTGTTTTGCGAGGATTGATGCTGATTTTGGTCGCGAAGATGAGGGAATCGGGTCTTGTGTCCCCCGAATTTCTTCGGGAGCCCCCTCAA
>Ga0169931_10002010_pt1 | contig 33433 bp, 25 predicted proteins | sample Kivu_15m_20L_FD_129675 | JGI IMG/M metagenome (GOLD analysis project Ga0169931, IMG submission 129675) | Freshwater microbial communities from Lake Kivu, Western Province, Rwanda to study Microbial Dark Matter (Phase II) - Kivu_15m_20L... | ecosystem: Environmental > Aquatic > Freshwater > Lake...
CGGCCGGCTCACCGCACGGTGCGGAGCTGGACGCTGTCCACGAGCCGGTCCTGCGAGAGGATGTCGGTGGCGACGACGAGTTTGTCGCCGGGGGAGACGCGGCCGAGGCGTTGCAGGTGGATGATGGCGTTCTCGATGGTGATGTCGGGCTCGGAGGCGAAGGGCATGAGGTGCGGCTCGACGGCGCGGAGGAGCCGGAGCTGGCGCAGCAACTGGGCGTGCGGGGTGAAGGCGAGGATGGGCGAATGCACGGGCCGGAGCGCGGCGAGGCCGTGCGCCATGAAGCCGTGACGGGTGAAGGTGAGGATCTTCGAACCGGGGACCTGGTTGGCGAGGACGACGGCGGAGTGCAGGACCTTCATGCGCTCGCCGGTGAAGACGGCGGGCTCGCGCGGATCGGCGTCCTCCTCGGTCTCGATGCGGCGGGCGATGCGGTCGAGGGTCAGCACGCATTCGAGGGGATATTTGCCCACGGTGGTCTCGCCCGAAAGCATCACGCAGTCGGCGAGTTCGTAAACGGCGTTGGCGACATCGGTGATCTCGGCGCGCGTGGGCACGGGCTGGGTGATCATGGACTCCAGCATGTGCGTGGCGACGATGACGGGGCGGCCCTGCGCGAGGCAGGTGCGGACGGCGCGGCGTTGGATGACGGGCAGCTCCTCGAGGGGGCACTCGATGCCGAGGTCGCCGCGTGCGACCATGAGCCCGTCGCAGGCGCGGACGATGCCGTCGAGGTGGGTGATGGCGGACTGGTCCTCGATTTTGGCGATGATGCGGACCTTGGAATTTTGCTCGGTGAGAAAATCGCGCAACAGCGTGATGTCGGCGGCGGTGCGCACGAACGAGAGGGCGAGAAAGTCGATGCCTTCCTCCAGGCCGACGTGGGAGTCGGCGCGATCCTTGGCGGTAAAGGAGGGCAGTTTGACGGTGACGCCGGGGAGATTGATGTGCCGGCGGGAGGAGAGCTGGCCGGGGATGAGCACACGGCAGCGGATGTGGGCGTGGTCCTTGGCGAGGACCTCGAGGCGGATGAGCCCGTTGTCCACGAGCACGGTGTCGCCAACCTTGATGTCGTTGACGAGGTCCTGGTAGTTGACGTCCACGGAGCGGACTTCCTCGGCGTTTTCGCGGTCGGCACCGGGCTTGACGGTGAAGTCGAAGATCTCGCCGGGCTGCAGCTCGATGGGAGCCTCAAGGTCGCCGGTGCGGATTTCCGGGCCCTTGATGTCCATCATGACGGCGACCTCGCGGCCGAGCCGTTCGCTCACGGCGCGGATGCGGCGGACAACGGTGCGCGTCCAGTCATGGCTGGCGTGGGCCATGTTGAGGCGCACGATGTCGGCGCCGGCAGCGATGAGTTTTTCCAGCATGGCCTCGGTGTCCGTGGCGGGCCCGAGGGTGAAGATGATCTTGGTGCGGCGAAAATCGTGCGGCATGGCGGGGATCAGGTGAGTTCGTGGACGGGCGTGCCGGCGCCGGGGGCGACAATGGAGAAAGGGCAGGTGAGGCGGGCGAAGGCGGCCTGCACGGCGGCGAGGCTGTTGCAGTCGCGGCTGAGGTGGGCGAGAAACACATGCTGCCAGCGCGGGCTCGCCACGGCTTGCAGCAATTCGCAGGCGGCGGTGTTGGAGAGATGTCCGTGCCGGCCGCTGATGCGCTGCTTGAGCGACCAGGGGCGGCGGGTGTCGGCCTGCAGGAGGGCGCTGCAGTAGTTGGACTCGATCACGACGACGTCCGATTCGCGCAGATGCTCATGGACATGCTGCGGGGCGTAGCCGAGGTCGGTGACCCACGCGAGGCTGCGCCGGGGTGAAAACAGATCGCCCTCGCAGCCGGTTGCGAAACGGAAGCCGACCGGCTCCTGCGCATCGTGCGGCACGGAGAAACTGTGCACCTCGAGGTCGCGGTAGCGGAACGTCGCGCCGGTCTCGAAGATCTGCCAGTCGGGCCGGTGGCCCAAGCCGGCCTGCACGGCGCGGGCGGTGGCGGCGTTGGCGAAGACGCGGATGTGGGGGTGTTTTTTCAGGCCCTCGATGGCGGCGGCGTGGTCGCCGTGCTCGTGGGTGAGGAAGACGGCGTCGATGGCCGCGAGGCCGGTCCCGTGCGCGGCGAGCAACTGGTCGAGCTTGCGGGCGGAAAAGCCCGCGTCCACCAGCACGCGGGCGCCCTCGGTCTGCAGCAGGGCGCTGTTGCCCGAGCTGCCGCTGCCTAGGATGCAAAACCGCGTCGCCATGATGGCACCGAGCAAGCGAGGCCCGCGCGCCCGCGACAACCCCATTTTGGGAAATCGGGCCAAACCTTGGCCGCGGATTGACCGGGAGGGGTTTTCTGCTACCTCTGCCCCTCCATGCCCGCCAAACCCACCCGCCGCAAAACCGATGTGCGCCCCCCGCGCGTGCTGGCGGGCACCGTGTTCATCACCCGGCAGGTGCACTTCAATTCCGCGCACCGGCTCTACAACCCGACGAAGAGCCTGGCGTGGAACCAGAAGCAATACGGCCTCTGCACCAACCCTCACTGGCACGGCCACAACTACGTGCTCGAGGTCACCCTCAAGGGCCGGCCCGATCCCGACACGGGCTACATCATCGATCTCGGCGAGCTGAAGCGCATCCTCCACCGTGCCGTGGTGGACAAGTGCGACCACCGCAACCTGAACGAGGAAGTGGATTTTCTGCGCGACGTGATACCCACGACGGAAAACCTTGTGATCGCCTTCTGGAACGAGATCGCCCCGCACATCAAAGCCGGCCAACTGCACTGCGTGCGGCTCTATGAAACGCCGCGCAACTACGCCGAGTATTTTGGTCCCGACGCCAGCTAACCCCATTGCCGGGGCTCCGGTTATCGTCCCAACCGCCTGGCCGCACGTATTACAAAAACGACATGAAGAAAAAACCGATGTATCTCCACCGCTCGGCGGATGGCACCGCGCCGAAGATCAAACGCGGCTACGACGCGAAGTTCCGTGTGACCAACGCCTACCGGCAGACCCTGCCCGACATGATGGAGGCCGCGCACGACGCCATCCAGGGCGCCAACGTGCCGATCCAGCAGGTGGGCATCCACAACTTCAAACTGCCGCTCAAATACCGCACGAAGACCGGCAAGACGCTCACGCTGGAGACCAGCGTGACCGGCACCGTCTCCCTCGAAGCCGAGCTGAAGGGCATCAACATGAGCCGCATCATGCGGACCTTCTACGAGCACAAGGACGGCGTGACCACCGGCGAGTGGATGGGGAAAATCCTCAAGAGCTACCTGCGCAACGTGGACAGCAAGGACGCGCGCCTGAAGATCGCGTTTTCCTACCCGATGGTGCGCGAGAGCCTGCGCAGCGGGCTGCACGGCTACCAGTTCTACAACACCGCGTTCGAAGGCGTGATGACACACACGGGACACTACCGGCGCTTCATCCACTTCGACTTCGTGTATTCCTCCGCCTGCCCCTGCTCGGCGGAACTCTCCGAGCACGCGCGGGACAAGCGCGGCGCCTACACCGTGCCGCACTCGCAGCGGAGCAAGGCGCGCATCACGATCGAGGAGGCCGAGGGCAAAAAAATCTGGATTGAGGACATCCACGCCCTGTGCCTGCGCGCGCTGCAGACCGAGACGCAGGTGATGGTGAAGCGCGAGGACGAGCAGGCCTTCGCCGAGCTCAACGGCGCGCACCTCAAGTTTGTCGAGGACGCCGCGCGGCTGCTTTACCGGGAGTTCGACTCCGACCGGCGGATCCGGGATTTCCGCATCGCCTGCTCGCACCTGGAGTCGCTGCACTCGCACGATGCCGTGAGCGTGATCTGCAAGGGCGTGAAAGGCGGCTTCGTGGCCGACTTCATGGACTTCGGCTCGCTCTTGTGCTGACGCGTCCGGGCGCGAAAACCCAAAAGCCAAACTGCCAAACGCCAAAAACACCGGGATGAAGCAGGGTCCGTATTTGAAATTTGTTTGGCCTTTGGGATTTGGCGTTTGGATTTTTCCTGCATGAAACCTGTTGTATTAATCACCGGTGCGTCGCAGGGCATTGGCGCGGCCATCGCGAAAACCTTCGCCAGGGAAATCCGCGGCGTGCGGCTGGCGCTGGTGGCGCGCAACGCGAAGAACCTGCAGGCCGTCGCCAAGGCGTGCGTGAAGCTGGGGGCGACGGCGGAGACTTTTCCGTGCGACGTGACCGCCGAGCCGGCGGTGGTGGCGATGGCCGCCGCAGTGGCGAAGCGTTGCGGCGCCGTTGATGTGCTGATCAACAACGCCGGTGTTTTCGAGGGCGCTCCGTTGGCGGAAACCTCCGTGGCGCAGTTTGACCGGGTGGTGGCGGCGAGCCTGCGCAGCACGTTTCTCGTTTCGCGGGCTTTCGCGTCGCGGATGGTGAAGCGCGGGCGCGGCGATATCTTCAACATGGGATCGATCGCGGGCTTGCAGGCCTACCCGGGTGGGTCGGCGTATTGTGCCGCCAAGTTCGCCGTGACCGGGTTGACCAAGGTCATGCGCGAGGAACTCAAGACCAAGGGTGTGCGGGTGACCCTCGTGTGCCCCGGTGCGACCTGGACACAGTCCTGGGGCGAGAGCAAAGTGCCGCCGGCACGCATGATGCCGGCTGAGGATGTGGCGCGGGCGTTTCTGGACATCTACCGGCTCAGTCGCCGGACGGTGGTCGAGGAGATTGTGCTACGGCCGCAGTTGGGGGATCTCTGACGAGAGGTCATCGGGAATATGTTACAGATTTTTCCGGTTGCGTGGCGCGTGCAGCCCGCCATCGCTGTCGGCCGTTCCCAATGAGCACCCGTAAATTCCGTGTTGGCCTGATTGGCGGCGGTGGCATCGCCCAGGCAGTCCACATCCCCGGCTGGAAAAACCTCCCGGAAGTTGAGATCGTCGGCGTGGCCGATGTCTCCGAAGCGACGGCGAAGAAGGCCGCTGCGGCGGCGGGAGCGCCGCAGGTCTTCACCGACTACCGCGAGCTGCTGAAGCTGGACCTCGATGCGGTGGATATCTGCACGCCGAACAAGGTGCACACGCCCGCGGCGCTGGCCGCGCTGAACGCCGGCAAGCACGTGCTCTGCGAAAAACCGCTGGCGGTGACGACCGCCGAGGTGCGCGAGATGGGCGAGCTGGCGGACAAAAAGAAACTCGTGCTCATGACGGCGCAGCACCAGCGCTTCACACAGTCGGCCGTGGCGGCGAAGGCGTGGGTGGATGCCGGCCACCTCGGCGATGCCTACCATGCCCGCGTGCGGGCCATGCGGCGGGCCTGGCTCCCGGTGTCCCCGGGCTTCATCGATGCGAAACTTTCCGGCGGCGGCCCGTGCATGGATATCGGCGTGCATGCCCTCGACCTGTGTCTGTGGCTGATGGGCTTTCCGAAGCCGGTGCGCGTTTCCGGCACGGCCAAGACCGTTTTTGCCAAGGGCAAGACCATGCCGAATTTCTGGGGCGAGTGGGATAGCGAGCGCTACACGGTGGAAGACTTTGCCGCGGGCTTCGTGCATTTCGACAACGGTGCGACGCTCGTGCTCGAATCGGCCTGGATGTGCCACCAGCAGGAAAACGAGGAGATGAACTGCCAGCTCTTCGGGACCAAGGGCGGCATCAAATGGCCGAGCGCCGAATTTGCGACGGTAACCAACGGCACGCATGCCCAGGGCACGCTGACGCATCCCGTGCATGTGCCGCACCCGCATTGGAACGAGATCGCCGCGTTCACCGCCGCCGCGACCGGCGGCCACGCTTCACCCGTGCCGTGGACCGAGACGCTCAAGGTCATCGGCATCCTTGAGGCGGTCTATGCCGCCTCGGAGCAGGGTCGCGAAGTTGATGTGTAGTCCTGAAAACTACCAGATCACTTCCAAACCCCGCACCTCGGTCAGGGCGTGAATCCGTTCATCAATCGTGATGAGCGGCAACCGGTGCTCGACGGCGGTGGCCACGATGTGCCGGTCGCCAGGATCACGATTATCCCAGTTCAGTTGCGCGGCCCGCTCCTACAGGAGGGTTTGCTGGTTGCCGTCTGTGGCTTTCAAGCCGATGGCGCTGTAGCCCTTGGGGGTGAGAATGCGGCCTTGGGCGGTGCGCTGGAGGTAGCCTTCCTGGATGAGGAAGGGTTCGTGGACTTCCTCGAGGGTCTCGGCCTCCTCGCCGACGGCGATGGCGACGGTGCCGAGGCCCACGGGGCCGCCGGCGTAGTTTTCCGCCATCACGCGGAGCATGCGCTTGTCCATCTCGTCGAGGCCGGCGGCATCGATCTCGAGCAGCTCGAGCGCAGCGGCGGCGACGGGCTGCGTGATTTTGCCCTGGGCGCGTTCCTGCGCGTAGTCGCGCACGAAGTTGATAAGGTTGTTGGCGACGCGCGGCGTGCCGCGGGCGCGGGTGGCAATCTCGCGCGCCCCGCCTTCGTCGATGCCCACCTGCAAGAGGCCGCAACTGCGGCGGACAATGCTTTCCAGCGTGGGGTGGTCGTAGTAGTCAAGGCGCGTCTGCAGGGTGAAGCGGGAGCGGAGCGGGGCGGTGAGGAGGCCGCTGCGGGTGGTGGCGCCGATGAGGGTGAAGCGCGGGATGGAAAGCCGCACACTGCGGGCGTTTGGGCCCTGGTCGATCATGATGTCGAGCCGGAAGTCCTCCATCGCGCTGTAGAGGTATTCCTCGACGGTCTTCGGGATGCGGTGGATCTCGTCGATGAAGAGGATGTCGCCTTCCTCCATGTTTGTCAGGAGCCCGGCGAGGTCGCCGGCTTTCTCGATGACGGGACCGGAAGTGACGCGGACATTGCGGCCGAGCTCGTGGCCGAGGATGAAGGCGAGGGTGGTCTTGCCGAGACCGGGGGGGCCGGAGAGCAAAATGTGGTTGAGCGCTTCGCCGCGCTTTTTGGCCGCGCCGACCATGACCTGCAGGCGCTCCACTGTCTTGGGTTGGCCGGTGAAATCGCTGAACGACAGCGGGCGCAGCGCGGCCTCGGCGGGCGAGACGGGCGCGCCAAGGGTGGCGGCGAGGAAGTCGGTGCCGGTCGCCTTCGGCGACGGGATTTTCGTTTTTGGATTCTCGATTTTGGATTGGGACACGGAGAAAGGGGAGCTGGATTCTTTGCTTGGCTCAGAATTGCACGGAGGTGGCGGGGGCTTGGGAAATCGAAAATCGAGAAATCCAAAATCGAAAATCCCGTCACTTCCACTCAACCTCGGCGCCGAGGCTGCGAAGATTTTCGACGAAGTTGGGGTGGGCGCGCTTGATGGTGTCAGCATTTTTCACCACCGATTTCCCCGGAATGCTGGCGGCGATCATGTAGAGAGCGACGGCGGCGCGGATGATGTAGGGCGCCTCGACGACGGCGGGGCGCAGCGGGCGGTCGCCGAAGACCATGACGCGGTGCGGATCGCTGACGACGGCGTGGGCGCCGAATTTCACGAGTTCGGGCATCCAGGTGAAACCGCCTTCATAGACCTTGTTCCAAAACATCATGGTGCCCTTGGCGCGCACGGAGAGGGCGAGTATGCAGGGGAGCAGGTCCACGGGGAAATACGGCCACGGCGCGGCCTCGATGCGCGGGAGGAGATTGGGCGTGAAAGGGGTCTCGACCACAAGCCGCTGGTTTTTCCGGACGATGGCGGTGTCGTCCTGATGGGTGACGTTGACGCCGAGCTTGGTGAAGGCGCGGCCCATGAGGTCGAAGTGCTGCGGGACGGCTTTCTTCACCTTCACCTCGCCGCCGGTGATGGCGCCGAGCGCGAGGAAGGTGACGACCTCGTGGTGGTCGGAATTGATGGTGAAGGTGCCGCCCTTGAGCCGGGCGACGCCGGTGATGGTGAGCTGGCTGGTGCCGAGGCCGGCGATCTTTGCGCCCATGCCGGCGAGCACGGCGCAGAGGTCCTGCACGTGCGGCTCGCTGGCGGCGTTGATGAGGACGGACCGGCCCTCGGCGAGCGCGGCGGCCATCGCAAAGTTTTCCGTGGCGGTGACGGACATGTAGTCCGGCCAGTGGCGGGCGCCCTGAAACCGGCCCTTGAGGGAGAGCGTGAGCGCGCCATTGCGTGAGATGCGCGCGCCGAGTTTTTCCAGGATCTCGAGATGCGGATCGAGTTCGCGGATGCCGAGCGAGCAGCCCTTGGCGTTGGTCGGGATGGCGATCCGCTTCATGCGCTGCAGCAGGGGCGCGAAGAGGAGCACGGCGGACCGCATGCCGGCGGGGAGTTCGCCGCTGAGGCGGCGGGCATCAAAGGTGGAGTGATCGAGGTCGAGCCGGCCGGCGGCGCGGTTCCAGGTGATGCGCGAGCCCTGTTCGCCAAAGAAGGTCACGAGCTTCTCGACGTCGGTGATGTTGGGCACGTTGCGCAGGGTGACCTTCTCGTCGGTGAGCAGGGTGGCGCAGATGATGGGCAGCGCGGAGTTCTTGTTGCCCGAGGGCGTGATGGTGCCGGAGAGCGGTTTGCCGCCGTTGACGATGAGATCGGCCACTGGGAAGTGAGGGCTTAGGGTTGAAGGTGGAGAGATCCTCCTTCGCCAAGGCTTCGGAGGATTCGCGCTGTGCACGAAAAAGGCGCCCGCGGGGAGCGGACGCCTTGGATGCGATTCGCGCGGGACGCGCGGGGCAAGGTTTATCAGATGGCGCCGCCGCCCTGCTGGCCGTCGGAGCGGGGTTCCCCGCCGCGATCACCGCGGTGACGGTTGCGCCCGCCGCGCCGGCGGCGGCGTTGACCGCCGTCACCCGAGTGCGAGTCGCCGTGGTGATGGCGTCCGCCTTCGGCGTTCTGGCTGTCGCGCGGACCGGAGAAGCCCTGTGCGCCGCCTTGGTGGCGGCCGCGGCCGCCGCGATGCCGGCGGCGACCATGGCGGTATTCACCATCGCGGCGGGATTCGCCGGACTGGCCGTTGGTGCTTTCGGTTGCGGTGTCGCCACCGCCAAAGAGGCCTTTCAGCCAAGCGAGGAAGCCGCCGGATTTCTTCGGGGTTTCCACGCGCTCAGGCCAGGGCTCGCGCTCGGCGCGGGGCTGGGCCTCGGCGGAGGGTTCACGGGCCGGACGGGTTTCGCGCGGTTCGCGCGGCTGGAAGTCGCGGCGCTCCGGCCGGAAGGTCGGGCGCTCTTCCGCGCGGCCCTGACCATTGGCTTCCCAGCTCTGGGCGGGGCGCTTGGTTTCGGTCGGCGGCAGGATGTTGAGCTCGGCCTTTTCCGTGCCGGAGGACTCCAGCGGGAAGAGATCGGCCTGAGGGGCGGGAGCCGGGGCCGGCACAGCGGCCACGGGGACAGGAGCGGCCGGCGCCACGGCCACCGGTGCGGGGGTGACGGCGGGTGCGGGCTCGTTGCTGACGGGGGCCGCCACGGACGTCTCGCCCGTGAACGGATTCACATATTCGCTCTTCGTGGTGATGACCTCGATGGAGCTGGGTTGATAGCCGCTCGGGGCGGCGGGTGCGGCCTGGGAGGCCGAGGGACGTTTTACCTTGCCGCGCAGGAGACCTGAACCGCGGGTGGAGCCGAACGAACCGAACGGCTGGGTGGCGCCCGGAGAGGCGGCACTGGGCGTCTCGGCGGTGGCTGCGGGAGCCGAGGCGCCGGACGTGACTGGATCTGACATGTTGTTGTTTTGTTGTGGCTAAGGCGCTCAAGCCGCAGGGCGGGAGAGCTGCCGGGTTGGATGGCGGGCGGAGCGCGGACGTCGCACTCGACGCATGCCAAGAAGATGCAATTTCTCCTGTTGCCCGTCCCGGGGCAATCTCAAATTCCCCGGCTGCAAGGGGAGGCGGGCTTGGTGGAGTCTAAGATAATGGAAATTAATGGCTTAAAAAATGCCCCGACCTTACCCTGAGCTTGCCAGCCCGGTCCGGGCTTTGCAGCGTCGGTCACATGGACAAACTCGAGGAAATCTTCCGCATGCAGGACGCGCTCAACCAGCGCATCGGTGTCAATCTGCCCCCGCCGACCGATGAGGAGAAAGCCAAGTGGATCCTCAACTACACCCGCGCGATGCAGCAGGAGACCGCCGAGCTGATCGACAGCGTGCCGTGGAAGTGGTGGGCGAAATACCAGAAGTTCGACGAGCAAAACGCGAAGGTCGAAGTCGTGGACCTGTTCCATTTTCTCGTGTCGCTGGCGCAGACGCTCGGCATGACGGCGGACGATGTTTATCAGGCCTACCTCAAGAAGAACCAGGTGAACCACCAGCGGCAGGACAGCGGTTACGCGAAGAAGGACGAGGCGGACTCCAAGCATATCTGAGGCGATGCACATCGGGCTCCTCCTGTTTCCCAAGCTGACGCTGCTGGATCTGGTGGGGCCGAGCGAGGTGTTTGCCCGCGTGCCGGACGCGAAGGTTCACCTGATATGGAAGAACCGCGACTGGGTTGCCACGATGAGCGGGCATCAGATGCGGCCAACCATGACCTATGCCGAATGTCCGCAACTGGATGTGCTGTGCGTGCCGGGTGGGCCGGGGCAGGTGGATTTGATGGAGGATGAGGAGACGCTGGCTTTTCTCCGCGCGCAGGCGGCGGGGGCGAAGTGGGTGACCTCGGTGTGCACCGGCTCGCTGATCTTCGCGGCGGCGGGGCTGCTGACCGGTTATCGCGCGGGCTGCCACTGGGCGTCGCTCGACCAACTCGCATTCTTTGACGTAGTCCCGGTGGCTGAGCGCGTGGTCTTCGATCGCAACCGCGTCACCGGCGGCGGCGTGACGGCCGGCATCGATTTCGCGCTGAGTCTGGTGGCGAAGATGAACGGCGAGGAACTCGCACGGGCCATTCAGCTCAGCATGGAATATGATCCGGCGCCGCCCTTTCCCGGCGGCTCGCCGCGAACGGCGGAACCGGCGCAGGTGGTGCGGATGCAGAACCAGATGGAGCCATTCCTCGCCACGCGGCGGGTGGTGAGTCAGAGCGTGGCGGCCAGATTGCGCGGACGGTCCTGAAGTTTAGCGCGCGACAGGGAAAGCTGTGATCAGCGCTGACGGCCTCAGGTTAGTTCTTGGTCTCGCGTGGCCATCGGCCGGATTCATGCCGTTTGGCGGATCTGGTATGGCCGAATCGTTGCACGAGCCCGTCACGGCCAGCGCCTGAATTTTCGAAATGCCGACGGCTTTGCAGTTAAACCAAACGATGTCCGGGTAGGCAGCCCGCTGGTGGGCGCTTTCCCGGAGCGCGCGCCAGCGCGCTGACCTACATCTGATTGCTTGAGTCGGGTTCAGGCTTGCGCGTTTTCCGCATAAGCCTCCATGCCGACGCAGGAGCACACGAGGTTGCGGTCGCCGTAAACGTTGTCCACGCGGCCGACGGCGGGCCAGAATTTGGCCGCGCGGGTGTGCCGGTCGGGGAAGGCGGCGGTCTCGCGGGTGTAGGGACGGTTCCACTCCGTGGCGGTGACGATGGCGGCGGTGTGCGGCGCGTGCTTGAGCGGGTTGTTCGCCTTGTCACTTTCGCCGCTGGCGACGGCGGCCATCTCGCCGTGGATGGCGATGAGCGCATCGCAGAAGCGGTTGAGCTCGGTCTTCGTCTCGCTCTCTGTCGGCTCGATCATGAGCGTGCCGGGCACGGGGAAGGACATAGTCGGTGCGTGGTAGCCGTAATCCATCAGGCGCTTGGCGACATCCTCCACCTCGAGGCCGTGTTTTTTCCACGGGCGAAATTCGAGGATGCATTCGTGGGCGACGAGCCCGGAGGCGCCTTTATAGAGGACGGGGAAGAACGGCTCGAGCCGCTTGGCGACGTAGTTGGCGTTGAGGATGGCTGTCTCGGTGGCGCGGCGGAGGCCATCGGGCCCCATCATGCGGATATACATCCACGAGATGACGAGGATGCTGGCGGAGCCGTAGGGCGCGGCGGAGACCGCGCCGTTGAATTTCGATTTTTGATTTTCGATTTTGGATTGTGAAGGCACCATCACATGTCCGGGGAGAAAGGGGGCGAGATGCTTGGCCACGCCGATCGGGCCCATGCCGGGGCCGCCGCCGCCGTGCGGAATACAGAAGGTTTTGTGCAGGTTGAGGTGGCAGACATCCGCGCCGATGTGGCCGGGAGAGGTGAGGCCGACCTGCGCGTTCATGTTGGCGCCGTCCATGTAAACCTGGCCGCCGTGCGCGTGGATGGTTTCGCAGATTTCGCGGATGGAGGTTTCAAAGACCCCGTGCGTGGACGGGTAGGTGATCATCAGCGCGGACAGTGCCAGCGCGTGCTGGACGGCCTTGGCCTTGAGGTCGGCAACGTCGATGTTGCCGTTGGCGTCGCAGGCGACCGGCACGACCTTCATGCCGCACATGGCGGCGCTGGCGGGATTGGTGCCGTGGGCGCTGGTGGGGATTAGGCACACGTCGCGGTGGCCTTCGCCGCGGGCCTCATGGTAGGCGCGGATGACGAGCAGGCCGGCGTATTCACCCTGCGAGCCCGCGTTGGGCTGCAGCGAGACGGCGGCGAAGCCGGTGATCTCCGCGAGCCAGTTCTCGAGGTCCTTGAACAGTTTTTGATAACCGCGCGTCTGCTCGGCGGGAGCGAAAGGGTGCAGCCGGGAAAAACCGGGCCAGGAGACCGGCAGCATCTCGCTCGTGGCGTTGAGCTTCATCGTGCAGGAGCCGAGGGAGATCATCGAGTGGCAGAGCGAGAGGTCCTTCGCCTCCAGCCGGCGGATGTAGCGCAACATCTCGTGCTCCGTGTGGTAACGGTTGAAGACGCCGTGCGTGAGGTAGGCCGTGGTGCGGGCGAAGGGCGCCGGATAGTCGGGGGATAGATCGTCCGTTGCGGGCAGGGTCGCGGCCTCGTTGAAACAGCCGAGCAGGGTCTGCACCTCTTCCAGCGTGGTAGTTTCGTCGAGGCTGACGCCGATGTTGTAGGTATCGATGCGGCGGAGGTTGATGCGCTTCGCCGCGGCGGCGGCGTGCACGCGGTCGGCGGCGACGTTGCCGACGGTGAGCGTGTCGAAGAACGGCGTGGAGTTCACCGTCGCGCCGTGGGCCGTGAGGCCCTTGGCGAGCAACTGCGTCAGCAGTCGCGTCCGCTGCGCGATGCGCCGCAACCCCTCGGGGCCGTGGTAAACGGCATACATCGAGGCCATGACACCGAGCAGCACCTGGGCGGTGCAGATGTTGGACGTGGCCTTGTCGCGGCGGATATGTTGCTCGCGCGTGCCGAGGGCGAGGCGCATGGCGGGATTGCCCTGCGCGTCCTTCGAGACGCCCACGAGCCGGCCGGGCATCTGGCGTTTGTAGGAATCCTTGGTGGCGAGAAAACCGGCGTGCGGGCCGCCGAAGCCCATCGGCACGCCGAAGCGCTGCGCGGAGCCGACCGCGACGTCGGCGCCGAACTCGCCCGGCGCGCGCAACAGGGTGAGCGCGAGCAGATCGGTGGCGACCACGGTGAGCGCACCGGCGGTGTGGGCGCGGTTAAAGAACTCTGCGAAATCGTGGATGTCGCCCGTCGTGTCGGGATACTGCACGAGCACGCCGAAGACGTTGCCTTGAAATTCGAAGGTGCGGTGGTCGCCCGTGACGATCTCGATGCCGAGCGGCCGGGCGCGGGTGCGGACGATATCGAGCGTCTGCGGGTGGCATTTTTCCGAAACGAAGAAACGGCTTGCGCCGGCGCTTTCGCCGAGCTTCACGCGGTGGCACATCATCATGGCCTCGGCGGCGGCGGTGCCCTCGTCGAGCATCGAGGCGTTGGCGATTTCGAGGCCGGTGAGGTCGGTCACGACGGTCTGGAAATTGAGCAGCGCTTCCAGCCGGCCCTGCGAGATCTCGGCCTGGTAGGGCGTGTAGGCGGTATACCAGCCCGGATTCTCGAGGATGTTGCGCTGGATGACGCCGGGCACGGCGGTGTCGTAGTAGCCCATGCCGATGAAGCTGCGGAAAACCAAGTTCTGGGCGGCGAGTTCGCGCAGCTCGGCCAGTGCGGCGGATTCGCCGGCTGCGGCGGGCAGACTGAGCGGCCGCGAGAGGCGGATCTGGGCGGGCACCGCGGCATCGGCCAGCGCCCCGACACTCGGGAGGCCCACCGTTTGCAGCATGGCCGTGATGTCGGCGGGCGGGGAACCGGTGTGCCGGCGTTCAAACGTATCGAGCGGAGCGAGCAGGTCGCGGGGCGTGGGCATGCGGCGCAACCTACGCCGGTGCCGGACGGGCGCAATCGCGATTTGGCCGGCGCCGGCCAATTAAGGATTTGTTTTCACGGGCAAAGCCCCTCTGCTGGGCTTTCCGTGGATCGTCCGAAACCTTTTTGCACCAAGGCCGAGCGCGCCGCCCACATCGACCGGCGGCTGGCGGAACTTTACCCGGAGACCCCCGTGCCGCTCGACCACCGGGATGCTTACACGCTGCTGGTGGCGGTGCTGCTTTCGGCGCAATGCACGGACAAGCGAGTCAACCTCGTGACGCCCAAGCTCTGGGCGTTGGCCGATACGCCGCAGGCCATGGCGAAAGTGCCGGTCGCCCGCATCCAGGAGATCATCCGGCCCTGCGGGCTCTCACCCCAGAAGGCGAAGGCCATCTCCCGGCTCTCGCAGCTGCTGATCGAACGCCACGGCGGCGAAGTGCCGCGCACCTTTGCCGAGCTGGAGGCCTTGCCCGGGGTGGGCCACAAGACCGCCAGCGTGGTCATGGCGCAGGCTTTCGGCGAACCGGCTTTCCCGGTGGACACCCACATCCACCGGCTTGCCCAACGGTGGAAATTGACCGACGGCCGCAATGTCGAACAGACGGAGCGTGACCTGAAGAAACTCTTCCCGCGCGAGCATTGGAACCAACTGCATCTGCGGATCATCTTCTACGGCCGCGAGCATTGCACGGCACGCGGCTGCGACGGCACGGTGTGCGAACTCTGCCGCGCACTCTTCCCGGAGCGCCGAAGAGCGGTGCGGATCAAGAAATGAAGCGCGCCATCGCCGGCTAAAATAGCCACGGCGCGGGCCACTTCAACCTGAGCACAAGACCGAGAGCCCACAGCACAAGCATCAGGCCGGCGGCAATCCCGGAACAGGTCCACCACGACACGTTATGCCGGAACCGTAGAAAACTCACCACGTATAGACCCGTCGCGGGCAAGGCCCCGATCGCCAGAAAAAGCATTAAAAAACCGGCCACCCAGCCGAGATGCAACAAGCCCTGCGGGTAGGTGCTGGCGTCATCATCGCCCGCCAGGTCGGAGAAATCCTGCTCTTCGCGGGCACCCCGGCTACGCCATTGCCGGAGCAGTTCCAGTAGGGCCAGCAGCATACCGGCGCCCGCCACCACCATGGGAAACAGTTTGGCCCCCAGCGAAAAGGTTCGGCTCAGCCAAAACATCACCGCCATGAGTATCAACAGGCCCGCCACGAATGGGGTTTGCAGGTGGGCGGTTAGTGCCTCTCGCCAACGTGATTTCATGGTGCTTGCTCCCGGGCCGGTTGGAGGGGACCTGCTGCAGCTCCGGAACTGCGTTTCAGTCGGGCACCGCCGGCCACCAGTGCGATGGTCAGGCCGGCGATCACCAGCACGCCCGGCCGGTAAAGCCACTCCCAGTCGTAAAGATTGTAAGACATCCAAAGGTAGCGCTCCGCCATGGGGCAGAGAATAAACCCAATCAACAGCGGTGGTCGGGGCATTCCTACCCGCTTCATGATCCAGCCCAGCAAACCAAATCCGAACAAACACAACAAATCAGGCCAGAGGTGGGTCTCCTGCCAGGCACCGACCACAACCACGACCATGATCGCGGGAGCCAGATAGTGAAACGGGACGTAGGTCAGTTTCGCGATGGGCTTGGTCAGCAGCAGGCAGATCAGGGCCCCGCCGACATTGGCGAGGGCGAGCGACCAGATGATGACGAAGACCATGTCGAGCTGGCTTGTCAGCAATTGCGGCCCTGGTTCGATGCCAAAAATCATCAGGGCCGCCAGCAGCAGGGCCATCGCCGAGGAGCCTGGCACGCCAAAAAGCAGCGTGGGCATGAGCACGCCGCCTTCCTTGGCATTGTTGGCACTTTCGGGAGCAATAACACCGCGGATGTCGCCGCGGCCAAACTGGTCGCGGTCCTTTGCGAATCGCGCCACAATCCCATAGTTGATCCAATCAATGATGGACGAGCCCAGGCCGGGAATGGCGCCCACGCCCACACCAATCAAACTGTGCCGCAAGACCAGCCATTTGTGCCGCCAAGTATCGCGCATGCCCTGCAGCAGTCCGGGTCCGAGCTTTTTGGGCTTTTCGGCAATCGCGCCGCCTTTGGCCAGCAGGTCGATGATTTCCGGCAGAGCAAAAAGACCCAGCGCCACAATGACCAGTGAGAGGCCGTCATAGAGATAAACAAAATCGCCCGCAAAGCGGTATTCCGCTGCCACCGGCGCGCCGCCGATGGTGCCGAGCGCGAGGCCAGCGGTCGCCGCCAACATGCCTTTGATCGGACGGTTGCCCGAGAGCACCCCGATCAACGACAGGCCCAGCACGGTGAGCATGAAAAGTTCGGGCGAACCGAAGGCCAGGATCAGCGGTCGGGCAAAGGGGACCAGGGCGGTCAGCGCCACGGCTCCGATTAGCCCACCAATCAAGGAGGACGCAAACGCGGCCCCGAGGGCTCGGGCGGCCTCACCACGCCGCGCCAAAGGATAACCATCCATCACCGTGGCCTGCGAACCGGAGGAACCGGGTATGCCCATCAGCACGGAGGGGAAAGTGTCGGCGCTGGGCACGGCCGCACTGATACCGATCAGCATCGCGATGCCGGCGTAAGGATCCATGCCGAAAAGAAATGGCAGCACCAAGGCCATGCCCATGAGCCCGCCCAAGCCGGGCAATATCCCCACCGCTATACCGATGGCCACTCCCGCGAACAGCATGCCCATGCGGTAAGGATCCAGCAGGATCCAGAACGCGTTGATGAAAGATTCGGCCATGATCCGTCTGGGGCGGAGTTTTGCCGCGAGCCGTCTGCTTACTGGAACGCCAGGCCAAAACGGGTGGTGAGAAACTTGCGCAGGTAGGCGATCACCTCGGGCGGGGTCTCCTGCATGCCCGCCTTAATCTGCTGCAAGTCATCACCGTGGATGATCGGATAGCCTTCCATGATGTTCGCCCCGGCTTGCAGGAAGGCGGGATCCCGGGCCATGCGCTCGACCCCCGTGCGCAAATCCTGCAGGGCCGCGGCGGGAATGTCGTTGTGGGCCCAGATGGTGCCACGGGTATTTTGCACCAGCGGCACGACGGCCTTGAAGGCTTCCCAGACCATGCCGGAAGGTTTGCGGCCGTGGATTTTCTCGTAGAGCTCCGGCACCGTGATCATGTCGGGCAGTCCGGGGTCGCGCACCGGATTGCCCTGCGCATCGAAGAAGCCCATGGCATAGAGCGGAATCACTCGCCCCTCTTTGACCAAGGGGAGCACGCGGGCGAGGTATGCCGGGGTGCTTTGGGTGTTGAGCATCAATTCACCGCGCTCCAACCCCAACCGGGTTTCGCTGCGGCCGGCGTAGCCAGGCACCGGACGATATTTCACCCCGAGCAATTCCAACGCCACGATACTCTCCAGCGACCCGATGGGATCGGTGATACCTTTGGTCAAGGGCCGGCGGGCCTCATTAAGTTTGGCGGGATCCTTGATTCCGGCCTGCTCAGAGATCACGGTGACGTGGCCCATCGGCGCGGCCACAATGGGTTCCAATGCGTCCAGCCTTAGCCGCAGATTGCGCAGTCCGAGAAAGGCCCGAAGATTCAGCTGACCCGAGGCGGTCAGCAAGGTCAGGCCATCGTGCGCGACTCGCTCGGCAAATTCATTGCTGCCCATCAAGCTGGCCGCCCCGGGGACATTTTCCGCAATGATGGTAGGTCGGCCAGGAATGTGTTCGGCCAGATGCCGGCTGATCAACCGGCCGAAAGTGTCGGTGCCGCCGCCGGGCGACAGCGGAATGATCATGCGGATCGTCTTGCCTTCATAGTAAGGCTTGGCTCCCGCGTGGGAGATCGTTCCGGCCAGTATCAGAATAAATGCTACAAGTCGCATCCGGTAAAACCACAGAGCAAATGATATCATGCTTCCGTAATGGATCGGTCAAGCCGGGTATGCCGAGGCGAAAGGGACTCAGACACCTAAACGTGACATAGGTGACCGGCCGGTCACGGGGAGGTTAAGTTCCCGTGCCGGGGGCTGATTGGATTTGACTGGATGGTGGGGTGCAAATCTGGTCCGGCGCAGGCTTACCGAAAACCATCAAATCATACAGAAATGACTACCAATAGAACCACCGTCTCCATGCGTCGTGCGCTGGCTGTCGCCTCATTCGCTCTCTTGCCCGGCGTCCTGTGGGCGCAACTGTCCAACTCACCGAGCTCCCCTGGCATGGACGATGCCGAGGTGGTCGAATTGCAGCAATTCGTAATCACCGGCTCCAATATTAAGCGGCTCGATATGGAAAAAATCGTGCCCATCACCGTGCTGGATCAAACGGCAATGGACGCGCGCAACGCGGTGTTGCCCGTTGATCTGCTTACTTCATTGCCGTTCGTGGTCAGTCTGCCGGAAAACGAGACGCGTCTCGGTTCCTCCGGCGCCCGCGGCGACAACGCCAATATCAACATGCGCAACATGGGTGCGACGGCGACGCTGATTCTCGTAAACGGCCGTCGCATGGCGATCAATCCCATGACCGCCGGTCTCTCCCAGGCGGTGAATGTCAATCAGCTGCCCGCCGCCGGCATTGAGCGCATCGAGGTGCTGCGTGACGGCGCTTCCTCCATCTACGGCTCCGATGCCGTGGGTGGCGTGATCAATTATGTGCTCAAGCGCGAGTTTGTCGGCGCCGAGGCTTCCCTGCGCTACGGTGTGCCGGAAGCCGGCGGCGGTGAGAGTGTGCAGAGCACCTACACCTTTGGCACGAGCTTTGCCGGCGGTCGCGGTCGGTTTTTTGGCACTGTCGAGGCGCTCTACCGCGATGCGATCAAGCTCACTCAGCGTGATTTCAGCCGCACGGGCAACAATTCCAGTCGTGCTCCCGAGCCTTTCAACACACTCGGTGGTCCTTTTGACGGCACCTCGGCGCGCGGTTACTGGCCGACTTTCCGCATCGGCACAGCCACAGCCAACAATTTTTTCCGGCCCGTCAATGGCGTGCCGACACTTACCAATGTGGCACCTAACCGCACCGCTAATCCCGAGTTCTACCTCGACCTGAATGAATTCGGCTACTCCTCGCCGCGGGTGCGCCGGGCGAACACCTTCCTCTCCTTGGAACTCGACCTCAACGATCGCGTCACTGCTTTTGGTGACATCGGCTATTACAAAGCCCGCTCCACCATGCGCCGCCAGCCGCTGGCACTCAACGCCCCGACCTCTGACCAACTCATGGTCATGGCGATTGACAATCCCTACAATCCCTATGGGTCGCGCTACTATCATGCCACCGGCGCGCCCAATACCGATGGCACTCCGCGAGTCACCGGCGCCCCGCGCACCATCAGCCTCACCCAGATGACCATCCGCGACCTCGCGGCCGAATCGGTTGAGACCGAGTCCGACGTCATCCGCCTTGCCGGCGGCCTGCGGGGCAAGTTTGGCGACACTTGGACCTGGGAAACTTCTGGCTTCTACAACCAGGTCAAAGGCAACGACCAGGCCTTCCCGGACGTGCGCGAAAGCCTGCTACAGCAATCCCTGCTGCGCACCGATGCCAACGCCTTCAATCCCTTCGGCTACACCTTCAAGGTGCAGGGCGGGGCGGTTGTGGCCGACCAGCCCTACACGAATCCCACGGCCGTGATTGATTCATTCTCGGACACATTTGCCCGCAGTGCTGAGAGTTACATCGCCAGCGGTGATTTCCGCACCACCGGCCGGCTGTTTACCTTGTGGGGAGCAGATGTGATGGTGGCGGCCGGCCTGGAGCACCGCTTGGAAGATCTCAAGGACCTGCGTCCGCCCTTCAGTGGCGAAAACCCCGCCGGCTCCGGGCTCGATCCCACCAACAACGACTTCCTGCTGCATCCGCCGCGGCCTGATGTGATCGGCGACCGCGATGTCTCGAGCGTTTACGCCGAGGTAGTGCTACCGTTGGTAACGGCCGACCGTGGTTGGCCGCTGGTCAATACGTTTGAGATCAATGCTTCGGCCCGTTACGAGAACTACAGCGACTTCGGCACCACGACTAAGCCCAAGGTGGGTGCCAACTGGCGGCCGGTTTCCTGGCTCATGCTCCGCGCCTCTTACAACGAGGGCTTCATGGCACCAAGCCTTGCGGCGCTCTACACCAGCCCCCGCTGGACCATCAGTGCGGGCGCCGGTGACATCGATACCTATCGTAACCCTTTCCTGAACGAAGGGCCTTACGTGCAGCGCACCTATTTCGGTGGCAACCCCAACCTCAAGGCGCAGGAGTCGGAGGGTAAGACCTATGGCATCGTGATTGATGTGCCGGGCTTGAAGGGTCTCAGTTTGACTGCTGATGCCTGGCGAATCAGCCGCACCAACCTGCTCGGCCAGCGCAGCGTGGCGCAGATCCGGGCCAGCGACACCGCCTTGCTTCGCGCCTACACCCAGCAGCAGATTGCATCCGGCACGCCCGTCGGATCAATCAATGTCGGTAGCGGCACAACCGCCTACCGGGGTGATCCGGATGTTGAGCGCTTTCCGCTCACGGCGGAGGACATTGCCGCCTTCGCCGCCTACAACGCCGCCAATCCCGGCAACCCGGCTGCGGCGGCTGGACGCATTTTTTCGGTCAACCGTCCCTTCGTGAATATCTCGACAAGTGAGCACGAGGGCGTGGACTACGGGTTCCGCTACGTTCTGCCGCGTTTCAGTTGGGGCAATGTCACGCTTAACTCCGACTGGGCTTACCTGACCCGCTCTGAATCAGTGCTGGCCCCGGCCAATCTACCCCCGACTTTGAGCAACGGGCTTTATGGTGGCGGTGCGGCGAAGTGGCGCAGCACCAGCACGATTGCCTGGCGCGACGGTCCATGGAGCGCCGCCGTGGGCATCTATCACATCGGCAAAACTCATGATACCGGTGCGACGACCACCGCGGCCATTTATGAATCGCTCGGTCGCCCGGACTATATCGAACCTTTCCTCACCGCCGGACAGACGGTGTATCGCAAGGTGATAGATCCGGTCATCAGCTACAATCTTACCGTGGCCTACCGCTTTGGCGCCGACACCAATTTCTGGCTACGGAACAGCCGGATCCGCATGGGAGTGGTGAATTTTACCGACGAGGCACCGCCGCTGGCTTCGGGCAACGGCGGATTTGGTTATGATCCTTCGGTCAGTCAGGCACTGCTGAATGGCCGCACCTGGACATTCGAAATCATCCGGCCATTCTGAAGCCATGCTCCCGCGCGTGACCTCTGCACTGCTTGTATTCGCTTTCGCTGTGCCGCGGCTTGGATTTGGGGCTGACCGCCCCGAGCCCGCCGCGGTGCGTGCGGCCTATCGGGCTTGGTTGGAGGCGCTGCCGGCGGCACCTGCGCCCGTCTTGGCGAAGCACGGTCTCGTGGCCGAGGAACTGGGTCGCTGGAAGGTGCGGGAGGCGAACCAAGCGGCGGCCGTTGATGCGGAGCATTTCTACGGCATTGGCAATTTCTCCTTGGTGAAGCATCGCAAGGACACTGGCGAGCGCGTGGCCGAGTGGATCGGCTTGCGCGGCGGACCGATTGTCCACTTCAACGCGGGTTACGTGGCTGAAGGACGGTTGATTCTGGCGCATTCGAACTTTCCCCAGCTGCCGATGGCCAGCTCGCTCGAGATCCATGACGCTGCGACCTTGCAGCCGGTGGCGTCGCACAGCTTTGGTATCCGCCTTGGCTCTCTGACCTGGGCGGTGCGTCGCGACGGGTATTGGTGGGCGTGTTTTGCCAACTACAACGACAGCGGCACGACCCCAGGCTTCGACCAGCGGTGGACGCATTTGGGAAAATTCGACGACAACTGGCAGATGCTGGAGTCGTGGCTTTTTCCGCCCCAAGTCATCGCGACTTGGGGGCGCAGCTCCAGCTCGGGCGGAGACTGGGGTGATGACGGGCTGCTGTATGTGACGGGGCATGACGCGCCCGAACTTTACGTGCTTCGTTTGCCTCAGCAGGGAGTCACGCTCGAATATGTGACCACGATTGACGTGCCCTTCGAGGGGCAGGCCTGGGCTTGGGATCGCGGCGCGAAAGGCGAACGCATTATTTACGGCATCAGCCGCCGTTTCGGGGAGATTATCTCTGCGCGAATCCCGGCGGTGCCGGCTGAGCTGCGGTTGCGGCAGTGATGAATGAGAAGAAATTGGCCGCGGAGTCACGGAGGCACGGAGAAAACCCTCAGAGGAAATGGTAGGGCCTGACCTCCGGGCAGGCCGCGGTCCGCTCGGAGAGCGGACCCTACCGGCGCTACCGCGCCTCAGTGCGATGCCACAATTTCATTTAACCGCTCTAAACCTTGCCCGCTTCTTCGTTGCTGACGGGCTTGAAGTTCGGGCGGCCGTAGCGCTGCGTCGGCGGCGTGCCGTAGGGGTTGTGTTTGAACTCATCCACGCCGCGGCAGAGGTAGATTTTGAAATTCGGGTTCACGCTCAGGTCGTTCTTCACGTTGGTGCCGGAGTAGCGGATGGTGAGGCCGGCACGACGGCGGTCGGAGGGATTGGCCTGCGAGCCATGGATGGCGCGGTCGTCGTGGAGCGAGCACTCGCCGGCTTTGAGGCGGAACTGCACGGCGGTGTCGGCCTTGAAGTCGCTGCCGTCTTCCAATTCGAGCGTGAGCACGGAACTCGTTTCGGTGGATTTGCGGTGCTTGATGACACCGCCCTTGTGCGAGCCGGGGATGAGCTTCATGCCGCCGTTGACCTCGTCCACATCGTCGAAAGCGAGCCAGACAGTGACGGAGTTGTTGGGCGTCATCGGCCAGTAATAGGAATCCTGGTGCCAGCCGACGGTGGACAGGCTGCGCGGGTCCTTGATGAAAAAATTGCTGGCCCAGCAGTAGAAGTTGGGCCCGAGGATGCCTTCGACGAGGTCGAGAATCTTCGGGTTCATGCAGATGTCGTAGAGGTAGGTGCTGGTCTCGTGCCACTCGCGGATGTCCTTGGTGGTTTCGCCAGACTTCAGCAGCTCAAGCAGGCTGGGCAGCTCGGCATTCAACTGGGCCATTTCCGCCTTGGTGTAGATGGGCGGAAGGCCGAGCAGGTAACCGTTTTCGTGGTAGAACTTCTGCTGGGCAGTCGTGAGTTTGTAGGGATTGGGCGCGGTGGCGGTGGCCATGAAGAGGTGGGTGGGGTTGATGGCTGAGCATAACCCGGCAACGCCCGGCAGGCGTTCAGGATATTTTGCGAGTTTGTATAATAAATTACGCTGGCGTTAAGAAAGCGCACAGGGCATCCAAGGCCGTTAACCACGAATGGACACCAATGCACCCGAATGGGATCCTAGGCTTAGGCACATGGACTCCAGTATGGAATTCATGGCCGGACCTAGAAATTTTATTAGCATAAATTCGTGTTTGTTCGTGGTTAAAAACGAAGCCACCCCATGAAAGTCCTGCGCGATCCCCAGATTATCAGCGGCTTTGTCTTCGAGCAGCCCGTGGACGACCTGCCGGAGCTCACGCACTGCGGGGAGGCGCTGTGCTGCGAGGGGCATTACCGCGGGCCGCATGCGCATCCCGCTTTCGAGTTTCTCTACCTCTCGCGCGGCCGCTGCACCTGGCGGGCACACGGCGAGACCTCCGTGCAGCACATGGGCGATCTCTACATCGCCTACCCCGGCGAGAAGCACAGCACGGGCCCGAAGCGCAACCCCGAGAATCATCACCTGTGGATGGGGGTGGACCTGGAAAAAATCGGCCGCGACGGCGTCAGGCTGGCGGCGCGGCTGCGGGCGGAGCGGCCGCGCCTCGTGACCGGCTGCGATGAGGTCGAGCCGGTGTTGCGCGCGCTCATGCGGCAGGTCGTGGCCCACCGCGCGCGCCGCACCGAGGCCATCCTCGCCTGCCTCCGGCTCTTCGTCACCCTGCTCGAGCAACGGCTCGATGCGACGGACCGTGCGACCGGGCGCAAGGCACCCACGGAACGCCGGCTGCCGTATTCGCATGCCGTGCAGAAGGCGATGGACTATCTCCAGCAGAACCTTGAGCGGCGCCTGCCCCTCGCCGACCTCGCGGCGGTGGCGACGGCGCGCAGTGTGCCGCATTTCTGCACCCAGTTCCGCCGCGAAGTGGGGCTGACGCCCGCCGCCTGCCACCTGCAGTTGCGGCTCCAAGCCGCGCGCGAGGCCCTGCGGCAGCCCGCGATCGACGTGACCACGGCGGCGCAGCAATACGGCTTCAGCTCCTCCCAGCACTTTAGCACCCAGTTCCGCCGGGCCTTCGGCGTGACCCCGCGGGAGTGGCAAAAAGGGGCGGGGTAGAATCCGATAAAATTTGTTGGATTTTCCCCGGGGGTTGTGGCTTAACCCTCCCTCCCTGTCGGACGCTTAGCTCAGTTGGTTAGAGCACGTGCTTCACACGCACGGGGTCACTGGTTCGAGTCCAGTAGCGTCCACCATCTTGATGGCCAATCGTTTGGCGTGTGACCGTAGAATGCTGGCAATGGCTGGCGGCAAACAAGCGCAAGGACGTGCGGTAGCATTCCAGTCCCTGCATGAGGGTTGACGCTTGGTGACAGTTGGACTTGATTCCCGCCCGTGGAAATTGTCTTCCGAGTCAAATCCTGCACCGAGACCGGCGGCTTTGTGGCCCGGTGGGATGATCCTCGCGGCGGCGGCATCACCACACAGGGTGACACGCTTGCCGAGCTTCAGAGCATGGTTTCTGACGCCGTGACCGGATATTTTGATGCGGGCGAGGTTCCGGCCAAGGTCCGCCTTCATTTTGAGCAAGACCCGGTGTTTGCGGTTGCGTGAAGACCCCGCGGGATGTCTCGGGGCCGGAAGCGGTGCAGGCTCTGCTCCGACTTGGCTTCGAAAGGCGGCGTCAAACCGGATCGCATGTCATTCTCCGCAAGGACAGCCGGACCGTGGTTGTTCCCATGCACAAGCCGATCAAGCCGGGCACCCTGCGAGGCCTGATTGAACAAGCCGGCGTGGATGGGGAAACTTTTGGGCGGGCACTCTGACCGCTATCGTTTGGATCTGATTTGTTTTGGTTTGCCCGGCAGAGCGTTCGGGACGCCAATCCGGCCCCATGAGTGCCAGCCGCATCACCGGGGTTGATTTCTTTGAGGCCGAGTCGCCGCTGTCGCGGCCCATTGCGGATGCGACGCATGCGATCCCGGCGATCAACTTTGTCGTCGCCCGGGTGACGCTGGCCGACGGCACGACGGGCGAGGGGTATTTGCTGGCGTTTCACTTCAACCCGGCGGCGATCCGCGGGGCGCTGGCCGACGTGCGGGCTTTGGCGGTCGGACACGACGCCGTTGACACGCGGGGTTTCGACCGGAAGTGCGACCGGGAGTTTGAGTATTTTGGCGCCGTGGGACTCTTGCGCTGGGCGCGGGGGATCGTGAACATCGCGATGTGGGATGCGCGCGGACGGCAGGCGGGTAAACCGGTGTGGCAACTGGTGGGCGACGGCCCCAAGGCCGCGCGCGTGCCGGTTTATGGCAGCGGCGGCTGGTTGTCCTACAGCGATGACGAGCTGTTGGCCGAGGTTACGGGTTACGTGCGGCGCGGTTTCCGCGCGGTGAAGCTGAAGGTCGGGGCGCGCGAGGGCATCGAGCGCGACCTGCACCGCATCGCTTTGGTGCGCGCGGCTGTGGGGCCGGAAGTGCACATCATGATCGACGCCAACCAAGGACTCGATTTGCCGCGCGCGCTGGCGCTGGCGGAGCAGGCGCGGGCGCACGGCATCGACTGGTTTGAGGAGCCGCTGGAGCACACGGATTTCGACGGCTACGCGCAGTTGAAGGCGCAGGCCGGCATCAAGCTGGCGATGGGCGAGCGGGAGTTTGACCTTGTGGCGCTGCACGCGCTGGCCGGACGTCGGGCGCTCGATCTCTGGCAGCCCGACATCCTGCGGCTCGGCGGCGTCGAAGGCTGGCTCGACTCGGCGGCGCTGGCGCGCCAGCACGGTCTGCCGGTGCTGCCGCACTATTACAAGGAATACGACGCGCCGCTGGCCTGCACCATCCCCGACGCCTACGGCGTCGAATCGTTCGACTGGGTGGACGGGATCATCGACCACCCGCTGCGCATCGAGGGCGGTTTTGCCTACCCCTCGCAGCGGCCGGGCTGGGGGTTCAGTTTCAAACCCGAAGCGCTGCGGCCGCTCGGGGTTTGAACGCGGAGCGGGAGGCCGAGGTGTTGCAGGCGTGGCGCGAGCAGCAGGCGGCCCGCGCCTGAGGACGGGTTGCTAGAAAGTAGCAATGCGCCGGGTAGGGCGGGACCGCTGGGACCGCCGAAAAGTGTTCGCGGCGTGCCCGGCGGTCACGCCCTACCTGCGGGCATCGACACGTTTTTCCCCGCGCAGGCCTGAACCGAGCGGTGCGGCTTATACCATCGTCCCCAAGGAATTAGACTTTGGCTTGGCCAGTGCTTGCGGGTGGGCCGGCAGGTCCCTCTGCCGGCTAAACGCGCTCGACGTGCAGTGGGACCTGCGCGTCCACCTATGGTCTAAAAATTAAGGGACGTTGGTATTAATCGAAGGTATGGGTCTTACCGCCGGTCAAAGTCGTGGCGGGCCGGTCCGGCAGGTGCAGCGTGGCGGTGATACCGGCGGGCAGCGTGACTTCGCCGCGCAGGCCGGAGCGCAGGGACATGTGGATGTCGCCCTGCGGCGTGGGCACGATGCCTTCGGCTGCACTGAGATCACCGAGCGCGGGGCGAAGGTCCACGGTGCGGTAGCCGGGCGAGGTCGGCGTGATGCCGAGGATATATGCGGGCAGCAGGCACGCCGGGCCGGCCGACCAACCGTGACAGTGGCTGCGACCGGCGGGTTGGATGTGGTCGATGCCGGGCTCACGGCGGTCCACGAGTTCCCAGGTGGTCGTCGCCCCGTTGCGCAGCATCTGGCCGTAGTAGGAACGCATTTCGTCGAGCGCTTCGCGGACGAGCCCGGCGCCGAGCCAGGCCTGCAGCAGGTAAAATTCCATGAAGCCGGCCATCGGCCGCCGCACGGCGGCATCGGCCTGCAAGCGCGGGTAAATCGCCTGCAACTGCGCCGGATCCAGCGCGCCGGCGAGAAATGCCGCGGCGTGCGCATGCCAACTGCGCGTCGCATCGGCGGGCGCATCGTCGCGCAAGGCGGCCTGCACGGGGTTGCCGAATTTCTCCGCTGTCTCCTGCAGGCGGGCGGTCCGCCAAGTCCGGCATTGGGCGGCGAGGGCGGCATCACCGAGATGGTCCGCGAGTTTGGCGGCATCGCCGAAGGTTGCGGCGAGCTGGTAGCCGAGGGCGGCGCGGCTGCCCCACCAGTCCTTGGACTCGGGTTGGTTGTCGGTGATGAAGGTGCGTCCCGGCACAGCGGCGGCGAGATCCGCGCGGGCCAAATGGCCGAGCACGCCGCGCGTTACGGGCGCGAGTTCACGGGCGAGGGCGGTGTCGCCGGTGTGAAGCACATACTCCCAGATGCCGCTCACAAAGTCCGCGCAATAGTTTTCAAGCACCCACTCGTGGAGGCCACCGTGAGTGCTGAGGTCGCCGAGGTAGGAAATGCGCGGGTAAAGGTGTCCGCCCGCATCGAGCGCGACGGCGGACAGGCTCCCGTTGGCGTGGCGGCATTGCGCAAACATTTCCAAGCTGCGCCGGGCGAGGGCGGTGTCGGCAAAGAGCGGCCAAGCGCAGAGAAACTCCACGCGGTAGTCGCCGATCCAGAGCATGCCGTCGCGCTTCACGCCGTCCTCATAAAACCCCTGCATGCACAGGCGCAGGGTGCGCCGGCTGATGGCCCACGCGTCGTTGAGCAGCGGATCGCTGCAATGAAAATGTCCGCGGTCGGCCACCGGAGCATGCTCCAGGATCGCCCGCGCGCCGCTCAGCCGCAGCGCGCCGGGGCCGTGCACGATGACGTTGACGTGGCGGAAGGCGCGGCGGCCTTGGTTGCGCAGGGTCTGGCAGCCGGGCTGCACGTGCAGGATGTCGCGTGGTTGGTGATACCAGTGGTCCGGCGGGAACGGGTCTTGGACGAGTAGGGCCTCTTCAAGGTCCTCGCCCTCGATGAGTTCGACGGTGGTGGCGCTGTCGGCCTCCGCCGTGAGTTCGATCACGCCGACGAGTTCCTCGCCGAAGTCGAGCACGAGGCTGGCGCCGGGCCGGAGCAGTGTCTCGCCGCCGGCCAGACAGGCGGCGGGATTAAGGGCATCGACGGCATGGGCGATTGCCCGGGGTTCGCGTGGGGTGTAAACGAGCGCGGCGGGGGTAATCGCTTGGGCCATGGGTTGGCGGAGCGTGGGCGCGCGCCGGCCGGGATCAACCACGTTCCGCCAGAGTGTCCCGCGCTGGGACAATGGGGTGGGCGGTTTGGCACAGGGGAGGGGCCGGGCCGGACAGGCTCCCGAGGGAAGGGCGGCCGCCGGTGTTGGCCCGCCGTATGCAAAGGGGATGGCATAATGGATTTCAACAAACTCACCCAGATGTCGCGTCAGGCCGTCACCGACGCCCAGGCCACCGCCCGGCGCCTCCAGCACAACGAGGTGGACACGTGGCACCTGCTGTCCGCGCTTCTCGGTCAGGAAAACGGCATCGTGCCCGGTCTGCTCGACAAGTTGGCCATCACGCCTAGCGCGGTGCAGCTCGCGGTGGACCGCGAACTCGAGCGCCTGCCCAAGGTGTCCGGCAGCGTGGACACGTCGAAGGTTTACGTCACCCAGGCCGTCAACGAGGCGTTGACCAAGGCCGAGGCCGAGGCGAAGTCGCTGAAGGACGAGTTTGTGTCCGTCGAGCACCTCTTCCTCGGCCTGCTCGAGACCGGCAAGCCGGACGCGCTGAAAAAACTCTTCAAGAGCTTCGGCCTCGACCGCGCCAAGGTGCTCAAGGCGCTGAAGGAGATGCGCGGCTCTCAGCGCGTGACGACCGACAATCCCGAGGGCACCTACCAGGCGCTGGAAAAATACGGCGTGGACCTCGTGGCGCAGGCGCGCAAGGGCAAGATTGATCCCGTCATCGGCCGCGACGAGGAGATCCGCCGCACCATCCGCATCCTTTCCCGCAAGACCAAGAACAACCCCGTGCTCATCGGCGAGCCCGGCGTGGGCAAGACCGCCATCGTCGAGGGCCTCGCGCAGCGCATCCTGCGCGGCGATGTGCCCGAGGGGCTGAAGGACCGCACCATCTTCGCGCTCGACATGGGCGCGCTCGTGGCCGGCGCGAAATATCGCGGCGAGTTCGAGGAGCGCCTCAAGGCCGTGCTCAACGAGGTGAAGACCGCCGAGGGCCGCATCATCCTCTTCATCGACGAGCTGCACACCATCGTCGGCGCCGGCAAGACCGAGGGCGCGATGGACGCGGGCAACCTGCTCAAGCCCATGCTGGCCCGCGGCGAACTGCATTGCATCGGCGCCACCACCCTCGACGAATACCGCAAGCACATCGAGAAGGACGCCGCGCTCGAGCGCCGCTTCCAGCCCGTGCTCGTGGACCAGCCCACCGTCGAGGACGCCATCTCCATCCTGCGCGGCCTGCGCGAGCGCTTCGAGCTGCACCACGGCGTGCGCATCCAGGACAACGCGCTCGTGAGCGCCGTCACGCTTTCCCACCGCTACATCAGCGACCGCTTCCTGCCGGACAAGGCCATCGACCTCGTGGACGAGGCCTGCGCGATGATCCGCACCGAGATGGACTCGATGCCGCAGGAGCTCGACGAACTCACCCGCAAGGTGCTCCGCCTTGAGATCGAGGAGACCGCCCTCGCGAAGGAGAAAGACGACGCCAGCGCCCGCCGGCTGGAGGCGCTGCGCAAGGAGCTCGCCGAGGCGCGCGAGCAGGTCAAGGGGATCAAGCTTCACTGGGAAAAGGAAAAGGCCTCCGTGGACAAAACCCGCCGGCTGCGCGAGTCGCTCGAGGCCGCGCGCCTTGAAATGGAGAAGGCCGAGCGCGCCTACGACCTCAACAAGGTCGCCGAGCTGCGCCACGGCAAGATTCCCCAGTTGGAGGCCGAGCTGAAGGCCTTGGAAAAGGCCGGTCGCACCACGACGCTCTTCAAGGAGGAAGTCTCCGAGGAGGAGATCGCCGAAGTCGTCTCGAAGTGGAGCGGCGTGCCCGTCACGCGGCTCGTCGAGGGCGAGAAGGAAAAACTCCTGCGCTTGGAGGAAGTGTTGCACGAACGCGTCGTCGGCCAGGATGAAGCCGTCTCGCTCGTCACCGAGGCGATCCTGCGCGCGCGCAGCGGCATCAAGGACCCGCGCCGCCCCGTCGGCAGCTTCCTCTTTCTCGGGCCGACCGGCGTCGGCAAGACCGAGCTGGCGAAAACCCTCGCCGAGACGCTCTTCGACACCGAGGCCGCGACGGTGCGTATCGACATGTCGGAATACATGGAGAAGCACAGTGTCGCGCGGATGATCGGCGCGCCCCCGGGCTATGTCGGCTACGACGAGGGCGGCCAGCTCACCGAGGCCGTCCGCCGCAAGCCCTACGCCGTGATCCTGTTCGACGAGGTCGAGAAAGCGCACCCCGACGTGTTCAACGTCCTGCTGCAGGTGCTCGACGACGGCCGTATCACCGATTCGCAGGGCCGCACCGTGGATTTCAAGAACACCGTCATCATCATGACCTCCAACCTCGGCTCGCGCTTCCTGCTGGACGGCGTGACCGGCAGCACTATCCCCGAGAGCGTGCGGGAGAGCGTCATGGCGGAGCTGCGCAAGTCGTTCCGCCCGGAGTTCCTCAACCGCATCGACGAGACCATTCTCTTCAAGCCGCTCACGCTGGAGGAAATCACGACCATCGTGGACCTGCTGCTGGCCGACCTGAACAAACGCCTGGCCGACCGCCGCGTGACCGTGACGCTCGACAAGAAAGCGAAAGAATGGGCCGCCGAGAAAGGCTACGACCCGGTCTTCGGCGCGCGCCCGCTGAAACGCTTCCTGCAACGCCACATCGAGACCAAGCTCGCCCGCGCGCTCATCGGCGGCGAAGTCGCCGAGGGCAGCGAGGTAAAGTTCACCGTGAAGGACGACGCACTGGTGATGAAGTGAGTCATTTCTCGTGCATCGGTGCGCTAAGTTTGGCGACAAAACCGGCATTTCTGCCCCTTCGGGCTTGTGCTTCCGGATTTGGTGCGCACGGTGCGCGGTGTGAAACCGCTGCACCTAGTGCTGCCGAGCGCACAAGTGCTCACCTGACGCGGTCGCCCTGAGATTTTCCGGCGACCGCGTGCGCTTCGCGTGGTCCCGTCGCACGGGCCTCAATCCCCCCGGATGCTTCCCGGATTTGCCCTGCCTGTTTCGCGGACTTCGTCCGCTCACAAATCCCAAACCTTAAAGCTTAAATCCTAACTTCTAACTCATGTTCCAGTTACTGAAATCCCAAACCCCTAAATCCTAAATTTTAACCCTAAATCCCAAATCCTAACTCCTTAAAACCATCATGAATACCTCCATCGAAACCACTCTGCCCGTGCTCCGCTTGTCCACTTCCGACCATCAGCGTCTGCGTCTGTTGGTGGACATGGTAATCAAGTCGCAGCCGCGCTTGCGGGCGACCCTCGAGCCGCTGCGCACCGAGCTGGAGCGCGCCGACGTGCTGCCGCCCGAACTCTTGCCGCGCACCGTCGTGGCCATGGGCTCGACGGTCGAGGTCGAGGACCGCGAGAGCGGCGAAGTGGAAACCTACACGCTCGTCTATCCGGAGCACGCCGACGGCGCCGCGGGCCGGCTGTCGATTCTCGCGCCCTTGGGCATGGGGCTGATCGGCTTCGCCGAAGGCGACACGTTTGCGTGGCGCACGCCGGGCGGCACCCGCCAACTGCTGATCCGCAAGGTCACGCCGCCGGCGTCGGCCTGACGCCCGGCGTTTTCTCCTTTGCGCCGCGGCGGGTTTGCCTGAACCTCTGCGCTCATGTCCGCCGCACCCATCCAGTTTTACAACCGCTACACGCGCCAGATCGAGACCGAGCAGGTTTACGGGGAGAAGTGGCTGCGCTTCGCCTACGAAAACCCGGTGGGCGGCGCCTTCGTGTGGCTGCTCGCCAAACGGCGCTTCTTCTCGGCCTATTTCGGCTGGCGGATGTCGCGCCGCTACAGCGCGGCCAAGGTCCTGCCCTTCGTGCTCGACTACAACCTCGACCACACCGAGTTCGCGAAGTCGGCGCTGCTCTACCGGAGTTTCAACGAGTTTTTCTACCGGGCGCTCAAGCCTGAGGCGCGGCCCATCGCCGCGGGAGACCGTGTGGCCGTGCTGCCCGCGGACGGCCGGCACCTGGCGTTTCCCGATGTGGATGCGGCGGAAGGTTTTTATGTGAAGGGCGCGAAGTTCACCCTGGCGGAGCTGCTCGGCGACGCGGCGTTGGCGGAAAAATTTGCCGGCGGGGCGATGCTCATCTCGCGGCTCTGCCCGGTGGACTACCACCGGTTTCACTATCCCGCGGCGGGCACGCCCGCCGAGCCGCGGCTGATCAACGGCTGGCTCTACTCGGTCAGCCCCATAGCCCTGCGGCGCAATGTCCGCTACCTCGCGGAAAACAAGCGCGTGCTCACGCTGCTGGAGACGCCGGCCTTCGGCACCGTGGCGATCCTCGAAGTGGGGGCGACGAATGTCGGCAGCATCCGGCAGAGCGGCGTGCCCGGCCGGCCGGTGGCCAAGGGCGAGGAGAAAGGGTATTTCAAGTTTGGCGGCTCCTGCGTGATCACGCTCTTCCAGCGCGGCCGCATCCGCTTCGAGTCCGACCTCGTGGAGCAAAGCGCCCGCTGCGTGGAAACCTACGCGAAGATCGGCGACCGGCTTGGCGAAGCCATGTGATTTTGGATTTTCGATTCTCGATTTTTGATTGGCTGGGAGGAAACGGCGCTTGCCTCCTTCAATCGAAAATCCGAAATCGAGAATCGAAAATTCCAGCGCCCGGGTGGTGGAATGGCAGACACGCCGGTCTTAGAAGCCGGTGCCGTAAGGCGTGAAGGTTCGAGTCCTTTCCCGGGCACCATAATACGAGGTAGGTTAATGGCAGGGAACGGAAAGGGAACCAATAGGCCATTAGAGGCCGTTTCCTTGGCCTACAACCGCCTTTTCGGGGTTGGCCTATACCTAGCTATGGTCCGCCGGTAAAAGCCAAAGGAATGGCCCTTCTGCGCATTCTGGGGCTTCCCGATCACCACCCTGTCGCCTTTTCCCTAACCAAGAAGGGAAGGGGCGGGGGGGCAGAGCTTGGAGGCCGGGGTATGTTTCAGGATTAGTTAAGCACCCCCAGAAAAATTTTTGGCAAATGGGCGAATCCGGCCATGTGCGAGCAGAGAGGCTACGACCTCGCCCGGTGTGATCCGGTGTTGCTGACTTGGTTGGTCGCGCCGCGCTCGGGTTTGACAGGAGCTAGGATTTGGCTGGAGGGATCGCACAAAATCATCCAATTTCAGGCGTCAGCTTAGGGTTAACGTTTCAATGCACTGGCC